>Ga0129311_1000409_pt1 | contig 39021 bp, 55 predicted proteins | sample Go1ome_FD_94435 | JGI IMG/M metagenome (GOLD analysis project Ga0129311, IMG submission 94435) | Western lowland gorrila individual fecal microbial communities from Wisconsin, USA - Go1022B metagenome | ecosystem: Host-associated > Mammals > Digestive system > Large intestine > Fecal | place...
AGACTTCAGACCCGTACTGAAGAAGGCAGGCTTCTTAACTCGTGATCCTCGTATGAAAGAACGTAAGAAGTACGGCTTAAAGGCAGCTCGTAGAGCTCCTCAGTTCAGCAAGAGATAATTCAAACGAATATCAGAAAAGAGCAAATTTCCCCGAAAACATCGAGTTTTCGGGGATTTCTTTATATTCCGATAAATCTATCAGACACCACAAAAACACACGAAATTTCAACGGTAACTAACACATAACTAACAGGTAACTAACACGGAAAACACTGTCTTGTGTAAGACATTGCAAGTCTTGTGTAAGACACATTTTCGCAATAAAAAAGGACGAATCAATCGCCCTTTTCGTTGCAGTATTCAATGATACATGACCGGACATCCTTTTTCGTCCTGCAATGGCAGGAATGACCGTCCTTGAAAATGATGTCATATCCGTCGTGCATGTTTCCGGTGATTCCGGAAATCATGTCTCTGTTCTTTTCTGCAATCTGCATTGTATCAAATAAACCGCATTGGTCTTTTCTGACAAGGTCTTGCATGTACGCATTGACCGACATTCCTTTACTGGATGCAAGAGCCTTGATGATGTCTTTCATGCCTTTAGGTACAACGAGATTGATTCGTTCGTAATGTTCACGCCCGAAATTGTTTTTGTATTCAGTTCTATTCATGGCACACCTCTATATTTTGTTGATAGCGTCAATCAGTTCCTCGATTTCAAAATGTGTATATACGACCTCTGTCACGCCCTGCCCTTTATGACCGACAATTTTCTTGATGACCTTGTCTGACACTCCGGCAACCGTCAACATGGAAATACATGTGTGACGGGTATCGTGAGGACGGTGTTTCATTCCGAGGGTCTCAATAAGTGGCGACCAGTACGAATCATAATAATTCCGGTATTTGAAATGTTCACCCTCCGGAGTAGAGAGGAGATATTCACAATCATTGAGGTTGTACCAGTATTCAAAGAACGGATAAACCTTTTCAGAGATTGGAGCGGTACGGATTCCGGCAGCAGTTTTCGAGGCGACAATCTTGAAATATCTTTCCTCAAGGTTCACATTTTTTTTCTTGAGGTCGAGGAGTTCGCCGATTCTGCATCCGGTATATATCAGCATGAGGATGACAGTATAATATATATTTGAATCCTTGACATCCCATATCTTTTTGACCTCTGTCTTTGAAAAAGGTTTCCGGTTGTATGCGTTCGGGTTTCCTGCCTTTTTGATGTCGAGGTATTCAACGAGATTCCGTTCTTTTGGGATAATCTCATGAATCACGGCGTATTTATACATCAGACCGAGCAGGACTTTCAATTTCCGGAGTGTTGGATAATTTTTGCCGGATTCATCGACAATCATTTGCAGATGGTCGAGTTTGACATCGACAAACCGCATCCGTGCAAGTTTATCACACAACGCCCATGCTGCACGATAACCCTTGACGTTGGAATCACTGACGGTCGGAAAATGTTCATCAGACCATCGCTCATATACATCCTCGAATGTGACTTTTGCAGCATCCACATCATAAGGATTTGCATTGAACTCCGCAAGTGCGGTCAATGCCTCTTTACGGGTCGGGTAATATCCGACGACCGTATATAATTGTTTTGATTTACCTGTTTTCGGGTCGATTTCCCATCCTTTTGTCTTTTTGGCAACATAAGGATTCCGGCGATTTCCCGATAATTTGTAAACCGTTCCGAATCCGTTCGGTAGTTTCATAAAATCACCATCCTAAAAAAGAGTATAAAAAATAAAACCAATGCAAAAAGCACGGTTTTATGATAGAATGGTGTTTGCAGGAACATTCTGTCGGTGCTTTTTGCAGGAGCATGAGACGGAGGTTTCATAAAGGCGATTCACGTTGCAGCGTGGGTCGTCTTTTTTTGTTGTGCATTATTCATTTGCACGGCGTTCTTTTGCGACTTTTCTATACTTGCGACCAATGACGACACATGCGACACCGACCACAACAGCAATTATTCCGGCAACCGGAACAGCAAGCAATAGAATCAATCCTAAAAGTGCAAGGACAGCACCGAGAACAATCATGAGGATTCCGCAAACACTGTATGTATTTGCAGAGTATTCCTTTTTCTGCGGTGCATTTGTTGAACTGGATGCAGCAGGATTTCCGTTTGCAGCCGTCAATCCTTTTGCAATGTCGGACACGCCGACGGTAGTTCTGTTATACACTGCGTTGTATGCTGCCTTTTTCGGGTCGTTGACGATTCCCATTCCCTTTTTACCATAAAGGGGATTGACCGCCTTTTTGACCTGCCGTTTGACTTTTCCTGTTGTTCTTGCCTTGATGCTTTTCTTGATGTTTGGCTTTCTGACACCGTATTTCATGAACACACCTCCATTTCTATAAAATCAACATTCTGTAAACTTTCCTCAAGAGAGGAGGTGAGCAGAATGAAAATCCTTGTGTGGGAAGTGAGAACCTCAAAAGGGTTCACATTGATGGAGTTATCGAAGAAATCCGGAATCGGAAAATCTACGATAAACAACATCGAAAACGGTAAGGTGTCACCGACATTGTTTCAACTTGAAATGATAGCGATTGCATTAGGCGTGAACATCACCGACCTGTTTGAATCCGAATACAAATAATTGTACCATAATGCAGCGGGATTCCGGCAGCAGGAGGAACGATTTCCATGATTATGGAAATCAACCTCGATATTTCCACAATCATGGAAATATATGATACAATGCAATTCGGAAAGGGGGTGGTGTCTCCCTTGAATTACAAAGAGGCTATTGTCGAAATAGTCGGAAAGATACACAGCGAACGCATCCTCAAGAGGATATACAAATTCGTGTTGTATCTCTACACCCATGAGACTGGCAGTTGAAAGACTGTCAGTCTTTTTTTGATGCAAATAAATCTATGATTCTTTGAAATGCTGCGATGTCCTCGTCGCTTGCCTCAAGCAGTGCCTTGAAAAGATTCTTGCGGGCATCGTCCTCACCTACCATGATGCGGTCAATTCTTTCGATGAAATCGTCGTCAGTATCAACGAACATCTCACCGTCACCAGTAGTCAACCATATATAATCAACATTAAATTCACGGCAGATTGATTTGACCATGTGTTCGGTGGCGTTCCGATTTCCGTTCTCAATATTAGAGATAGTGGATTTCGTAACACCTATTTTCTCGCCGAACTGTTCCATCGTCATTTTCAAAGTTTTTCGCAATTCTCTGATTCGTTCGCCTTGCGTCATTTGGAATCACCTCCTCTGTTTTCTAAAGCATACCACCGAAAAAGACAAAAATCAATAAAAAAGTTTTCAAACGCAACAAAAAAGAGTTGACAAAGTATTCAAACGGAATTACAATGTATTCAAACGAAACGAACAGGAGGCGAAACAGAATGACAAAAAGCATAAAAGTGAGTGACATGTCAACAGCGTGGGAAGTAGCAGCAAGCATTTTCCCGACAGACTACCAAAAAGACGAGGAAAGCAGCAAAAGAGCAGGTTATCCGATTTACAAGACGACCTCAACAGACGAGAGTTTTTCCGGATTCCACATTTCAGACCTCAACACCCGATTAGAGGTAAGCATGGGAGCAGAAACTGCGATGATTTGGGTCGAGGAAAACGAGGAGGACACCTTTGAAATTGTAGTAAAAGGATTGACCGAGGAGGAAAAAGAAAGCCTCAAGGAAGTGGTTGACAAGGAAATCCGGAGAATCAAATACCGGAGACATAAGGCAGAAACCTCAAATCTCCGGTACGTGATAGACCTAAATTCATAACAGATTAGAACTCATGTGAACAGCGGTTGCAATTTGCTCATTGAGTTCGGATTCGTTTTCGGGTGCATAGATATTGTCAAACTCTATGCACTCCGATGAATCAAAAGCACAAAGAGAGAGTTCTGCGGGAACAGGCTCTCCACCGTCGGAATCGTCAAGAGGTTCAAGAATGGAAAGTTGCACATATTGTTTTCCAGTGCGACGAGCATCTTGAACGAGGGAACGGAGTTCCGAAATGCTAACAATGATTGAATCTCTCATGAAATCACCTCCTTGCAATGATTATACAATGCAGGGCGGGAAAATAAAAGCCGAAACGGGGCAGCAGTCGCCCCGTCAGTGTCCGGATGGCAACCGACACTCTGACGATGGCAAGCCGAAAGACATCGTGCAGCGATACCGTGGGAAACATGGCAGCGGTCGCACCTGCTACAAAGTGCGTGGATGGTCAACAGGTTTTCGATGATTTTTAATGTGAAAAGCATCAACACGGTGTACATTGCCGGAAAAGAGGTGGACGGGATGAAAAGACCGAGAGAGCCACCAACAGGAGGAAACAGGATGGATATAGGACGAATATTGCCGACAGAGGCAGCAGCAATCCTCAATGTATCACCGCAATTCGTGAGGGTAGCAATGCAGCAGGGAAAACTCCCGATAGGAACGGCGGTGCAGATGTCCTCAATTTGGACGTATCACATTTCGGAAAAACTGCTTGCAGATTATTCCGGAAAGAACATAGAAAAAGAGATTGAGCGAATCCGAGGAGGTGTTGAAAAATGACGAGAAACGAGAAAAAGGCAGTGATTGAGAGCATGGCAGAAAAATTCATGAACATCGACGACCTTGAGGGGAAGTCAATGACCATTATGGTGATGTCTGCGTATGCCGAGGGTAAGGCAGCGGGAAAAGCAGAGGAACGTCGCAGATGGGAACAGAAAGAGGCGGTTGCAGCCGTTTAATGAAAACGCCCCGTCATAATGGCGGGGCAGTACATAGCAGGAGCATGAGAACAAAGAAAAAGGACAACCATTGCAGTGGTCGTCCTTGTATCGACCGATTGTGTCAGTCGCTAACTGATAGAAATATTATAGCAAATCTGACACAAAAAAGCAACTTGAAAAGCGACTGAAAAGGTCTATAAAATCAAAGGTTTTCGGAACTTTTATCGTCCTTGTAATAGATAATAACAAGTCTACGAAAACATAACAGGAGGATTGTGTCAGATGGCAAGAAAAAGAGGGATGCAATATATCCCGTATGATTATGAGGCAGCATATAACAAAGCGATGGAGGACATGCATGAGTGGTTCATTGAGAACCTGTTCCAACACAGAAAAAAAGTTATATATGCCTTGAAAGAGATAACAGCAGGAGACCAGTTTGAAATTGAGATATATCCGCAGTTCCGGAGCATGGATGAAGTACCTCCGGAGGGGAGGACAATCAAGAAAGACAACAACAAGGCTCAAAAGAATCTGAATGACAAGAATGCACGGAAATATGTTGAGAGGCTAATCAATGAGAATTTCAGTGACCGTGATATTTGGATGACATTGACCTATGATGACGAGCATCTCCCACCGGACGGGGATGTGGATGCAGCAATCAAGAATGTGCAAAAGTACATTCGACGCATCAACTATCAGAGGAAAAAGAGAGGCCTCCCGAATGCGAAATATGTCTATGTGACCGCATACAATCCGGATGCGGAAATCAGATGGCATCATCACATTGTCATGGATGGAGCGTTAGACATGGAGACGGTTGAATCCTGTTGGAAACAGTCAAGCAGAAACGAGGTTCGCCGATTACAGACGGACGAAAACGGTCTGTCCGGTATGGCGAATTATATTGTCGAGGAAAAGAACCGTGTTCCGTCGGAAAAGAGATGGAACAGTTCGCAGGGATTGAGAGACCCACGAATCAAGGTCGTTCATTCCAAACGTCCGGCAGCAGGAGGAAGTTATAAAAAAATAGGCTCATTCGTTGACAAGATGGTCAAGGACAGAGATTCCATTCCGGAGATATTGAAAAAGTGGTATCCGGACATGGATTTCACAAATGCAAATGTGTACTACAACGATTTTAATTGCATGTTTTATATACATGCACGAATGCGGAAAAGGAGGTCGACAGGTGAAAAGACGAATAAGACGGATAAAACGGGCATTGAAAAGAGCAGGTTTGTATAATGCATTTCACATCACACTGATTGCGGTATTACTGGCGGGATTCTGCATGATACTGTTCAACGTCAAAGAACCGGAGCAGGAGAAAGAACCGGAGGCGATACAAGCGGAAGTGATAGAAAATCCGGAGACGATGACACAGACGGCAGAAAGCATCGAGGATAAATACAAGGTTTTTGACACCATGTCCGAGGACTGGGGAAGTGATGACCTTGAGGGATTTGTATATTACGAACTGCCGGAGCAGTATGCAGACAAAGGCTATTTTCCGGAGAAAATGCAGATATACACAAGAAGTCTATGCAAGCAAAACGATGTTCCGTATGCCCTTGTATTGGCGATTATAGAGCATGAATCCGGATATGAGTTCGACAAGACCGGAGACGGCGGGCAGTCAAAGGGATATATGCAGATATATGAGAAATGGCACACCGACAGGATGCAGAAATTAGGATGCACCGACCTCATGAATCCATATCAAAACGTGAGGGTCGGGGTTGATTTCCTCTCATACCTACTCAAGAAATACGGAACGGTGCAGGATGCACTTGCAGCGTACAACTACGGTGAAAAAGGTGCAAGGGAACATTTGTGGAACAACGGCGTGTATGTCTATTCGTACAACACGGCAATCATGCAGAGAATGAAAGAGATTGAGGAGGTGGTCGGGAAATGATGTTTGACTGGAAACCGGAATCGAAAGAGAGGTATTTCCGAAAAGCAGAGGCAGCAGTCAAGGCAGCGGGATTCGATGACATCCTGCGGGTAGACAGAGACCAGTTTTCCATTGTCAAGGGAACGGTCAAGGTACATTTCAAACCGATTTCGAGAGATGGGAAAACACGCCGATGGTGGGAGGCAAAGAGAACGATTGAGAACATGCATGAAGTACCTCCGACAAAAGACCAGTTCGGCAGGAAACACAAGAGCATTTTCATTCATGCCTACATGGTTTTAGAAATGGAGGAGCAGGACAGGTGAAAATGAGAGAAGTCATCGAGAGAATCGGACACATGTTCAAAGTAAAGGATTGCAGACATTTATGTCTGACATGTGAATATTACGAATATGCAAAAGAGAGGTGAATGCGGATGAATATGAAATACGCAATGAGAAGTGAGGACACAGAGCAAATCAATGTTGTGTCGTGGGCGAATTGGAACATGAACCGTTATCCGGAATTGAGATGGTTGTTCCATGTGCCGAACGGAGGCAGCAGGAACAGAGCAGAGGCAGTCAAATTCAAACAGATGGGTGTCAAGGCGGGCGTTTCTGATTTGTGCCTCCCATATCCGAAAGGGATTTACTGCGGATTGTTTATCGAAATGAAATACGGCAACAACAGGCAGCAGGACACACAAAAAGAGTTCCTTGCAGACATGGCAGCAGCAGGACATTTTGTCGCAACCTGCTATTCAGCAGAGGAGGCAATCAAAGTCATTGAGGAATATTTGAATCTTGCGTTGTGCTATTGTCCGGAGGAGGATTTCAACAACAAAATGAGCATCCCGAACAACAGCATCCTCAAGGACGGGAAAGTCAAGGGAGGCAGGTCATGACACTTGCAGATTTACTCAACATATTAGAGAGTGCGGACATGCTGCGAATCATCAAGGGAGACGAGGAAATATTCGTCGGGTATCTTGCATTATTTGCACCGGAGGTCGGTCACACGAACTGCAAACTCTATGAACAGTATAAATTTGACGAGGTTGTGAAATTCAGAGCAGTTCCGGAGATTACTCACAGGAAATGGAAAGAATTGAACCTCATGTCACCATTACGACCGGACGAAACGCCGGACTATAAGTTTCAAGAATTGCAAATGAAACTGTATTACACAATTTATTTATAACAGGACAATAACAGGAGAACAGGAGGAAAAAGGACATGAAAATCATTGCAGTAATGTCACCAAAAGGAGGAATCGGGAAAACAACGACATCCGATTCAATCGCCTATATGTTGGGCGAGGAGCAGGGGAAAAGAGTGCTTGTGTTAGATGGAGACCCACAGGGAGACACATCAAAGACGTTCGGTGTATATGAGCCGGACGGAATCGGCATGAGTGAATTGCTTGAGAAACATGAATGTGTCGGAGGTACATATAAAACGGGCGATTTGATTCGACCGACCGACTATTCGCACATTGACATCATTCCGGCGAATGGCTATCTCATGAAAACCGACATGAATCTGCTGCTCAAGTCAGAGGACAATCAAGTCACAAGGATGCGTGAGGCGTTGGAGGAAGTATCTGACGCATACGATTATTGCATTTGTGATTGCGGTCGCTTGCTCGACATGGTAGTCATTAACATTCTGATTGCAGCAGAACTTGTCATTGCTCCGGTAAAGGTCGGAGGATATGAAATCGAGGCATTGCAGAACCTTGAGGAGCAGATTGAGGATTTGAGAGACATCAATCCGGATTTGAGAATCAAGGCACTCATGACAATGCGACAGAAAAACAAGACCTCTCTTGAGGTGGAGGAATGGTTGAAAACAGAATCCGGATTCGACATGTTCGTCACACCGATTCGCCGTTCAATCGTTGCAGAGAAATCAACAACGGCGATGATTCCACTCCCGAAATTTTCAAAGAGAGGAATCGTGTCTCAAGATTATAGATGCGTGGTGCATGAGTTACTCAAGGAAATGGAGGAATAGACATGGAAAACGACACAATACAAATCCTTGAGTTATTCGGAGGGATTGGGTCGCCTCGATGTGCCTTGAGAAATTTGAACATTCCGACAAAAGCGATTGATTATGTGGAAATCAATGAAAAAGCAGTACGGTCATACAATTCGATGTTCCGTGAGGAATTGGCATATAAAACACAGACAGTCGTCGGATGGAACTTGAAACCGGACATTCTGATTCATGGTTCGCCTTGCCAAGATATGAGCATCGCAGGGCATCAAGGAAAAGCGACCGGAGAGGGCAGAATCAACAGAGGAAAAGGTTCAGACGAGGGCAGCGGAACACGTTCCTCGCTTATGTGGGAGACGATACATATCATCGAGAACATGGGCGAATGGCGACCTCGATATGCGATATGGGAAAATGTGAAAAACGTAAAATCGAAATACATGAGACCGAATTTTGACAGGTACATGGTTGAAATGGAGCGACTGGGATATACAAACAATTTTGAGGTACTGGATGCAAGAGAGTTCGGATTGCCACAGGCAAGAGAAAGAGTGTTCACGGTTTCTGTTTTGAATGGAGAAAAATTCGAGTTCGATGACCTTATAAGAACGCCGATGCGGAACTTGCAGGAGTTTCTTGAGGACGACGTTCCGGACATTTACGACGTGACACAACCGTCCGTCCTTGCTTGTATCGGAGAAAAAGGCATCCGGAGGGCGACAGTCATCACAGATTGTGCATATACAATCACGACAAGACAAGACCGGACACCTGCACAGGTCATCGACCGAGGAGATGGACGTTATCGGTATTTGACAGAGCGGGAATGTTGGCGATTGATGGGATATACCGACGAGGATTTCGACAGGGCGAAAGCGGTTCAGCAGAGGAACGGGAAATATTACAAAGCACTATACGACCAAGCAGGAAACAGCATCGCCGTTCCGATATTCGAGAGCATATTCAGAAAAATAATATTGCATGAGGTCGCATAAGACCGGAAAGAGAGGAATAAGCATGGGAGACATTATCAAAACAGCACAGTGCAGATTTTGCGGTCAGATGGTACAGATTGAGACCGACAAGGAACTGACGCAGCCACAGGCAGAGGAACAGGCAACAATGACATGCAACTGCACAGAGGCGGTCGAGTATCAGAAAGAGAAACAAAGGAAAGAAAAAGCAATGATGAATGTATCTGCCTTGTTTGGAGAGAACGCAGCACCGGACAAGAGATGCGGTGAGGGCATCGTGAACATCTTAAAGGCAGCAGTCGAGGAGATTTACACCGGAGGACTTGCAAAAGTCACATTGAACCTCCGAGGGGGGGTCAAAGCATCAATTTCACAGAATGCAAAGGGTGAAATCAACGTCGAGCGTACAGAGACAAAGAAACAGAAACTCACAGAGTAATGACAGGAGGTTGAACAGATGGCAGCAGGATTCAGCGTGAAAGACGCATTGAATAAAAACAGCAAAGCGGGGATTGATGAATCTCCGAGAGCGAGATTCCGGACAAAGGACATCTCAATTTTCAAGATGTACCGGAACGATATGAATTTTTACAGTGTAGAGCAGATTGAGGAACTGGCAGGAGACATCCTCATGTATGGATTGAAACAGAACCTCGAACTCGTATATGCACCATGCGAAAAGGGTGAATATAGAATCGTGGCAGGCGAAAGACGGTGGGAGGCTCTCAAGTATCTCGTATCAAAGGGATATAAAGAGTTTGAACTTGCGACCAGTAAATTGACGACACCGCAGGACGATGACGAGGAGCAGGTTGAAATCATAATTGCGAACGCATACCGTACAAAGACCGTTTCAGACATGATTGAGGAGGAAACACGCCTCAAGGCATCTCTTGAGCGTATGAAAGCAGCGGGAAAGAAAATCAAGGGATATGACCTGCAATCCGGACGATTGAGAGAGGTGATTTCCTCAATGCTGCACATGAGCAAAACAAAGGTTGCTCAAATAGAGGCGGTCAATAACAATCTGATTCCGGAATGGAAAGAGGAACTCAAGGGCGAACGCCTCACATTTTCCGCAGCCTATGAATTGAGCGGGATGACAGAGGACGAGCAGCGGGAGGCACTGGGAAAATTCACAGAGACCGGAGAACTCACACACAAAGATGTGAAAGACATGAAAGCAGAAAAGACAGCAGGGCAGCAGGTGTCAGAATCCGACACAGAGGCAGAAAACGGCATGAATCCACCGGAGGCAAAAGCGGGCGACGATTATGAAACACCGCATCCGGAGGGAATCACATCAATCTGTTATTCCTGCACCGAATATGAGACATGCAACGTCAAGACCGGAACATGCACCTCATGCGACCAGTACAAGAACCGCACAGAGGCATACAAGACCGACGAGCAGAGATATTCAGAGGAGCAGGAGGAAATCGACCGTGAGACAAAGAAAAAACTCCGTGAGATGGAGCAGGAGGAGAAAATGCAGAACCTCCCGTCAGCAGCATCGGAGGAAATAAAGACAATCAGAGTATCGCAGGAGAAATTCAAGGAATACACAGGAGAAAACAGAAAGCCGTACATGATAACAAAAGACGACGGATTCAAAGTCGGAAATGTCGTCAAATTGGTAGTATTTGCAGCAGGTAAAGCGACCGGAGAGACAGCAGACATGAGAATCACCTGCAAAGACGACGACATCACATGCAGCGGATTGTCAGAGGGTTGGTGTGTCATCGGTCTCAATTAAGAGAGGAGGCACAATGAGTTATAAACAAAAACACCCGTATTTGATGCAGATTATGTATATCATCAAATACAGACTACAAAGACGAAAGCGGGCGAAACGAGGCAAAAACACAGTTTCAGAAATAGAAAATATTGAATGCAGGAGGTAGAAATCAATGTATGACATCAAAAGAGGAGAAATGTTCTATATCAGCAGAGGGGGGGCATCCTACAACGGGAGCGAACAACACGCAGACCGTCCGGCGGTAGTGGTTAGCAATAACAAGAACAATGAGAACAGCAATGTTGTTGAAATCGTGTATATGACAACACAGCCGAAAACAGACCTCCCGACACATGTGACAATAAGGTCAACGGGCAAGGTCAGCACGGTATTATGCGAGCAGGTCTATTCGGTATCAACGGAGCGTGTAGGAACATACATCGGAGAGTGTACTGACAAGGAAATGGAGAACATCGACATTGCTCTCATGATTTCCTTGCAGTTGGACGGTGGAATCAAGACGACAAAGAAATACAATGAGACCATAAAAGAGCAGCAGGAGGAAATCGACAGTCTCAAGAGAGAAATTGAGATGTTGCAGCAGGAGCATGAGGACGCAATCGCAGAGATTGAACAGGATGCAGCAGTCTATGTTGAGGAAAACAAGAAAATTGCGAATATGGCATCGTCAGAGGAAACAATCAGATTGCAGACCGAAAGAGATACATACAAAACCATGTATGAACAGTTACTCAATAGATTAGTGAATGGAGGAGCAGCATGAACAAAAGCGAATTAAAGGCAATATTCATCAACGCAAAGGCGACAGGTGCAAAATACATCGGCGTGAGCATTCAGACAGAGGGCAGCAGTCAACCGGAAATCATCATCAATCCGAATGCGAATTTTGATGCGAAATTTGACTATTACATGGAGGCATACGATGACGATTTGGCTCTGATTGCAGCAAAGGGCAAAAAGGACATCAGAATCACGGCAGCAGGGCAGGGAAACAGTTTCGAGGACATCGAGTGTCAGTTGATTGGAGAACGGGGCAAAGGTTGGAGAGAACTCATTGCAGCAGCAATCGACAAAGCCTATGAGAATATGATTGCGAACACGCCTCCGACGACAGAGGAGGAACGGACACACTGCGAAATGATAAAAGAGGCAGTCAAGGGAATGTTCATCAACGAGAGCAGGACGGCAGCAGAGGCAGAGTTCATCAAGACACACATTGTTGACTATGAGAAAATATTCGATGTCTGCATGAATGGTGATGACCTTGAGTTCAAAAAAGGACTTGTCAGATTGCAGAAAATGCAAAATGAATATGTCATGCAGCGGGAAAATGACTGATAGACAAAAAGAGGCGTTCATCGGCGGGATAGAATTTGCGAGAGATTGGAATTTCGACATCCCGCCGGAGGATTTGCAGTTATACGAGAGATTGATTCAAGAAAGGACGGAAAAAGAGAATGAACAAAGTCATATTGATGGGTAGGCTCACAAGAGACCCGAATGTCAGATATACACAGCAGAATAGTTCGCAGGAATCCATGTGCGTGGCACGTTATACACTGGCAGTCGACCGCAGAGGTGCAAGAGACGGGCAGCAGTCAGCGGATTTCATATCATGCGTCGCATTCGGTAAAAATGGCGAATTTGCAGAGAAGTATTTGAAACAGGGAACGAAAATTGCTGCAACAGGCAGGATTCAGACAGGCTCATACACCAACAGAGACGGTCAAAAGGTATATACGACCGATGTTGTGATTGAGGAACAGGAATTTGCGGAAAGCAAGAGGGCAGCAGGAGAACAGGCAGAAAATGCCGGATATTCAGACGCAGGAGACGGATTCATGAACATTCCGGACGGTGTCGACGGCGAATTGCCTTTTATGTAAGCGAAAAGGAGGGTTGTGATAATATGGGAATCTTAAAAGGCATAATTGACCGATTTCGGGCGATGGGAAAATCAGAAAAAGAGATTTCGGGCATTATCGAGACGGCAGCAGACAAAGCGACCGCAAATCCGGATGTCACGAAACCGGAAAAACCGAAAAAACCGGAAATCAAGATTGAAACAACAGCAGAGGCGTTCGTTGAGGCAGTTTTGCGAACAGGAACGACTTTGCAACAGGCAAAAACGGCAATTTTGAAAATGAGCAGTTTGAGAGATGCGGAAAATCGCAAAAACACGAATAACTGGCGTAAAATGCACGGTCTGCCTATGAGAAGAAAGCAGAAAGCGAGGAAAAAGCATGAAAGAGGAAAAGGAGCAGACTGTCATTGACAAAACCTTGCTATATCTTGAGAATTATCGTGAAATGGAACGATATATCAAGGATGCGGTGTCAGAGACCTCACAAGTGCCGGATATAGGCAAATACAACATATCAGCAGAGAAAGCGTTCCTCCAATCAATCAGAGAGTGCAAGGCAGAGACAATCATCCTGTTTGAGCATCTGAAAAAGGCTCTTGCATCGTTGAAAGAGGATGCAGAGGCAGCAGGTGAGGGGTACAAATACGACGCACTTGAGGCGGTCTATATAAAGGGCAAGACATACGAGGATATAGTGAGGGAGACAGGATGCGGACGCAACTCACCGAAAAAGTGGTGTAGGGTGATGATTCAACGCCTGTCAATCAAATTATTCGGTGCAAAAGCGATTGAAAATGATAGAAACGGGGTGAAAACAGGGTGAAATGAGGGTGAAAACAGGGGTAAAAAGTGGGTGAACAAAAGGCAAAATAAACGTGATAATATGTTAGCGTGAACAGTTGAGACGAGCGATTGCAGATATGCAGTCGCTTTTTTCTTGCCTGTTTGCCCTCCTGTTATATAGCGGGTGGGATATACACAGTCATGTGCATAACTGCCCGCCTCTTGTGGATAACACAGCAGGAGAACACAGCAAGAGAGGAGAACGCAGATGCTATTGAAATCATGCAGGTGTGGGAAGTTGATTCCGCAGTCAATGAAGATGTGCGAGGAGTGTGAGCAACGGCAGCAGTCGAGACACATGATATACAACAACACACGGCGAGACGAGAGAGCAGCAGAGTTCTATGTATCAAAGGAATGGCGGGCAATGCGGGAACGTATCATTGAGGTCTATGACAACATAGATATATACGCATTATATGTCGAGCATGAGTTGCTCACATGCAATCCGGTTCACCATATCATTGAACTTGAGGACGACTGGGAACAGCGATTGAATCCGTTCAACCTCATACCTCTCAACCATAAGACACACAACACAATCACTGCACTGTATAAGCAGAGCAAAGCAAGTATGAGAGCAACACAAAAACAGTTGAGGTCACTGATTGAGTACCACTTTCGAGAGGCAGGGGGATATAAAAAAGTTTTGTGCGATTCGTTTTTAGTCGCACCCCCTCTTTTCCTTGGAGAAAACTCCCCACGAGAATTTCAGTAGATGGGTATATCCGAAAGAGGTGTCAGAATGTGACACAAAAGCACTGAAATACTGACGGAAAGGAGGTTTGTTGCATCATGGCAGGACAAAGACAACCTACAGATTTGGTTGTGATGAACGGGCGAAAACACCTAACAAAAGCCGAGATTGAGGCACGAAAAAACGCCGAGGTCACAGCACCATGCGACAAAGTGAGACCTCCGTCATATTTGACACCGGAACAAAAGAAACAGTTCCGGAAGATTGCAAAAGAATTACTCGAAATCAAACTGATTTCAAACCTTGATTGCGATGCACTGGCAAGACTACTCATTGCACAAACGCAGTACATCGAAATCACAGAGCAAATCAGAGCAACTCCATTGATGGAGGATGTTCCAGTCTATGAGATGCGGGAAAATCCGGACACGGGCGAAAAAGAACGTGTGCAGGTCGGTACAAGACAGGTCGTTTCCGGAGAAAGAGAACGCCTCATGATTATTCAAGACCGCTGCATGAAACAGTGTAGGCAGGGAGCATCAGATTTCGGACTGACAGTTTCCTCCCGCTGCCGTTTGGTCGTACCGAAACCACAACAGCAAAAGCCGGAGAACAAATTTGCGAAATATGCAAATTAAGGCATGGCAAAAGCAGGAGAAACACAAGACCGCTGCACACAATACGCCCTTGATGTCGTATCGGGCAAGATAACAGCCGGAGAATATGTCCGTCTTGCATGTCAGAGGCATCTTGACGACATCGAAAAATCGAAAGCAGCACCGTACAAATACTATTTCGACGTTGAAAAGTCGGAGGAAATCATCAATTTCGCAGAGGAATTGACCATTGCAGAGGGCGAGGAAAATGAGCATGTGACGGCATATCCGTTCCAGTGTTTCATTTTAGGGTCGCTCAATGGATGGAGAACAAAGGAAAAGTCATACAGACGATTCAGAACATCCTATGTGCAATTAGGACGACAGAACGGAAAATCGTTCATCAATGGTATTTTGGCGTGTTATTACGGCAATTTTGACGGGTACAAGTACGGAAAAATATTTTGTACGGCTACAAAGCAAGACCAAGCGAACATCGTTTTTGACGAGGTCGCAAAATTCATCAATTCCGACGAGGATTTGTCAGAGTGGTTCAAGGTTCACGACCACAACCACACGATTGACTGTTTGCTGACACATTCGGAAATCAAAGCGTTGTCCGGAGACACAAAGTCACTTGACGGACACCGTGCATATTTGGGAATCGTCGACGAGTATCACGCACACAAAACAAATCAGATGTACAAACTGCTTGAGGGCGGTATCAAGAAACTCAAGTCGGCGTTGATTTCAGTTATTACGACAGCAGGGTTCGACCTCAAGTCGCCGTGCTACAAATTGTATGAGTATTGCTGCAATCTACTCAAGGGCGTTTTCGAGAATGACAGTCAATTTGTCTACATCGCACAGATGGACGAACACGATGACAGGTACACACCGGAAAACTGGATAAAAGCGAACCCGATTCTTGAGTTTGACAGGGATGCACTTGAGAACCTCATTCCGATTGCACACACTGCCCGTGATATGGGCGGGGAGGACTTGAGAGATTTCCTTGTAAAGCAGTTGAATATGTGGATGCAGTGGTCAAATTCACTGTACATCAAGGACATTGCATCATGGAAAGCATGTGCCGTTCTGAAATCACTCAAGGATTTCAGAGGGTCAAAGTGCTATGTCGGAGTTGACTTGTCATCCGGAGGCGACTTGACATCAATCGCAATCGTGATTCCGTTCATGGTGGAGGGCACGAAAAAATATTTTGTTCACACACATTCGTTCATTCCGTCCTCAAGGGTGGATGAACACATCAAGACCGACAAAGTACCATACGACGTATGGATTGAAAAAGGTCTTGTGACGGTAACGGAAACACTGGGAGGAATCAAGACAGATTACAAATATATCATCAAATACCTTGAGGATTTGGTGAGAGAATACAACCTCAAACCGCAGTTGATTTGTTACGACCCACACAACGCATCAGCATTCCTGTCAGACCTTGAGGCGATGGGATTCGATTCAATCTCTGTCACACAGACAGCAAAAGAGTTGAACGATGCGACCGTTGATTTCAGACTTGAGATTCTTGCGGGCAATGTGGAAATCGAGGGAATGGAAGTCGGCAAAGAGGGAAACAAGATAGTTGTTCCAGTTGACAGTCTGCTTGTTTGGTCGATTGCAAACGCAAAGACCATCTCGAACAACTACGGTGAAATAAAAATTGACAAAGACATCACGACAGAACGAATCGACCCGATTGACGCTATCATCGACGCATGGAAACACGCAATGAAAGAGGAGTATCGACCGGATGTGAACGAAACTGTCAATGAATGGCTTGAGCAATTTGAAAAATACATGAAGAAAGGCGGTGAGAAATAAATGAATCCGTTTCAGAGATTAGGAGTGAAAATTTCAAATTGGTGGAGAGGTGAACCACAGGACAGCGGAGGCGTTGTGACACTGAACTCACCGTCATTCCTTGAGCGGATAGGACTGAAAAGAAAAGGGAAACCGACATCAGAGGTCACATATTTCACATGTCTCAAGATGCTGTCAGAAACCCTTGCAAAAATGCCTATCAAATATTATCAGAAAACGGACAAGGGAATCATTGAGGCAGAGGCGACAGATACATCAAAACTGCTCTCAAAAAGACCGAATCCGTTCATGACACCAACAACATTTTGGAACACGGTTGAAATCAACCGCAACCATTACGGAAACGGCTATGTGTATATGAGAAAGAAGTTTGACCGAAAGAAATTCGGCGGTGAAATAAAAATCGTTGATTTGTGGGTCATGCAGTCAAATTGTGTGCAGATAGTCGTTGACGATGCAGGGATATTCGCAGGAGTTGGGCGTTTGTGGTATGTCTACACAGACCCGACATCCGGTCGTCAATATGTATTTAGCACAGACGAGGTGATGCATTTCAAAACATCATTCAGTTTTAACGGCATCACAGGACTACCAGTGCAGCAGATATTGAGAGATACGGTTGCAGGTGCATCCGAATCACAGGCGTTCATGAATAATTTGTACGAGAGCGGTCTGACAGCAAAAGCGACACTCGAATACACAGGAGAGTTGAACGAAAAGGCAAAAGAGGCACTTGTCAAATCGTTTGAGGAGTTCGGCAGCGGGGCAAAGAACACAGGAAAAATCCTGCCTGTTCCGTTGGGAATGAAACTCACACCTCTCGACATCAAACTGACCGATTCGCAGTTCTTTGAACTGAAAAAATACAATGCATTGCAAATTGCAGGAGCGTTCGGAGTAAAACCAAATCAAATCAACGATTATTCAAAGTCGTCATATAGCAATAGCGAAATGCAGCAGTTATCATTCTACGTCGACACAGAACTGTTCATCATCAAGCAGTATGAGGAAGAAATCAATTATAAGATGCTGTCGGATGAAGAATCAGACGACGGATATTATTACAAATTCAACGAAAAGGTACTGTTCCGCACCGATTCAAAAACACAGATGGAGTATTTGAAAAATGGTGTCGGTGGAATGATTATCAAACCGAATGAGGCAAGACGTAAACTCGACATGGAAGATGCGGAGGGAGGCGATGTCCTACTTGCGAATGGTAGCATCGTACCGTTGACGATGGCGGGTGCAGCATATTTGAAAGGTGAATCCGAGCAGGAGAACACCGATGAACCGGAGCAACCGGAGGAAGAAACAGAGCCGGACACAGAGCAGCCGGACACAGCAACAGAACCGGACGAAACCGACACGGCAGAGGACGAGGATAAACAGGAGGGAGGTGAATAATCATGCCAAAAAAAAGACGTTTTGATTTTACAAAGAAAAATAAACGCAGCGGGAAAGTTGAAAATGTCGGCTATTTGGATTTAGAGCAGGACGAGGAGCAGAGCAGATGTTCCTTGTATTTCTACGGCGACATTGTATCGGCGACATGGGAATCCATGTGGTACGAGGAGGACAGATGTCCGCAGGACATTGCAGATTTCCTCAACCAGTTAGATGGATATGAGGACATTGACATCTATTTCAATTCTGGCGGTGGAGACGTATTTGCAGGACTGGCAATCTACAACCAGTTAAAGCGATATGACGGACACAAAGTCGGATATGTTGACGGAATGGCTGCATCCATTGCATCAGTCATCATGTTTGCATGTGACGAACTGCATTTCGCAACAGGTGCTCAAGCGATGATTCACAAACCGTTATGCATGGCATACGGAAACGCAGACGATTTCAAGGCAGTCATAAAACAGTTGAATCTCTGCGAGGATTCGATTCTTGATGTCTACATGGAGCATGTGCAGGAGGGTGTCACAAGAGACAAGATTCAGACCCTTATGAGCAATGAGACATGGTTTGACAGTAAGAAGATGCAGCAGTATTTCGACGTTGAAATCGAGGAAAAGGCAGCAGTTGCAGCGTGTGCATCTGACTTTTTCGAGAAATACAACAATATTCCGGAGGCACTCAAGGGAATCGACACAAAGGACATTGTCGATGCGGTAATTACGGAATTGGAAAACCGGAACAGTGCAGCAGCAGAGGCAGAGAAACAGAGAATCGAGGCAGAAAAGCAGGAGATTCTTAAAGATTTATACCTTTACGGTATGTAAGAAATGGAGGACAGAAAGTCATGAATAAGGAATTACAGAAGTTACTCAAGCAGATTAACGACAAGAAAAATGAGGTCAAGAGCCTTGTGAACGACGGAAAACTCGACAAGGCAAAGGCAGCAAAAGAGGAACTCAAGGAGTTACAGAACAGATTTGACCTCCTCTATGATTTGGACGAGGACGAGCAGGGTGGCATCGAGAACAAAGTCAACAACGGAACTGCAAAGCAGGTCGGAGGGGATGTCAAGCCGGACAAAAAGAACATCGTGAAATCATTTGTCAACATTGTCAAAGCCGGATTCCTGCACAAAGAGGCAGACGAGGCAGACATCAAGGTGTACAAGGATGCACTCACATCCGACACAACCGCAGGAAGTGAGGGAGAGGTCGGAATCGGCGTGACAATTCCGGAGGACATCAGAACAGACATCATCGAGTTGCGTCGTTCATCCGACAACCTTGAACAGTATGTCAATGTCGAGGGCGTAACAACTAAGACAGGAACACGAAACATTGAGGTTGATGCAGAATCAACACCATTTGACAATGTTGACGAGGCTGCGGATTTTCCGGAGATGGACGAACCGGAATTTTTACCGATTGAGTACAAGGTAAAGAAAAAGGGTGGAATCCTCAAGATGACAGCAGAGTTACTTGAGGACACAGCATCAAACATCATGGCATACATCAACAAATGGATTGCCAAGAAAACAAAGGCAACCCGTAACGCAATGATTCTCAAGGTACTCAATGAGATGACAAAAGGGAAAGAGGTCACAGTCGAGAACCTTGACAGCCTCAAGGACATTTTCAATGAGCAGTTAGACCCTGCAATCGCTGACAATGCAGTTGTTATCACAAATCAGAGCGGTTTCAACTACCTTGACAAGTTAAAGGATAAAGACGGCAACTATATTTTGCAGAAAGACCCGACACAGCAGACAAAGGGAAAGATGCTTTTCGGTGAATATCCTATCATCAAATTATCAAAGAAAACTCTTGCATCCGAGAAGATTATGAACACAGATGGTCACACAATCGACGGGTACAAGCATCCTATTTTCTGCGGTGACTTAAAAGAGGCAGTCACACTCTTTGACAGAAATGTCCTCACAATCGACCTCAATGACAAAGGTGCGGGGTTATGGGATAAGGACATGACCGGAATCAAGGTTCGTGACCGTTTCGATGTGCAGGCGGTTGACAAGGATGCGGTCATCAAGGGCGAAATCACAGAGGTTGTCAACGGGTAACAAGGCAGCAGGGCGGTGAATCCGTCCTGCTATTGAAAGCAGGTGAGAAACATGACGGATGAAGAAAAAGAGAAATACAGAGACGGCCTGATTGCCACATGCAAGGTATATTGCCACATCGACTATGATGACGACATGGAAATCCTTGAATTGATGTTTGATGTGACCATGCAGGAAATGACGGAACTGATTCCGAATTTCGACCGGAACAACCTCACAAGCCGTCAAAAACTGCTTGCATTTATGTCCGTGAAAGAACTGTACGACAACCGTGACAAGTACCGGAGCGACACGAAAACGCTATCCGCTGCCGTTTCCTCCATGCTATTGAAAGAAATATACGGAGGTGCAGCAGAATGACAGGCAGAATCAAGATAATTCGCAAGACAACAAGTGTTGTTGACGGTAGACGACAGCAGGAGGAAAAGGAGTTTTTCTCATGTTGGTGTGATGTCAAGAGTTTGGGAACAAATGAAAAATACAATGCGTTGCAGATAGGTCTTGAGAACACAATCATGTTTGAAACGAGAGCCTGCGACAAGATGGAGGAAATCCGACTGAATTTGAAAGAGTTCTACGCAGTATATAAAGGCGTTGAGTTCAAGATATATGATGCATGTCCGATGTTCACAGACGACAGGAAATATCAGTTGAAATGTAGAGCGGGAGCATAGTGTCATAATCTGACACCGGAGGTGATGCAGTGAAAATCGAAATGGAATTTCAAGGCTTGAAAGAACTCATGAAAGCATTTGAGGACGCAGCAAGCGACGAGGACATTCGAGCAGTCAACAAAAAGATTGTTGAGCAGGGTGAACCTGTCGTGAAACGTATTATGTCGGGGAAGATTCCAAAATCGGCAGATATAAAGTTGAGCGGTCGAGGATTTGGCTCAAAATCATCGGTCACATCACACGCAGCGGACAGCGTTCCACTGGGGGCGGTCAAGGTGAAAGACACCGGAGCGTCAGCGGATGTCGGATGGGAAAAGTCGGATAATAGCGAACACTTTTATGTGAAATTCATTAACTGGGGAACTATTTACAGACCGCCTCAAGAATTTATCTATGCGACAGGGCGTGAGGCAGATGCGGAACTGCAAAAAATCGCAGAACAGGAGTATCAATCCTATTTAGACAACACAATGAAATGAGGTGATAGCGTGAACAGTCCGGACATCATAAAAGACGCATCGGATGCGTTGCAGCAGATTTCAGACAGGGGAATCACTGTCATGCAAGGGTGGTATGACAAGAACATCCACAAAACACATGTGACCTTGTGGGATTTGGGAGAAGTCGACGAGAACTTTTCGGATGATGATGCGGAGGGAGTGACGCTGTCATTGCAGGTCACTATTTTTTCAGAGAGTGACGAGGTTGAACTTGCGAGGGAAATCAAGAAACTCATGAAAGAAAAAGACTTTTCGTTTGAGGGCAGGAACGGAGACGATTCAAAGCCGGAGGACGGAATCTATATGAAAGCACAAAGGTTTTCAAAGTTTTATGAAATGGAGGAATAGACATGAGCGAAACAGTAACACAGGTTAGCGACACAGAACAGAAGATTGTGAGGAGTAGAACTTGCGGTTGTAGAGATTTCTACATCGCAAAACTCACACAGAACGATGCGAAAGCATACGTTGCAGAAACTCCGGTCAAACTGGCAAGAGCAATCAAAGCAAAGGTTGACGAAAAGTGGAGTTCTGAAAAGATTTACTCTGACGATGGAACAGAGGAAGTCATCAATTCCTATGAGGGAACAGAAATCGAACTTGAGGTCAATGCACTCGCACCGCAGGACAGACAGATTCTTTTCGGTCAGTTATACGAGAACGGTTTTCTTGTAAAGACTGCGGATGATAAAGCACCGGAGGTCGCTGTCGGATGGAGAGAAAGAAAACTCAACGGAAAGTATGATTTCAAATGGTTATACGCCGGAAAGTTCGCAGAGGGCATCAGTGAGGAGGCAAGCACAAAAGAGGGCAAATTGTCTCCGACAACAAAGAGCATCAAGGGTTCATTCTATGAGAGAAGTCTTGACAATGCGTATGAGATTTCGGTCGACGAATCAAACCTCGTTTCCGGAGACACAAAGGCAGCAGAGGCAATCAAGGCATGGTTCAGCAAAGTGCAGGAGAAAAACGGCGGTTTAGGCTAATAAGAGGACATATAACAGGAGGATAAATCATGAAAAGAAAAATTATAGTCAATAACAAAGAGTTTACAATGCCGAAAATGTCAATCGACACATACACGGAATATCTCGAACTTGCAGAGATTGTCGACGCAAAACAGAGGTATTCAAAGCAGGACATTGAGGCAATGGGTCTTTTTATCTGCAAAGCATACGGAGACCAGTTCACCGTTGAGGAATTAAAGAATCCGGAGACCGGACTTGATGCAGCAGGATTGATTCTTGAGTTCCAGTTCATTGATATGGGAATCGCCGACGACCTCACCAAACGTATGGAGAAGATAGAGAAAAATTTTCAGAGTGGCAAGTGATACCGGAAATCGAGGTCACTTGCAGAGGTGAGAGACTTTTCATCAATTCCGTAACGGTAGAACAGTATAAAAAATACATCAGTCTCATGGAAAAGAATGACACGGAGAAATTCTCCGGAGTGATGTTTTTCAACAAAAAGATAATGCAGGAGATGTTCGGGAATGAATTGTCGCTTGCAGCAGTTGGGGAGATTGATGCAGTTGAATTTCTGACGGCAATCAAGACGGTTCATTTCATCATGCAGAACATTGTTGCAGAGAAGATGTTGAACATTGTCGAGGTTGAGCAGGTGGAAAAAGAGGCATCCGCATTCGATGACTATGACCGTGAAAATGGATATGAGGACGAGGATGAACAACCGGAGGAAAATCAATGGAAAGTCTGCGGGGAAATTGTTGACCGTGTTGTAAAAATTGTGATTCGGCTATTGAAAAACTCATACAGTCAATGCATGAAAGAGAACATTGTCACGTTGTTGGACTACTTAAAATTTGAATTAGATACAATCAACGAAAATCAGTAAGAGAGGAGGCGACCGAATGGCTTATACAAGCGTCAAAATATCGGCAGATTCGAGCAGTTATCAATCGCAAATGAAATCAGCAGCATCGCAGATGAAAGTCTTGTCTGCGGAATATACGACGGCAGCGACGAAAGCAAAGTTGTTCGGGTCGGAAACAGACAGCCTCAAGGCAAAAGCCGAATCGCTCACTCAAAAAATCACGGTGCAGAAAAACATCGTGAAATTGAATAGTGAGCAGCAGGAGAAGTTGACAAAGAAACTGTCAGACCAAAAGACAAAGCAAGAGGAACTCAAAACAAAGATTGATGCTGCAAAAGAGGCTTATGAGAAATCGACAGCAGAGACCGGAAAGAACTCCGAACAGTCAAAGGCACTCAAAGAGGAACTTGACAAGTTAGAGAAAGAGTTTACTGCAAATGAGACAGCAATCGGAAAGACAGAGACCGCACTTGCAAATCAGACAGTAAAGACGGAAAAGTCAAAAACTGCTCTCATGAACATGGAGGCAGAACTAAAAAACGTTAATGACCAGTTGAAAGATAATAAACTTGAAAAATTTGCGACCGCTTGCGATACGGCGGGAACAAAGATGGAAAGTTTCGGAAAGAAAATGTCGGTTGTCTCTGCCGGAATTGCGGGCATTGGTGCAGCATCTATTGCAGCGTTCAAAGAACTCGACGAGGGATATGACACCATAGTGACAAAGACCGGAGCAACCGGAGAGGCACTTGAGGGATTGACAAAGTCTGCGGATAATGTTTTCGGCACAATGCCGGAGGATATGTCGACGGTAGGCGAGGCAATCGGAGAAGTCAACACAAGATTCCATACAACAGGAACGGAACTTGAAAAGACCTCAAAACAGTTCATACAGTTTGCAACAATCAATGGAACAAACGTCACACAGTCAGTTGACCAAGTCGACAAAATCATGAAAGCGTGGAACGTGGATGCATCACAGACGGGAAACCTGTTAGGATTGCTCACGGCAAAGGCACAGGAAACCGGAATCTCCGTTGACACGCTTGAATCAAATGTACTTGATAACAACGCAGCGTTCAAAGAAATGGGTCTGTCATTGCCTCAAGCAATCAATTTGATGGCTCAATTCGATGCAAACGGTGTTGATTCAACTCAAGCAATGGCGGGTCTTAAAAAGGCATTACAGAACGCCACAGCAGAGGGGAAATCAATGGACGAGGCGTTGTCAGAGACCATCGGCAGCATCAAGAACGCAAAAACAGAGACCGAGGCGATGCAGATTGCAACGGAACTGTTTGGAAAGAAAGGTGCAGCAGAAATGACAAAGGCGATTCGTGAGAACCGAATCGACCTCACCAGTCTGTCGTCATCAATGGAGGAATACGGAACGACGGTCGAGGACACCTACAACGGAACTCTCGACCCGATTGATAATGCAAAAGTTGCGATGAACAACGCAAAACTGGCATTGTCGACACTGGCATCCACAGCACAGACATCCGCAGCACCTATGATTGAGAAACTGACCGGAAAGATTCAAGAGTTGACAAAATGGTTCACGTCGCTCTCTCCGGCACAGCAAGAAACAATCCTCAAGGTCGGTCTTGTGGTTGCTGCTATCGGTCCGTTGTCAATCGGATTCGGCAAAGTGGCAAAGGGAATCTCTGACACGGTAACGACCGGACAGAAATTTGTTTCCGGTGCTGCGAAAATCATTGCAAAGATAACAGCAAAGACAGCAGCCACGGCAGCAGGAACGGCAGCAGATACGGCATCAACGGCAGCCACAGCAGCCGGAACGGTCGCAACAACAGCACACACAACAGCAACAACAGCAGCAACAGTCGCAACGACGGCGTTTGGAGTAGCATTGAAAGTGTTGCAAACTGTCGGAGTGGTTGCAATTATCACGGCAATTATTGCGGGAATAGTCCTATTGATAAAAAACTGGGATAAGGCAAAAGAAGCCGTGACAAAATTGTGGTCGCATATAAAGGAAAAATTCAATGCAATCAAAGAGACCATCACGGGAGCATTCACGAAAGCGAAAGAGGCGGTCACAAATAAGGTCAAGGAAATCGGTGACAGCATAAAAAACAGCACCATAGGACAAGCAGCCTCGAAAGTATTCAACGGCGTAAAGGACACAGTTCATAATGTCATGTCGGCAGCGACCGAAACGGCAAAGGAAAAACTGGGGAACATGAAAACCGCCTATGAAGAAAACGGAGGCGGTATCAAGGGTGTTGTTGCTGCCGGATGGGAGGGAATCAAAGGATATTATTCAGCAGGATTCACATTCGTTGATAATTTATCCGGAGGAAAACTCTCTGAAATCAAATCGAAATTCTCTGAAAAGACATCAGAAATCAAAACAAAGGTTTCCGATGGTTGGGAGAACATGAAAACCACCGTCACCACAAAAATGACGGAATGGAAAACCAACGCATCAAACAAACTGAATGAAATAAAGACGAATTTCTCAACAAAGGTTTCAGACATCAAGTCCAATGTCTCGACAGGTTGGGAGAATATGAAAACCACCGTCACGACAAAAATGACGGAATGGAAAAATAATGCAACGAATAAATTGACGGAAATCAAATCCGGATTCTCCTCAAAAGTTTCGGAGATAAAATCAAAATGGTCGACGGATTTCACGAACATAAAGGACAAGGCAACCTCACTCATGGAGACGGCAAAGTCCAATGTGTCAACGAAACTAAACAACATGAAATCCGCATACAGTGAAAAAGGCGGGGGAATCAAGGGAATTGTGTCCGCTACATTCACAGGCGTAAAGGACACGATGAACTCTCTCATGGGTACGGCGAACACTCTGACGGGTGGAAAACTCGACAGTATCAAGTCGGCGTTTTCCTCAAAAATGGGAGCAGCAAAGTCAACCGTGTCATCGGTGCTTGACGACATCAAGGGTGCATTTTCGTCAAAATTAGAAAGTGCAAAGTCTACTGTTTCGAGCGTGATTGAGAAAATCAAGGGCGTGTTCAATTTCAAGTGGTCATTGCCACATTTGAACCTCCCACACATCAGTGTAAACGGAGGAAAAGCACCATACGGAATCGGAGGAAAAGGTTCACTCCCGTCATTCTCGATCGAATGGTACAAAAACGGCGGTATCATGACGAATCCGACCGTGTTCGGAATCAACGGAAACAGTCTCATGGTAGGAGGCGAGGCAGGAGACGAGGCAATATTGCCTCTTGCGGAATTTTACAACAAATTGAACAGCATCCTTGACAAGAAACTGGATGCAGTACAGAAATCGCAAGTTGTGTATGTAACGAATCACACATACATTGACGGCGACGAAATAGCAAGCAGAACCGTGTCAAAGGTTGATGCGGAAATGGTAATAAATAAGCGAAAAGGGAGGTAAAACAGGGCGATGAAAATAAACGGAATAGACATCAAGAAATACGATGCAAAGCAGTTGACCGCCGATGTGCAGCCTCCCTCTTTTTCAAATTCTTATGAATGGCTGACGAGTGCAGCACTGCCGACGGAATTTGAGACAGAGGTTCAGATGGGTCATTTGAAACTGTCAATATATTTCAAAGGCAAGGACAGGAACAACATCATCCGTGCTGCATCGGAGTTCATGAGCAATTTCACAAAGGCTTGCAAGATGGAACTCGACGGCTACAAAGGAACATACATCGGATTCATCACAACAAATGACTACGAAAAAAAGAATGTAAAACAGAGATACATTGTAAACCTCGAATTTGACGGCTTTTTCGTCGATGACGACCTCTCAATCACATTCGACGGGAAAACCTCTGCATCGTTCTATAAAGTGGGTACAAGAGACGCTCCGTGCGTTGTGGAGGTATATGCAAAGAGTGCCTTGACGAATTACACAATCACCGGACTGGGAGAGGATGACATCATCATTGAGAGTTTGGCAGCAGGAAAGACGGTTGTGATAGATGCAAAGACAGGACTTGTGACAATCGACGGGGCAAATGCATTCGACAAGGTGAACATGTGGACGTTTCCGGTATTAAAGACCGGAGAAACAGCACTCACATTCTCCAACACAAAGGCGAGAGTGACTATCAGATACACGCCTATGTGGATTTAGGAGGTGAGAGCATTGCAGATTTTTAACGACAAAAAGAAAAGAATCGGAACATTGTCCGGATTCAAGGACAGGGAAATCACCACGACACTGGATTCCGGAGACAAAGAGTTGTCGTTCAGTTATCCGGCAGCGGGAGCGTTGGTTGACCTGTTAAAAGAAGAATATTATATACACACCAAAACGGACGAATATGTCATCAAAGCGGTTGAAAAGGGAGAACAATTCAACAAATACACAGCAGTTCTCAATGTCGAGGAGTTGGAGGGAACAGCGTTCCCGTATGGTTTTGAATCACAGGAGCAGACAATCAAGGCATGTCTTGAGTTTGCATTTGAGGGTACGGGATGGCATGTCGGAATATGTACCGTCACAAAGAAAAGAACCATCGACGAGCAGGAGAGTGTCACCGCATGGGATGTCCTGCAAAAGTGCCTCACAACATACCGCTGCGAGTGCATCATCCATTCACTGACAAAGACAATCGACATATATGACCGGATAGGCAGCGACAAAGGGTGTTATTTCATGGAGGGGTTGAACCTCCGGAAAATATCATTGAAGTCGGACACATACGATTTTTACACAAGAATCTATCCGATAGGCAAGGACGGCATCACACCGGAATGGTTGACCGGAAAAGATTACATCGACAATTTTCAGTACAGTTCCAAAATCAAGGCGTATGTTTGGAAAGACGAAAGATATACCAATACCACAAGTCTGATTGAGGATGCGACAGCAAAGATTGAGGAAATGTCAAGACCATACAAGGCATACACCGCAGAGGTGGTCGACCTTGCGAAAGCATCAGAGGAGTACAAAGACATTCTTTCATACGGAATCGGAGACACGGTCACGCTTGTGTCGAAGAAAACCCGAACGAAAGAAAAACAGAGGATTGTCAAAATCACGGAATATCCGGAGACACCGGAAAAGAACACAGTTGAGATTTCAAATGCGAGAAAGACATTCGCAGAAATTCAGAAAGAGGAGACGGCAGCAGCGACCGAGGAGGCAATCTCAATCTCCAACAGGGCAACAAAGAAAGTCCTTGAGAACTATTCGACCACAGAGGAGATTGAAAGCAAAATCACGGCATCGAAAGAGGCGGTCGAGGCGGGCGTTGCCTATACACTGAAAAACTATTATACATCCGTGCAGATGGATTCCTTGATAAAAGCCACGAAAGAGGAGATATATCAAGAGGTCAAACATGTTGAGGAAAACTCAATGCACAACTATGTTGTGAATGGAGATTTTTCAAACGGACTTGATGATAATTGGTACAACAGCAATGAGGAAAACAATGCCGTGATGGATGTGTCCGGACTGGGAACAGTTGCAAAGATTTTGAAAACATCAACAACCAGTTCCTATATACGGCAAACACTGGGAAAGTTACCTGCGGGAACGTACCGTGTGAGATATAAGGCAGCGACAGCAGCGGGATATGAGGACACGGCAAGGGTGCAGGTGTCAGCGTTAGGAAGTTATGCAACGACATCCTCTGGAGCATTGAAAAGTACAGAGTTCACGACGATTGAACGTGAAATCACTGTCTCCGAGGGAACAAAATATATTTATATTTTCGCATATACGCAGAACGCACCCGTGTACATCAAAGACGTTGAGGTGTTGGGTCTGTATTCCTTGTATGCAGATGCAAAGATTCAAGTGACTGCGGAGCAGATAACCTCCGAGGTAAACAAAAAGGTCAATTCCGATGATTTCGGAACACTAATCACTCAAAATGCGTACAACGTCCGGATTGCATTTAATAAAGGCAGTTCATACATGCAGTTTGATACAACCGGAATCACGATGTACACCGGAACAATCGACGACAATACAAAAAGAACACGATTCGATTACAACGGCGAACATTTCTATCGTGACGGAAATTATGTCGGGAAAATCGGAACAAATACCATGACAGGAAATGACAGTCAGAGAGGACTTGTCTTTGATATTGAATATAATACCGCTTATATGTCATGGGCGAATAAGGAGAGTGCGAACGGGAGTGCGTACATAATGAAATGGGCGTACTGCACACAGCAATGTGGAAATTATGCAGCGGGGCGATTACATGCGGGAGCAGACATTGACATGCACTATTATAAATTGCGAAATGTGAGTTTTGAGGATGGGGCAATCAATGGAACACTAACATTCAAACAGCCTTTAGCAGTGAACAGCAACGGAACATTGTCAAAATGGTCAACAGCAACATTACAATTCAAGAACGGGATTTTGATTTCGGGTTCATGGAGTAATGGATAAAACAGGAGGAAAAGAAATGCAGATGAATGATGAAAACATCGAACAGGCAGCAGAGCCGGAGTTCAAGTTTCCGGATGATGCGGAAAGTACATCAAAACCAAACGAGACCGCAGAGGTTGTGACAAGAGAATCCGCAGAGGAAACGAACACAGAACTCTTGCAGAGCATCGACAAGAAACTTGACATGCTGCTTGCAGCACAGGCAGCAGCACAGACAGCAAAGGAGGAATAATCGTGAATACACCTATCGCAGTAAGAATCGAATGTGCAAAAGGAGAAATCCTCAACGCTATGGAGGTGATACAGAAAAAACATGCGTTACCTCCCTGCATCATGGACGGCGTTCTTTCCTCCGTACTGGCAGAGGTGAGGAGTGAGGCAAAGATTGAACTCATAAACTCAACAAATGCAATGATGGCAGAAAAAGACGAGGAACTCGAAAAGGCGAAAAAGGCAGCAAAGAGAACCTTAAGAACCGAACCGGAGCAGACCGAGGAGGAACATCCGGAGAATCCGGAAGAATAAGCAGTAAACACCGAGAGGAGGTGAGAGCATGGCAGCGTTGACGAAATTGACGACGAACATCAATCTTGAGATGTCCGGAGACACAAAAAGATATTTAGTATCTGCAAAGCAGGGAGACAAGGCGACACGATTCATCATTGCAAAATTACTCAATAACGGTGAACCGTACACAATCCCGACAGGGTCGAGAGTGGTCATCAATATCGCAAAGCCGGACGGGAAACATGTGTATAACACATGCACATATTCCGGTTCGGAGGTGACGGTCGAACTGACAAATCAAGCACTTGCAGTCTCCGGAACGGCGTATTGCGACATTGAAATCCGGACAAGCGATGATTCACAGATTATCACATCCGCATCGTTCACGATGGAGATTGAGAAGTCACAGAGGGATGAAAATGCAATCCTGTCATCAAATGAGTTCACAGACCTTGAGAACAGAATCAAGGGGCATATTGAGACCATTGAAAACACGGATGCAGCAGTCAAGAAAGCAGAATCAGCAAGGGTGACGGCAGAAAATGCAAGGGTAAAGGCAGAGAGTGAAAGAGCAGCAGCGGAAAAGAGCCGACAGGAAAATGAGAACACCCGCATCCAACAGGAGAAACAGAGGCAGCAGGACACATCACAGGCGGTCAAGAACGCCGAGGATGCGACCGCAGCGACCAAACAGGCGACAAAGGACTGCAAAGAGGTCACAGAAAGGGCAGAGGATGCGTTGCAGAATCAAGAGCAGCTTGAGGCAACACTGAACACGGCGACGCAGATTCGACAGGAAGTGTCACAGATGCAGTCAGCAGTCGAGGAGGCAAAGAAACAGGTCGAGCAGGATAAAAAGGATATTGATGACACGATTCAAAATTCCCTGCTTGCATCCGCAGAGAAAATCCTTGAGAGTGTGCAGGACTATTTCAACCGTGCCGAGGCTTTATATTCGAGCATGTATCTTGATTGTGACGGTGAAACACCATACCTGCGAACCGTGACACCGATTTTCATTGATGGAGCAACACCACAGGTCAGAAATGCGAATGAGGGTGTTGATTTTGACGGAGGAACGCCGACCTCACGACAATTAGCAGTATAATTCCACGATACTGGAAACAGACGGCGAAACGAACACAAAGGAGTGATTGTGTGATATATTCCATAATCACGGAGCAAAGGAGGTTGAACAATGGCAGCAATCAGACCATGCACCGGAACAACGGCAGACTGGAAAGCAGTTGAGGACACTCTGATTCTCAAGGAAAGAGAAATCGGAGTTGAACTTGATGCATCCGGTCATTATCAAATCAGACAGGGAGATGGTAAAAAGAAATTCTTTGACCTGCCGATTATCGTCAACAATGCCCGTTATGAGGAAATACTGACATTGACACAGGGATATATGAACACCGTGAACAATTTCAGCAAGAACATGACAGAGGCGACGAACAGTGCAAACGGTGCAGCAGCAACGGCAAACAATGCAGCGTCGACAGCGAGTGCAGCAGCAAAAGCGTGTCAAGGCATTGTGAACGGTCTCAACACTATGGTTGACACCGTCACAAAGAAATCATGTGTCCTCACGGTTGAGGATGGAATTTTGACGATAAGGGAGGCGTAAAAAATGGCAAGTGGAGACTTGATTGTAAAAGTAGCAGACAAAGACACACTCGACCGCACATATGCGAATACAAACGCTATACTGGCAGCAGTCGGGGAAGATGTAAGAATAAAGGGTGTAAAGCGTTACGGAATGAAAATCAACAAAAATGACAGCAATCCGGCGACACGATGCACATATCTTTTCGATGCGGTGGGAATGACACCCGCTGCGATGAATTATTCTGCCGGACGGTTCGATTTTGGAGACTGGGGAAACGTCTTTTTTGTAAAGAACAATTATCCGGCAATGGTCAAATATGACGGTACAGAAGATTATAAACTCGACCCGAACGACCACACAAAGAAAGCAGACGGAAAAACGGCATCCGATGTCTCAAACACGGCATACGGAGGAAATGCAATGAGTGTATTCGATGGCAGCGGTGACAAGGGCAAGATTTGGCTCTCACAGTTTGAAGTCGGAAACTATGAGTACATGATTATTTCAAACGTCCAGTACGATGAATCATACAACGATGACGCATATGTCAGAGAGGACGGTTCACATGCGGACAAACTCTATTTCCCGATGTTTGGCGGTTCGTATGATGGAACACGCATCCGCTCACTTGCAGGACAGGCACTCATGTATAACACAAACGCATCAACAGAGATTGCAAGAGCAAAGGCAAACGGCAGCGGTTGGAACATTGGCTCATGGAGCAAAAGAAACCTGTTGAATTGTATGCTCAAGATTATGTCGAAGACAGACAATTCGCAGACAGCGTTCGGACAGGGGCAGACAACCGGATATGTGAACGACGCATCACAGAATTACGGACACCTTGCGACCGGAACACTGACAGACAAAGGACAGTTTTTCGGTTATAAGGACACAACCCATGAGGTCAAAGTGTTCTACATTGAAAAATGGTGGGGCAACAGTTGGGATAGAATCAACGGTCTGTTGATGGTCGGAGGAGAAATCCTTGCGAAAATGACACCTCCGTACAATCTGACCGGAAAAGACTTTGAAAAGGTCGGAATCACGTTCACGGCAACGGGTAGCGGTTATCAGAAAGGAACGAAGTCAAGCAGATTCGGACGCATTGTCAATTCGACAGGTGGCAGCAGTAGCACATACACATGTGATTATTTTTGGTGGAACGCCGGAATAACTGCGGTCGCCCTTGTCGGCGGTAACTGTAACAATGGCGAGTACTGCGGTGCGGATGCCTTGGATTTGTACAATTCTGCGGGCAATGCGAGCTGGAGCGTCGGTGCGTCCGTTTTCTTAGAACAGCCTATCGCTGCGTAAGCAGCAGGGGGAGGAACGGAGGGGGAACGCCTCCGCTATTCCCGCCGTTAGGCGGTGTGGTCGTTTTTAGAAAAATGAATATAGGGATATAGGGTGCGGTGTCGGGCGGTGTTCCTGCTCCCTGCGGTCGCCCTTGTCGGCGGTAACTGTAACAATGGCGAGAACTGCGGTGCGGATTACTTGAATTTGAACAATTCTGCGGGCAATGCGAACTGGAACGTCGGTGCGTCCAATTTCTTCTCATATCGGAGCGTTTAATCAAATGCAGCCTATATCCCACGCCACAAGGCGAAAATCATTCCGGATATAGGGTCGGTTGAGTAAGCATCCGCACAAAAACCGATAGGAGATAAGAAAATACTATATGAGAAGTTACAACAACCTATATGAACCAATGTTACAAGACGACTACATAAAACAGTGTTTTATAAATGCATCCAAAAAGAAAAAGAACAGGAATGATGTGCGGGAGGTATTAGAGAACCTCGATGAACACACAGAACTCTTGAAAAAGATGTTGACAGAGGAGTTGTTCATTCCGGACTATCACAAACCGAGCATCATCAACGAGAGCAGCAGCAAGAAAACACGCCGTATATTGAAACCGCATTACAAATATGAGCAGGTTATTCATCATTGTGCAATAGGTCAGTTCAAACCGATTGTGATGAATGGATTGTATGAATTTTCATGCGGGAGCATTCCGGACAGGGGTGTTCATTACGGAAAGAAGTACATGAGAAAATGGCTTGATTCCTACGACGGAAAGAAATTCTTTGTTCTCAAGATGGATGTTCACCATTTCTTTGAATCCATAAACCGGAGAATCCTCAAAAGGAAACTCAAAGAGGTAATTCGAGATAAACGGTTTTATAGATTACTCTGCATACTGATTGAACATGACAAAATAGCACTCGTTGCAAAGATTTTGACGGATGCAGGTGTTGAGATAGATGCAGAGCAGACGAAAACGCTTGTCGGATGCATAGCATTTGACGACATCTCCGGAGCGTTGGAGATATTGCAGGAAATCGGCATCACAGGAGCGATGTTTGATGAACTGAAAGAAATTATTGAGGAGATACGAAAAGGCGTTCCGTTGGGATATTTCACATCACAATGGTTCGGCAATTTTTACTTGAAAGCACTCGACCATTACATCAAGGAGGAACTCCATGCAGAGCATTACATGCGATATATGGACGACATGGTGATACTGGGAAAGAGCAAAAAGAAACTGCACAAAATACATGCAGCAATCGAAACATATCTGAATGACAATCTCGACCTTGAAATAAAAGACGATTGGCAGGTGTTTAGATTTGAATATCCGGTATTTGATAAAGGCGGGAATCCGGTACTCGATAAAGACGGAAAGCAGGTCACAAAGGGTCGTATGCTTGATTTTATGGGATTTCAATTTCACCATGACCGGACAACCATCCGGAAATCAAACATTGAGGCTGCGAGACGTAAGGCAAACCATATCTCAAAGCAGGATAAAATCTCATGGTATAACGCATCGGTGATGTTGTCATATATGGGATTGTTCAAACACACGGACACATACAACTATTACATTGATTACATCAAACCAAAAATCAACGTCAAGAAACTCAAGAGGATAGTTTCAAAGCATAGCAGAAAGGAGAATGAACATGACAGACTGGAAAAAGGTGACAGGAACACAGCCGGACAAGCCGGAGGAGGTCGACAGGACATCGTCGCCGTCAACGGTTTACCTGCGTAAGAACATCGAACAGGTGACAAGAGAGGTTGAGGGCAGCGACGGAAAGATGCAGACAGTGACCGAATGGCAGTACGACGAGAAAGAAATGACAGTCAAGGAATATGAGAACATGGCACTCATGAAGTCAGTCGTTGAGGAGAACACATCCGGAATCGTCGAATCAGTGACACAGTTTCAGAAAGATGCGGTCATTGACGAATACACACAGCAGTTGATTGAGGAGGGATTGATTTAGTATGAAAATGCTTGTTGAAAGTCTCAAAAGAATGTACAAAAAAGGCACTCTCACAAAGGAACAGATTTCCGAGCGTGTCGCAAAAGGCAGCATTTCAGCGGATGAATATGAATATATCACAGGAGAAAAATTCTCCGGCGGTGATACAGAATGAGTCCGCTTGAAATAATATCACGATTGTGCGATGTGACGGAAAATCTATCGGCAATCGTGAAAAAACAGCAAACAATCATTGAACAGTCGAAAATCGAGGAGGCGGTCAGAGCGGAACTCCGGCAGGAGGTAGAGGAGACAGACAGGGAGATGGATGTTCTCGAATATCACATGCGGAAATATTGCGACACCGACGACATCGAGGCGACAGAGTTCGGAAAGGAGAATGCCGTTGACGATTGAAATATCCCTGTTGCTCTCCGGAGTATCTGTTGCATGTGCAATCTTTTTCGGAATCTGCTCAAAGCAGAGAAATGAGAAGAAAGACACGCAAGAAGAGACGGAACAGAGAGCAACAACCGACACAATGGTGATGGTGAAACTTGAGAACATCGCAGACGACCTCAAAGACATCAAACGGGAATCGAGAGAGAACCGTGAGGAGATGAAAACATTGAGAGAGCGTGTTGTCATTGTGGAACAGTCACTCAAGAGTTATCACAAGAGACTGGACGGAGAACAGCATTCCGACCGATAACAGGAGGGCGGGAAACGGGCAAGAATCAACCTCACAGAAAAGAGGCAATACATGAGAATGACAGAACAGGAACGACGCATCAGAATCCGGCATCTGAAAAGAATGTATCGGATAAGAGAGCGAAAAGAGAGACATGACAAAAAGGTGTCCGGTCTGTTCATGAAACGTGTTGTATTCACTTTGATTCTTGCAGCATTTATCTTTACAGTCGTGATGATATTTGTGTTTTTGCGGATGGGTTCAGAACCGTCGACACTGATTGAGAATGTATTCAGATTTCTTTCGGTTGAGGGCGGTGCAATGGCACTCATTAAGTCCGTGAAAACGGTCAAGGGAACAAAGTCAAACGGAGAAATACAACACAATGACGAACCGGAACAGGATGACGAGGAGGTACAAGGATGAAATACATCGTCGAGAATTGGTTTGTGATTGTGGGTCTGATTGCGGTATGTGCAGCGGGAGGATATGCAGTATATGTTTTCGTGAAAATGCCATCAGACAAACAGTTGAACAAAGTGAGAGAATGGCTGCTCTATGCAGTCACAAAGGCAGAAAAGGAACTGGGAGGCGGTACAGGTCAAATCAAACTGCGATATGTATATGATATGTTCGTCGCACGGTTCGCATGGCTTGCGAGAGTGATTTCTTTTGAGGCTTTTTCAATGATGGTTGACGAGGCACTTGAGAGAATGAAAAAGATGCTTGAGAACAACAAAGCGATGCAGACGCTTGTGAGCGGTGAGGCAGGTGAAACGGTTGAAAAGGATATGTGATTTCGCAACCGGAAACGCACACACAATCGTGCTGATATATGCAATCGTCGCTGTCATCGTATGGGTGGCGGTAAATCTGTATTTTTGAAAAATTTCTTTTGATTTAGACAGAGAAATTCGGGAAGAAATGAGAGAATACGGGGATTGCTATTCTGACACGGACGAGGCAAAATTCGGGAAACACATAACAAGGTTGACCGGATTCATCATTTCAATTCCTGCTGCGGTGATGTGGTGGTGTACACCTCTAATCGTGGCGGGATTGATGATATATGACAAGATACAAGAAAAGAATCCGGAATTGTGCGGATTCAAAGCAGACGATTTTGACAAGGAGGAAAACAAATGATTTCAAATTGCGGACATGACGAAAACGGAAGATACTCCGGAGGAAAAGCCGGAGACCAAACAGGTACAGAGTGGCAGGTTATAAATTGGTATAGTAGACCGTGGAAATGCGTTCTCCGTCACCCGAACGCAAAAGTGAGAGCGATGATTGCGAGCATGGCAAAGGCAGCAGCAGTCAATAATAAAATCGGATATTGTCAGTCTCACAGGGGTACATTTTGGACGAATCTTGCAGATTCAAATTTCGACCCTGCACAGATTACAGTTGCATGTGAGGCAGACTGTTCATCCGGTGTCGCTGCAATCGTAAAGGGTGCAGGTTACAGACTGGGGATTGACGCACTGAAAAAGGTGAGTACGGCATGTTATACCGGAAACCTGCGAGCAGCACTCAAGGCAGCAGGATTCGAGGTACTGACAGAAAACAAATATCTGACATCGGATGCGTATTTGCTTGCAGGAGATATTCTGTTGAATGATGGTGCTCACACAGCAACAAACCTCACAGACGGTGCAAAGTCATCCGGAGCGGGAGCATCCAACACAACACCAGTCAAGAGCAACACAAAGGTTGATGTTGCACACGGATTCGACAAGAGCCTTGCAGGAACATACAAGGTGACTGCATCCGGATTGAACCTCCGTGCGGGAGCAGGAACAGGAAAGTCAATCCTTGCGGTAATGGAAAACGGAGAGAAAGTCCAGTGCTATGGATATTATAACGACCACAACGGCGTGAAATGGTTGTATGTGGTTTATAAGAATATCGTCGGTTATGCATCAAGTAAATATTTGAGCAAATAGGAGGGATAATCATGTTGTACTATTTAGGCAAAGGAACGGAGTTCAAGAAAGAGGACTGCAAAGAGTACAAGAAACTTGATGCAGCACTCAAGGCAGCAGCAAAGGACGAGAGCCTCGTCGTTTGGGATGAAACCGGAAAGGTCATCGGTTCACTCACGGATGACGTTCTGGAGGGAGCGTTGCAGACGAATCCGGACGGTAGCATTCCGGCGTTCAATGAGGACGGAACACCTGCGGGAACAGTAGACAGTGAGACCGTGGCAGCAGTCACCGGAGACAATGAACAGGAAACACAGCAGGAGAACGCAGAGGACGACGAGAACGCCTCAAACGAGGACAAGGCGACAAATCCACCGACCGAACAGGAAAACGGCGAAAATGGAGCGAATACAGAGGCAGACAAGGCAACAGAGGAGCAGCAGGAGGACAAGGTCATCATTCCGCAGGGCAAAATGAGGGTGACAGTCATTTGTGACGGTTCACTCAATATCAGACGTTCGGCAGAATGGGGCAATGACAACATCTGCGGTCGTGCTATCAGAGGACAGTCATATTATGTGAAAGAGATTCATGTTGTCGACGGAAAGAAGATGGTCAGAACAATCGGCGACCTTTACCTCTCCGGAGAATCCGAGCATGTACAGTTCGAGCAGTTGTGATATAATAAAGCAACGGGAAAATGCTTGAGAGAATATGCGTAAAAGACGGGTAACTGACAAATGGTCAAAAAATGCAGTAAAATAGGCGTTCGGAGTTATGCAAGAGATAATTCAAGCGAATATCAGAAGAACATCAAAGCCCTTGAAAATCCAGTATTTTCAAGGGTTTTCGTATGATTTGGATTCATAAAGGATTTGTATGAAAAAAAGGTGTCATCA
>Ga0129311_1000411_pt1 | contig 38968 bp, 34 predicted proteins | sample Go1ome_FD_94435 | JGI IMG/M metagenome (GOLD analysis project Ga0129311, IMG submission 94435) | Western lowland gorrila individual fecal microbial communities from Wisconsin, USA - Go1022B metagenome | ecosystem: Host-associated > Mammals > Digestive system > Large intestine > Fecal | place...
CAGCGACAGCGTCACCGTCACACCAAATGCCAAAATTGGTGACAGCGACGTGATCCTGCTGGATGCGGAAATCGGCCAGAAGACTATCCGCGTCCGTTATCAGCTGAAAGATTACTGGGAGGGTTGGGCAGAAATGGAGGAGTTTCCGCAGGCACTTTGGGGTGTCCGCATGAAGGACGGCAGTGAGCATATGTGCGGTGGCGGTTCTATGGACTTTGAGAGTGTTGAGAACATGATCTACTTTACGGAATTCGATATATCCGATGCCATTCTGGATATCAGTCAGGTGGAATCCCTGATGTTCCGCAAGGGCTTGGAACTGGACGCCAATGGGAATCCCACTATTCAGACGTTCTATTACATCCCTGTTTCTGTAAGCTGACTAAACGGGATTACAAAATGTACAAATCCTATATTCCCTTTGAATAACAATCTGATAATTCCTGGCAGCTTCTGAATGCCGAGCCTGCTTTCCTCTCTATGGGAAGCAGGCTCTTTTCTTTTTTGCAAAAAATGTTATGATGGGTGTAACCTTTTCCTATTGGATTCTTACTACTAGGGTGAGGAACAAAAAAGAAAGGAGTGGTTCTGTGTGGAAGACGCAAAGATCATCGCTTTGTTCTGGGAACGGAATGAGCAGGCGGTCAAGGAGACCGATACCGCCTACGGCGGCAAGCTCTACGGCCTGTCCAACCGAATTTTGAATAACCGTGAAGACGCGGAAGAAAACGTGAGTGATACCTACATGGAAACTTGGAAATCGATTCCTCCCAAACAGCCAACTTACTTTTATGCCTTTTTGGCATCCATTTGCCGCAACCTGTCTCTGAACAGGCTGGACTGGCGCATGGCAGCGAAGCGAAATGCTGAGGTGGTGGCGCTGACCCAGGAGATGGAAAGCTGTATCCCGGACAGACGGCAGGATTCAGAAATTGACCGCCGGGAACTGCGGCGGGTTTTGGAAAGCTTCCTGGAAAGCCTCAGCAAGGAAAGCCGCCTGATTTTCCTGCGCCGGTATCTGTATGTGGATTCCGTGGCGGAGATTGCCCAGCGGTACGGCATCAGCGAAAGCAAGGTCAAAACCCAGCTCCACCGCAGCCGACAGAAGCTTCACACCTACCTTGAAAAGGAGGGGATTACCGTATGACCGGCAAAGATTTGTTCATCGCGCTGGGCAATATCAGCCCAAAATACTACGATGAAGCGGAAAACGACACCATCGCATCTTCTCAAGGACATAAATCTCTGCGCCGTCCTCTGCTGATTGCGGCGGTGATTGCGGTATTGCTCCTGCTGGTAGGATGCGGGTATGTGGTGCTGTCCGGGACAGAATGGTTCCAGTCCTATTTTGCTCAGCAGAAAGGACAACCCCTCAGCCAGGGACAGACAGACTATATCGCCCAGAACGCAAAGGAGGTTGGGCAAAGCGTTACCGTGAACGGATATACGGTAACAGTGGAATCTGCGATTGCGGATTCAAGGACCGCTTATATCAAACTTCGGCTGGAAGGTCCCAGACCCTTCACAAAGGAATGGATTCTTTTTAATCCCAGATGGACATCAGATGACCATCAATACATGGAAAGCGCTTTTTACAGAAAAGGAAGCTCTCCCAAAGAGCAAAGCCTATATGGAGGCGGATCCTGGGTATACGATGACCCGGTGGGAAATACGATTTCGATTCTCATCCGACTTGACCAGTCCCACGATCCGGCTGCACCATCTTTTGAAGCGGGAATACCGTACACTCTTCATCTGACAGACCTGACTGAAAACGATTGGGGAGAAGAGAGGGTTGTGGTAGCAGAGGGCGAATGGAACTTTGATATTGTTTTTGATCAACTGCGGAATGAAACAGTGGAACTGATTCCCCGGCCTGTCACCGTGTCTTTCAATGACGTTTCGTTGAATTTGACTTCCCTAAAACTGCGTACGATGGGGGTGTCAGCAGCCTTCGACGCGGCTGATGAGAGGTGTTGGGCATGCTTTGCTTATGCAAATGTGGTACTAAAGGATGGCACAACTGTTTCTATCCACCCCACAGACTTTGACCCCAGCGGCAGCGCAGGATTTTCTCTGGACAGTCCCATTGATCTGGCAGAAGTGGACTATGTGGAACTTCGGGATGGAACGAGGCTTCCCATACCATAACCCATTGAAACCGAGATGTCAAAATGTCCTTGCGAATGAAGACCAAAAACAGGCGATGCTCAGTCAAAAAGACTGCGTATCGCCTGTTTTGTGTTGCCAATCCTGCAAGACAGATGCCGTGTGTTGTGGAACCCGCCTTTCCCGCATGAATTTTTGAAAAATTTTTCAGATTCCATGCAAGAAACGCAAGCCTTTTACGCCTATACAAGTGAAACCCTTTGTTATAAAATAGACAGACAACTGGAGGTGATTCCTTGGAGGATCAGGGTATCATAGCTCTGTTCTTCAAGCGGTCTGAGCAGGCCATTGAAGAAACGGACAAAAAGTACGGTGGGTACTGCTACAGCATCGCCTACAACATTCTCTCCAACCGGGAGGATTCTGAGGAAAGCGTCAGCGATACATATCTGGCTGCGTGGAATACCATTCCGCCCCGGCGTCCTAATTTTCTGAACGCTTTTCTTGCCAAAATGACCCGGCATATTTCCATTGACCGCTGGCGGGGGCGCAGCGCCCAAAAGCGGGGCGGTGGAGAAATCATTCTCGCACTGGATGAATTGGAAGAATGCGTGGACACACATAATGTAGAAACCGAACTGGCGAAAAAGGAATTGACACGGGTTCTTAATACGTTCCTTTCTTCCCTGCCGGAGACAGAACGGAATGTGTTTCTGTGTCGGTACTGGTATCTGGATTCTATCCAGACCATTTCTGAGGTTTCCGGTTTCAGTCAGAGCAAGGTGACTTCCATGCTCCATCGGCTCCGGGGGAAACTGCGGAAGAAACTCAGCGAGGAGGGATACGTATGAAAGCGATGGATTTGCTGGTTGGCTTTGGGAGTGTAAAGGATTCCTATGTAATCAGTGCGGAGGAATTTCGTCAGGGAAAACAGAAAGCACAGATTAAGCGCCTGTCCACACGGAAGATGTGGTTGATCGCTGCGGTGATTGCGCTGACGCTCTTGCTGGTGGGCTGTGCGGTTGCCTATGCCAATGGCTGGTTCCAGCAGATTTTCTCGGCACGCAGTGAAACGCCGCTGTCCTCTGAGCAGATACAGTATATTCAGAATAACGAGCAGATTGTGGGACAGTCTCAAACCAAAAAAGATTGGACTGTCGATCTGAAATCCACTATTTGTGATGGAAGAACAGGCTATTTGGTTTTCCAGATTACCGCGCCGGATGACGTGGATTTGGAGCAATACCTGAACCCACCCACGTTGGATGACAAGAGACTGTCCATGGGAAATGACAGCGCCAGCCGGAAAGCCGCATATTCCTTGGCTGTCGCTTCTATCGGAACCGTAGATAGTGAGCGCAACTACTGGTATCTTGACAGTGGAGACTGGATAGCGGATGGAGATGGTCAGCCCAATACGGTTCTTTTCTGCATGACCATCCGTTGTGAAAAGATAGACCCTAACAAGCCCATGTTGCTGGAAGATCCTTTTGGAAAGGATGTATCTTTCCGCATCCGGCTTATGGGTATCACCCTGGAATACAAAAATCAGGAACTGCAACGAGAAATAGAAGAAAAGTATGCCGGACAGGCCTACATTGTGGACGGTGAGGCGGCAGCGGGGCTGTTCTGCTCTGATATTCTTACGGACGAGGAGTGGAATTTCGATATTACCTTTGATTCGGATAACCAGTTTATAGAGCTGATTACAAAGCCTGTTTTCGCGCAAGCCAAAGTCTGGCGTTATGCGGATGAAAAACAGTGGGATACCGTAGATTCATTGGAAGAAGTGCAGATTTCTTCTTTCCGGGTGACTCCCTTTGGGGCGAATATTTCCTATGCACCAAAGCCGGATGCAATCGGCATCTCCCCAAGAATTGGTGAGAATGTGGAGAATGCGATTTACGCCGTAATGAAGGATGGCAGCCGCATTCAACTGAATCTGACAGGAAATAACGATACAGTTCTCCAGGCAGAAACCCCGATTGTCCTAAGCCAGTTAGATTATATTCTGCTGGAGGATGGGACAAAGTTGTTTGCGCCCAGTATCTAACTTCGGCAGAAAGGTTCAATGATACAAAAGCGATTCCCAGAATCGCGCAGCCGCAACCCAAAGGGCTGCGTTCACCTGGGTTTGGGGCATCGCCTCAACAAGCAGAAAAACCATTCGTTCCACGAAAGCGGAATGGATGGTTTTTCGCATTTGTACATACAGATGCATTGCTTGCCACTAGTAAAGTGTTGTATTATTGTAATGTATGCAGTAAAAAATGCGTAAAGGAGGAGATTAAAATATGACCTTAGAAGAATACGTCATTAAGCGGAAACGTGAAGATGGAATCAATGAATTTGATTTAGAAAAGAGAATGGAAAATACCCGAATATGCGTCAACTACATCTTTGAATACTTTAATGATTACCTCGATACACATCCTGCTGATGAAAAAACCGCTCTTCATGAGCAGAAAGTTGACAAGTATCGAAAAATACTTAGTCAATACAGTCCAGAGGTGCAAGACTGGCTCATTTCTCTGTATTCTTCCTATGGAAAGTACATACATAAGCATTTGATGAATCTTCTTACCGACGATTACTTTTTGCTCTATGACAGTGAAGCAGAATTCCGTGCCTTATCATATGAAGTCTATCCCAAAGCTGTCAAGAAATTCAAATTTTTAGAGGGTCAATCTGAGATGGTATTCCGCTTTATAAAGGATGCACATAGGATCCGGAACTCGTTTCATACATATGATGATTTTTATATTTCAGATGAGATAAACGAATGGATATATGAGACATACAACAGGCATGGAGTAAACATTTATAAGTTCTGTGAGGAATGGGTGCATTACTTTTTTAGCTATCCAGATCTGTGGCCCAAAGGGCACAAGAAAAAGAGCAAATACTACGAAGAGAGGTCTAAATATTCCGGCGTTAATCTGAACGATTCCCTGTTCTGGGATTATGACTATAAGCAAAAAAGCAATTTGTTTGGATTGGACTCAATCTACCGAGGGATGCCGAAAAAGAGCTTTGTTCGCGGAAAGAAACAAGAACTGGAAGCCACACTTATGTATTGTTGGCTGCATGGTGTTGAAAGAGACGACGAGTATTGGTGTGAGTATTCTCAAACTGTATTGGGGGTATAAATCTGCGAGTCAAAAGTTGCAAGCAATGAATGTGTGGCCACAAACCTTGCTGCGACAAAAGTCGCAAGCAATGCATATGGCGCGCCATATGCGAAAAACGCTCACTTCCGCCCCGGCGGATTTGAGCGTTTTCTGCTTGTTGGGAAGCATCCCAAACCCTTTGCATCACAAGTTCCTTGTGAGCTGCGCACCCCACGGGCGCTTATGTTTTGTTTGTGAACCCCTATGAAAACAATGATGTTATGTTAATTTTAGATTGACTTAATATGCAAAACAGGGTATAATAGTCACACAAAGGTCAGGAGGAGACGGTTATGAATACCATCGGTGTGCGGCTGCGGGAACTGCGTCAGAGTGCGAAACTGTCTCAAGCGAAGATTGCAGCCATTGTGGGCTCCCGGCAGTCGGCGGTTGCTCGTTTTGAAAGCGGCGAGGCTCATGTCCCGGCGGAGGTAATGATTCGGTATGCGGATTATTTCGATGTGTCGCTGGATTACATTTTTGGTCGCACGGACAAGCCCCAGGGTAAGCTGTATGAGGGGAAAATGAAAATCGAAAAGGTCTATCCAGAGATGGACAAGTTCATCGAGATGTGCTTTGACCCCAGCTCTCCCATCAATGAGCGGCTGAAAGAAACCCTTCGGGAAATGCTGAAGGAGGGTCAGGAATGAGCAGACATACCACTACGATTACTGTTCAGGATGTTCCTGTCACAGTCATGCAGATCGACCAAAGTGACTACATCAGCTTGACAGATATGGCAAAAGCCCGAACAGATTCCACCCGGGCGGCGGATGTCATAAAAAACTGGCTGCGTACCCGCTCCACTCTGGAATTCCTTGGCACATGGGAGGTCATGTATAATCCGAATTTCAAAGTGGTCGAATTCGACCACTTTAAGAACGAGGCGGGGTTGCATACCTTTACCCTCAGCGCAAGAGAATGGATTGAAAAGACCAACGCCATCGGAATGTATGTGCAGGCGGGACGCTACGGCGGAACCTATGCCCACAAGGATATTGCCTTTGAGTTTGGCTCGGCCATCAGCCCGATTTTCAAGCTGTATCTGCTGAAAGAGTATCAGCGGCTGAAAGATGACGAGAACGACAGACTGAAGCTGGAATGGAACGCAAAACGGTTCCTCTCCAAAAACAATTACATCATCCACACCGATGCGGTCAAAAACTATGTGCTGCCCCAGAGTAATTACACCAAAAGCAACGAATGGCTTGCCTATGCTGACGAAGCGGATTTACTGAATGTTGCCCTGTTCGGCTGTACGGCAAAGGCATGGCGGGAGGCAAACCCGGAGCTGGCAAAGAAAAGCAATATCCGGGACTATGCTTCCATCTCTGAACTGACGGTACTGTCCAATCTGGAAACACATAACGCAGAGTTAATTCGTATGGGTATGGACAAGGCGGAACGGTTTGAAAACTTAAGAAGAATCGCACAGTACCAAATGCAGGTGCTTATGGAAGCCGAGCGGATTAAGGAATTGCCGGAAGGCGGTGATACATCCAAATGAAAGCAGTGATTTACGCTCGCTATTCCTCTGACAACCAGCGTGAGGAATCCATCGAAGGTCAGATTCGGGAGTGTACTGCCTTCGCGGAAAAGAACGGTATGACCATTCTTCGGCATTACATTGACCGTGCCTATTCTGCCAAGACGGACAACCGCCCGGAGTTCCAGCGCATGATTCGGGACAGCAAGGAGAAGTTGTTTGACATTGTTCTGGTGTGGAAGCTGGACCGATTTGCCAGGAATCGCTATGACAGTGCTCAATACAAAACCATTCTGAAGAAAAATGGCGTCCGTGTTGTATCCGCCAATGAGGCAATTTCAGAAACCGCCGAAGGCATCCTGATGGAATCCGTATTGGAGGGATATGCGGAATATTTTTCAGCCGACCTTGCAGAAAAGGTCAATCGTGGTATGACAGAGAATGCCTTGAAGTGTAAGTTCAATGGCGGCAATCCCACCGTAGGTTACATCATTGATAGTGACAAACATTTTCAAATTGACCCGGTGAAGGCACCTTTTGTGCTGGACGCGTTCAAGATGTACGATGAAGGCTCCACTATGTCTCAGGTTCGGGATTATCTGAATGAACATAACGTGACCAACAACCGGGGCGGCAAGCATACCATCAACAGCATTGCTAAGATGCTCAGGAATCGTCGCTACATTGGTGAGTACAGTTTTCGGGATGTGGTGGTTCTCCATGGCATTCCTGCCATTGTTCCGGAGGAGCTGTTTGATCGGGTGCAGGAGAAAATTGAGAAGAACAAGAAAGCCCCGGCCCGTCACAAGGCTGAGGATGACTACCTGTTGACCACCAAGCTGTTCTGTGGACATTGCGGAGCCTACATGTGCGGCGAAAGCGGGAGAGGGAGAAACGGCACTGTTCACCGCTACTACAAATGTGTGTCCGTAAAGAAAAAGCGGATGGACTGTAAAAAGAAAACAGTCAAAAAGGACTGGATTGAAAATCTGGTCATCAGCCAAACGATGAAGCTGGTGAACGATGAGGCAACCGTCCAAGCGATTGCCGCCATGCTGCTGGATATGCAGGAGCGGGAGAATACCAATCTGCCGCTTTTGACAGAACAGCTCAAGGAAACCCAAAGGGGGATCGACAATCTTCTGAACGCCATCCAACAGGGAATTTTCACAAAGTCCACCAAAGGGCGGTTGGAAGAATTGGAGGCGGCGAAGGAAGAACTGGAAATCAAAATCGCCAATGAGAAGATTGCCAAGCCGAAGTTGACGGAGGAACAGATCCTTTTCTACCTTCACAAATTCCGTGTGTTGGATATGAACAAACAGTCCCACCGCCAGCGGCTGATTGATACCTTCATCAATCGGATCTACCTCTATGATGATAAGCTGATCATCACTTTCAATCACAAGGATGGCACGGAAACCATCACACCGAATGACATAGAAACCGCCCTGACTGAACAGGAAGATGGTTCGGATTTGATTAGCTCCGCTGTACCAAAAAGAAAAACACCATCCAATCGGGTGGTGTTTTTCTTTTTCGTGTTGGAAGGGACTCGAACCATCTTAATCTGAACTGCCGGTGGCAGTTCAGTCACGCCGGCTGGACGGCGTGAAACCATAGTCTAACGAGTCCCTTTTTCCGCACCACATAATACGGTAGTCTATGATACAATGGGCTACCGTATTTTTTATTTATTTTTTAATAAAAAAGCGCTGTAATACGAAGAAACCAGACAAAGTGGGGCGTAAATGCCCAACTTGTCTGGATTTTTCCTTTATTCGGAGAATCTCCTTTCTCAAAACACTCTTGTCTCCCCTAATGGAAGAATTAAAAAATAGGGAGAAATATCAAAAAACTGCCGAGAAGAAATAAGGTCTATCTGAAAACCGGAAATATGACCAACAGCGAAGGATTTTCCGCCTGATGAAGCCATTTTTTCGCGGGAATACTTTGTGTATTGCAAGGAAAAATGGCGCACAGCAGGCGGAAAAGACCCGCTGTTTGGGCGTGTTGACGGTTTTCAGATAGACCCTAGAGCTTCCTTAGATAATTACATCCGTAATGATGATCGCAAGATTGTGATCTTCAGATTTCAGGGTTAATATGAATGATTCATGGTGCTTTCATCTGTTCCACAGACACTTATTATAGGCTAAGAAACTTTAACCATAATAATGTTTCACATTTTCAAACGAAAAAAATTGTTTTATAAACGCAATAAAATTAAGAAATAATACGCATTAAAAAAATTTAAATAGTAGTTGACTTTTTTATATTCAAATGTTTTAAAATATTTATAGAAAAAGCAGATAAATAAGCAGTCTTGTATAACTCTGTTAAATTATACTGCCTTTCAGTGGAATATAGATCCGATAAACATAGTTCTCCTTTTTATCAGAATTAAACGAATTGATCCAGTATTCCTCAATTGCGGTATCCTCTAATTCCAGCTCCTGGCTTTCTGCCCATGCATACATGGCGTGATAAATTGGAACTGCATCAGAGAATGCTCCAACATGGATAGTGGATACAGCGCGGAAGCCACCGAAGGAGCGGATATTTTCCTGATTGCTCAGTCCTTGGGCTTTGTCTAACCGTGTTGCCACTTCATAATCGCCAATAATATCATTAGCATCCTGGGAGAATTGCTTCAGAGCCCCATGATGAAGGATTGCCATTTTCGTCCCGTCTGATATCACTCGCCGTTCCTCCACAAGCTTATTAATCTCAGCAAACCGCTGAGCAAAAACCGGTGAATTTTGCGCTCTCCAGTCGCCAGGATATCGTGTATAAAGGATCGTGCTAATCGGCACCTGGATCAGGCTGATGTCATAGTTCGTCAGCGGCGTATTATTCCATCGAGCATCCCGAAGATATGAAAGTGCATCATTGGTTTGCAGCAGCGTTTTAACAACAAGATTATATTTTTGCAGGCAGGCCTTGATTTCCAAATCAATATCTGAAAGACATTTTTTTAATTCCTTAGCAAGCAGGTCGGCATCCCGGTGTGCCATCAGCGAACGGATACTTTCGTTGGACAACCCGATCTGCTTTAAATCATACAGAAAAACAAGAATCGGAAATTGATTTTCCGTATAGTAGCGATATCCTGTATTTTTATCCCTATAGTTTGGAGAAAGAATACCTTGTTGGTCGTAATAACGAAGTTGCTGGGTGGTCAGGTTGCAAATTTTTGCAGTTTCTCCTATGGTATATCTTTTTTGTGTCATAGATTTTTCCACCTTTCATCGCCATTTATATTTTTTATAGCGAAGAAAAATAAAAAAGTCAAGTAAGTTCTTGTAAGAAAACCCCGCGGGTTTTTAATAAATTTCTAAGGAAGTGGTAGATTTGAAGAATATGTCACTGGATCTTCAGATTTTGGAAGTCAAGGACGTCCAATTTGGTGAAGTAACCTCCTTCCGTAACGGTCTTCTCACAATCAAAAAAGATGACCTGTTGGAAGCATGCTTCGATCGACATCTGGTAAACTACCGTGTTGAGATTGTGTTTCCTGGTGAATCAGCTCGGATAATTCCCGTAAAAGATGTCATTGAGCCCAGATGTAAAACAGATAGTGGAGAATTCTACCCTGGAATTCTGGGCGGTTTTGACCAGGTTGGCGAAGGCAGCACCACCGTTTTGCGTGGCTGCAACGTCGTTACCGCCGGTCAAATCGTCTTCTATCAAGAGGGGCTTATCGATATGAGCGGCCCGGGAGCCGATTATTGTATTTTCTCCAAGACGATAAACATTGTTGTCATGGCTGATGCTGTAGATGGGCTTGGTCATGCTGACCACGAAACTGCAGTGCGTATGATGGGACTGAAAGCTGCACATTATCTTGCACAAGCAGTTAAGAACGCTCCAGCTGATATAGTGGAACACTACGAGTTGCCTCCAATTTCCCCTGAAGCAAAACTGCCCAGGGTTGCATACGTTTCCATGGTCCTGGCTCAAGGTCTTTTGCATGACAACTACATTTATGGAATCAATGCCAGTCGCCTGCACACCATGTTCATGTCTCCCATGGAATACATGGATGGTGCCGTTGTTTCCGGCAACTGTGTTACAGCCAGCTGCAAAACGATGACCTATGATCATTGCAACAACCCAGCCATTATGGAGTTGATGAAACACCATGGCAAGGATTTGGAGTTTGTTGGCGTCATAACCTGTCCTATTACCGCTTCTTTGGGCGATAAAAATCGTGGTGTTATGGGCTGTATGCTGACTGCAAGGCAGGTCGGTGTGGATGCCATGTTTATCGGTTACGAAGGCGGAGGCAATCCTGAAAGCGACATTATGATGCTCTGTGCCAAAGCCGAAAAATGGGGTATCAAGACAGTTATGATGTGTCATGAAAATGCGGGATGGGACGGTGTGAATCCAGGCCTTGCTATGGTTACGCCTGAAGCAGATGCTGTTGTAGCTGTTGGCAACAACAATGAACGAATCATTCTTCCTCCGATGGAGCGGATTGTAGGTGATTTGGAATCCATTAAACTGTTAGCCGGTGCTCCCGCCAGTCCCCTATATCCCGATGGCAGCATTTTGACAGCGCTTAGTACCATCATAGCCAGTACCAGCAATATTGGCATTTCGAATCTAGGTTGCCTGACCTACTAATTGAAAGGAGAGCTTCCCAATGCGCATTGTGTATTATCTGAATCAGTTTTACGCTCAAATTGGCGGTGAAGAACTCGCAAGTATTCCTTTACAGGTTTTGGATACGCCCATCGGCCCATCCGCTGCATTCGCAGCAGCTGTAAAGGAATCAGGTATTGAGGTGGTAGCCACTTTGGTTTGCGGTGATAATTATTTCTCCGAACATAATGAAGAGGTTTCTGAACAGATTGCGGATCTGTTAAAGCAGTACAATCCCGATTTGGTTGTTGCCGGTCCTGCCTTTAATGCCGGACGTTATGGAATTGCCTGCGGCAGCGTTATGAAAATCGCCCAGCAGGTGCTGGAAATTCCCGCCCTATCCGCAATGTATGAAGAAAATCCCGGTGTCATGCTTTATAAGCTTTACGGCTACATTTTGCCTGCTCCTGCCAATGCACGGGGAATGCGTAAAGTCATGGCTGATATGGTTGCTTTTGCTGCCAAAATTGCTTCCGGGCAACGAATCGGGAGTCCTGCTGAGGATGGCTACATTCCCCGCGGCGCTCGTAAAAACGTATGGTATGAAGAAAGCGGTGCTGTACGTGCAATGAAAATGCTGATGGCTAAGCTTAATGGGGATCCCTTCACTACTGAACTGCCCATGCCGAAATTCGATAAGGTTGAGCCAAGCGAGCCCATCCCGGATTTAACTAAGGCAACGATAGCCATTATGACTTCCGGCGGAATTGTTCCTACCGGGAATCCAGACCATCTGGAGTCACTGGCCTGCACCAAATGGAAGACATACGATGTAGAAGACTTTGGTGGCGAAGATATGCCTAATGTAGATGTAGCTCATGGCGGCTACGACCCCACTTTCGCTATTGGAAACGGAAATCGCGTATTGCCTGTTGATGCCATGATGCAGCTGGAACGGGATGGTGTTATCGGGAAACTCTATAATAAGATTTTCGTCACCGTAGGAAATTGTATGCCTGTTGACAGAGCGGCAACCTTCGGTCAGCAAATTGCCGACTCGATCAAAGGAAAGGTCGACGGTGTCATTCTTACATCAACATGAGGCACGGATACTCGTTGCGGTGCAACGATTATCAAGCAGATTGATGCTGCCGGTATCCCCGCAGTTCATCTTGCAACTGTCATCCCTATCTCCAAGACAGTGGGTGCTAACCGCATTTCCATGGGTGTTGCCATTCCTCATCCCACCGCAGATACAAATCTTCCGCCTGAGGAAGAAAAACAGGCCCGATACGAGCAGCTAAAAGCCGCAGTAGAGTTACTGAGCAAGCCTGCGGTTTAAATCAGTTCCCGACAGGAGAAAAACGCTATGACAAACCTCTTACTGATTACGAATAACCCCGTTTTTGTTCAAACGGCTCAGATCCCCTATAGTGCAGAGCTTCAATGGGTTGATGGAGAGGTAGATGCCGTATTTCAGACCTGCCTTAAACTTCTGGACGAAGGCTGGTATCTGGCAGTGGATCCCATTGCCGGATACCGGGTTCGTCCCTGTCCAGTGCACACCATCCTTATGACCAATGATCCTCGCTTTACCTATGACCCCTCTGAGCAAGGATATATTTGGGCAATTGGAGCTTTGACGCAGCAAATGGAAAAGTTTATGTCTGAGCGTGATGATTACCGTGCGCATGCCCAAGACGATAAAAAACTGGGTGGTCATTGTGCAGTGGATTGCTCTATCGCCTGTCGTTCATTGGAAAGCATTGCCTTTCGACTGGGGTTTGTTTAAAACTATCATTACACAAATCAATTCTAATTGTAATAATGCGAATTTAGAGGTATACTATGAGTAAAAAGAAAGAAACGCAAATACGTCACCTAACAGTCCTGGAAGCAGCCTGCCTGGTTCTCATGTATGTTGTTATTTTCTTGTATGGAAGTGGCGTTCTGGGAAATCCAGCCATCAAAATGGGGATTTCTATTCTGATTTGTTCCGGTCTTACTGCAATATATGCCATTCTGTTTCTGGGTCAAACCTGGGATATGATTTTTGATGCCGTTCTCAAAACATTCAACAAGACCATGCCTTCTGTTTTGATTCTATTGATGGTCGGATTCCTAAGCGCATCTTGGCTCTATTCCGGTACGACTCCCACGCTGATCTACTATGGTCTGAAACTGCTGAACCCTTCTATCTTCTTATTTGCCACTTTTGTGATTTGTTTGATGGGCGCAATTATCACCGGATCCTCCTGGACAATTATTGGCACCTTCGGTGTTGCATTCGTCGGGATCGCTCAGGGCATGGGAATGCCTATTACTGTTACCGCAGGCGCAATCGTTAGTGGTGCCTATCTTGGTGACAAGTGGAGTCCTATGTCCGATACATGCAACCTGGCTGCCGCTCTTGCCGAGGAAAATGTCTTCAGTCTGTTTGGTCACATGATTCCCACTTCCGGCCTGTCAGCGCTTCTTACTGCTGTGGTCTTCCTGCTGCTGGGCTTCCGCTACAGCACGGTTTCTGCCAGTACAGATACAGTAAATACCCTGCTGGAAAATATCAACAACTGTTTCAATATCAATCTTTTCCTGCTGCTTCCCATTGTACTCATTGTCGTTCTTAGCGTGTTGCGGAAGCCTATCATTCCGCTGCTGACCGTCTGCATTGTTGTTGCTATGGTTCTGGGTGCTATATTCCAGCGTGAAAGCCTTTCTGCAGGAATTGCTGCTCTGTGGGATGGGTATGTCTGCAACTCCGATAACGCCGAGTTTGCCAAATTAATGAGTGGCGGCGGCCTTCTGAATACCGCCAGCACCGTTATGACAATGTTCGTTGCCTTCTTCTTTGCGGGTGTTATTGAAATTGTGGGAGTAATGGATGTTCTGGCCAAAAAGCTTGGCACCCTGGCTACAACCAGACCGTTGGTCATTCTATTCACCGCTATTGTGGGTGTCGGTGGCACCTTCCTCGGTTCTACTTCTTATGTAGGTGTTATCCTGGCTGTTTCCATGTTCAATGAGATTTATAAAGAAATTGGTCTATCCAAGAGCGATTTGGCACGATCTGCACTGGAATCGGCGGCTATGTCTTCTCCCATGATTCCATGGGGTGCAGCTAACATGATTATCCTCACCAGTTTAGGAGTCAATGGTTATGAGATGGCTCCCTACTACTACGCCCATTGGATTGCACTTGCACTGTTGATTCTCTATGGCTTCACCGGCTGGTTCTTCCCAAAGGCAAATAAAAACGCAGAATCTTCCGCTAATTAAGAAATCTTTTACATAACATCACATGACAGGGAGGCAAGGAAAATGAGCACACGTTCACCCAAAGAAACTCGTCAACCAACAATGGCTGAATCGGTGATTGTTCTGTTGACATTTGTTGCCATTGTTGCAGTGGGTTACATGATCTTTCGCTTAAAGATAGAAGTGCTGATGATCCTCTCTGCGATATTCGCCGCCATAATGGCAATGCGTTGTGGTTACAATTGGGAACAATTAGAAGCTGCGATTTGCAAAAAAATCTATCAGGCAACACCCGCCATCTTAATCATGTGGACAATTGGCATTGTTATTGGCTCGTTGATGTACTGTGGAACGATACCAATGGTAATCTACTTTGGCTTAAAGTTTATCGATCCAAAGCTCTTGTATCTGTGTACTTTTTTAATTTGTTGTCTGATGAGTGTTGTCACTGGCACCAGTTGGGGTTCCGCCGGTACTATCGGCGTTGCTATGATGGGGGTCGCTGCCGGTCTGGATGCCTCTTTACCCATTACTGCCGGTGCGGTAGTCAGTGGTGTCATCTTCGGCGATAAACTGTCTCCTCTGTCTGAAACAACCAATCTTGCGCCTCTGTGTGCAGGATGCGGGCTATATGAGCACATTGGTTCTATGATGTATTCAAGCATTCTTCCTGCAATTGCATCAGCCGTTGTCTATTGGTTTGTTGGGCTCCGGGCTGGCATTGTTTCCAACACATTACCAGAAAGCGCCTTAGCATTGATGGATGGTCTGAACAATATGTATCGCTGGAACGCACTTCTTCTGCTTCCATTTGTAGTAATTCTCATCGGTGCACTGCTAAAAAAGCCACCCGTTCCCACAATGGTCGCAGCATCGCTGCTTGCACTTGCCATTGGCTGGCTGAACCAAGGCTTTGATTTGGCTTCCGGTACCAGAGCATTGATCAATGGCTTTACTACCACCATGATTTACAGCAACAATGTATCTTCAGATATTTCCAGCATTCTGAACCGCGGCGGCATGGCGGGTATGGTCAGTATTGTCATCGTCCTGTACTGCGGCTATGCCTATACCGCTATTATCAGCGAAGCAGGGTTTCTCGAAACAGCTATTCGCCCATTGATGCGAAAGATCTCGAATCGAGTACAATTGATCACAATGACTTTGCTTTGCGACTTTTTCATCATGGCATGTTCTGGTTCTTCCTACCCCGCTCATATAGTCACCGCAGACATTTTTAAGCAAAAGTTCAAAAATTTTGATCTGCATCCAAAGGTTCTCTCCCGCACACTGGAGGATGTTGGCACCATGATGGCTCCTCTCATTCCTTGGGCAGCTTCAGGAGCTTTCTATATGTCCACACTGGGCGTTCCCATTTTTGGAAAAAACGGGTTTGCCGTCTGGGCTATTAATACATACACCAATCCAGTCATGGCCATCATATTGGCCACCACTGGGATAGGAATGTTCCGCCTTTCCGATTCCAAACGTATGTGATAATTCTTTTAAATCTTGACGTGTGTTATTGCTGTCAACGTCCAAATCTCGATTAACGAACCCTGCGCGTTTCGGCTATGCTACCGTTGGCAGTTGATTTTCGGAGCACTGGGTGACATAATGTAAAAACTGGGCAGGGCCTGAGATTACCGCCCCTGCCTCTGGATTATCGGACGATCTTTAAGACTGCTGCTACAATCTCAAGAACGACCTTGATAATCTGCAAGATTGCGGCCGCCGCTTCCATGCGGCGGCTTCTCTCTTTCTGCCGATTGGATTCAGCTCTTTTTCATCGGCTTTTACAACATTTTTGAATTTTGGTATATCTGATAGGATCCGGTCATCAGCCAAAGCACAGAAAAAATCATTATTGTTGCTTGACAAACGGGTCTTTCTGTGTTCCGCTGAATAAAATACAGGATGCTGATTCAATGAGGAGGATTCACTTCTAGCTTCGGCATCCTGTATCTTTTTATTCTTCCCTTGTTATGCTAGGGTCTATCCGAAAACCGTCAACATGCCCAAACAGTGGGGCTTTTCCGCCTGCTGTGCGCCATTTTCCTTGCAATACACAAAAGTATTTCCGACAGCGAGCAGGTGCTTACTTACAGACGGCCTGAGAAGTAAATATAATGGGGGAAGATTGGCTCCAGCCTTTCTTCCCCCCTCTTTTTTTGAGAAGTACCCTCTCTTGCAGATCACTTTAAGCAGCAACCCCGTAGCAACGCTCACAAAATCCCAGTAAAACAGGCAACAAACAGCATAAGAAAAACGGTCAGTTTCCAATGAAACTGACCGTTTTGGTCCGAGTGTCGAGATTCGAACTCGAGGCCTCTTGAACCCCATTCAAGCGCGATACCAAACTTCGCCACACCCGGATTTGCTTGTCTTTCTCAGGCAACTCAGATATTGTATCATGTCTTTCCGAAAAAAGCAAGCATTATTTTTCATTTTTTACAATTTTTTCGAGGGGCGCGCCGCACAATCGGCTTATTCGCCCCGTTCGCTGCTGACTACCTTGCCGATGTTCCACAGGTGGACAACCGCTTTTTCGGCCTCGGCCTTCTCCTCAGGGGTGTTGTACTCCATATAGACGGTGTGGGCGCTGCAATCGACGCACTCCACCTGGACGCTCCAGCCGCCTTCGTGCATCAGCATACCGGCGCCCCGGCACAGGGGGCATTCTTCCAACATGATTACTTCTTCCATAATATTCTCTCCTTATCTGAATACGGTTTCGTTGCTGTCGTAGATCTCCACCCGGCGGCACTTGGCAAAGCTGGGTTTGCAGGCGGGCAGCTCCTTTTCTATGGCCGCCACCAGCTGCATGGGGTTCAGGGACGGATTCTGGCAGCAGATCCGGGCGTTCAGGGAAATCTCCCCCTCCCCTTCCTGCTGCACCGTCAGTTTCCGGATCATGGGAATGATGTTTTCCTGCTTGGGGCCGTTTTTGGTGCGCTTTTCCACCACCACCGACTCCCGGGCAAACAGAGCTTCCATAGCCTCCCGGGCATCCTGGGGGATCCCATCGTCATACTCCAGGGTCACAACGCAGTCTAAATAGGTAAGATGCTTGATCTTGTTTGCGGCATCGTACACCGCCAGCACCCGCACCCCGTCCACCAGGCTTTGGTTCAGCCGGTGCAGGATCTCCAGATTAGCGATCTTCTCCCCTTCCAGATCAAAGTCCAGAAGCTCACAGCGGCTCTCCACACCCACGCTCATGGGCAGGGCAATGGACACCGAGGGCCGGGGATTGAAGCCCTGGGTGTGGGTCAGAGGCAGTCCGGCCCGCTTGAAGGAACGCTGGAACACCCGCATCAGATCCAGATGGGAGATCCATATAGCATTTCCCGTTTTCTCAAACAGTGCTCTAGGCATCGCAGGCCACCCCCTTCAGTAGACTTGCCGCACCGCATCCGGCGCAGCCGTGACGGCAATCCGGGGTGACCAGGCCCTGGTAGGCCCGCTTCCGCTCCCGCAGAAAGAACTTTTTGCCCACACCGATATCAATGGTATCCCAGGGCAGGATCTCCTCCTCGCCGTAGCCCCGGGTAGTGTAGAAGGATTCCTCCACATTGCAGGCCCGGAAGGCATCGTACCATTTGCTATAATTAAAATACTCGTCCCATCCGTCCAGACGGGCACCGCTTTTCACCGCCGCTTCGATCACCGGGCCCAGACGGCGGTCTCCCCGGGCGAATACGGCCTCCAAGCAGCTCAGGTCAGGGCTGTGGTAGTCGTATTCAATGGACTTGGAATAGAAATGCTCCTTGAGCAGCTTACATCGGCGCAGGTATTCCTGGGGGGTGATCTGCTGCTCCCACTGGAAGGGGGTAAAGGGCTTGGGTACAAAATAGGCCGTGGCCACATGGACCCGCAGACCCCGCTTTTTGTTCACGGCGTTTTCCTTCCAGGCCAGAATCACCTTATACACCAGCTCAGCAATGCCCAGCACGTCCTCGTCGGTCTCCGTAGGCAGGCCCAGCATGAAATAGAGCTTGACATTGTTCCAGCCCCCGGCAAAGGCGTTGGCGCAGGTGGTGAGGATCTCCTCCTCTGTCAGATTTTTGTTGATCACATCCCGCAGCCGCTGGGTTCCCGCCTCCGGGGCGAAGGTCAGGCCGGTCTTGCGAATGGTTTGCAGCTTCTGCATCAGCTCCCGGGAGAAGTTGTCCGCCCGCAGAGAGGGCACCGACAGGCTGATCTTATGCTGGGCGCAGTAGGGCAGCAGTTCATCCGTCAGCTCCTTCAGCCCCCGGTAGTCCGAGGTAGACAGGCTGGAGACGGTGATCTCGTTGTTGCCGGAGTTTTCCAGAACCTCCACCGCCTGCTGATACAGCACCTCCGGGCTTTTCTTTCGGATGGGACGGTAGCAGAAGCCTGCCTGACAGAAGCGGCAGCCCCGGATACAGCCCCGGAACACCTCCAGATTGGCCCGGTCATGGACGATCTCCGTGGAGGGTACGATCATTTCCGTGGGGAAATAGGCCTTGTCCAGATCCTGGACGATCCGCTTGGTCACCTTTTTCGGTGCGCCGTTCAGGGGGACAATAGCGGCCAGAGTGCCGTCCTCGTTGTATTCATGGCGGTAGAAGGAGGGAACATACATTCCGGGGATCTTGGAGACCTCCAGCAAAAACTGCTCCTTGCTCCATCCCTCAGCCTTGGCACGATCGTACAGGCTTACGATCTCCACGGTGCTGTCCTCTCCTTCGCCCAGGGAGAAGAAGTCAATAAACTCCGCCAGAGGCTCCGGGTTATAGGCGCAGACACCGCCGGCGAACACAATGTTCTTCAGGCCCTTCCGGTCTGCACTGCGCAGGGGCAGTCCTGCCAGATCCAGCATATTGAGAATGTTGGAATAGGCCATCTCGTAGCCGATGGAGAAGGCAATCATATCAAAATCCCCCATGGGATCCTGACTTTCCAGTGCCCACAGAGGCAGGTGATTGGCCCGCATGGCATCCTCCATATCCCCCCAGGGATGGAACACCCGCTCGCACCAAACGCCCTCCATGCAGTTCATCACACCGTACAGGATCCGCATACCCACATTGGACATACCGATCTCGTAGGTATCCGGGAAGCAGAAGGCCACCCGCACCCGGACATCCTTCAAATCCTTTTTGATCTGCCCCCATTCGCCGCCGGTGTACCGGGCAGGCTTCTGAACGGTAGGCAGGATCCTCTGTTTCAGTTGCGTCATATCTGTACCTCATTTTGATAGCTTGTCTCCTATTGTACAGCGAGTTTGCCCTCTTTGCAAGGAGTTTTTCCCGAAAGGGCCCGGATCAGGACAGCAAACCCCAAAACCAGTGGCGAAAGTCCCAGCCCAAGGCAAAAGGTGCCCCAAAGCCCCAGCCCCAGCAGTCCCAGAGCCGTCCCCCAACGGGCCCAGGCGCAGACCCGTTCCGCCCAGGAGGGAGAAAGCAGCAGATGGGCACCGCAGGACAGGAGCCGTCCCCCATCCAGCCCCGGAAGGGGCAATAAATTATACAGTCCCTGCGCCAAGCCGCAGAAGGCCAGTCTGGGAAGCCGCCCCGCCAGCCACACCAGGCTCAGGCTTCCCAGAGGCCCTGCCAGCGTGCTGACCAGAATCTGCCAGGGCTCCATGGCAGAAGCCCGGAGCACTGCCCCCTTTGCCCCGATCCGCAGTCCCCGGAGGGAACCGCCCAGGGCCAGCACCGCCAGAACATGGCAAAGCTCATGAAACACCGCCGCCCCTGCCGCCGCCAGCACCCACTGCCAGGGCAGAGCCAGGCACACAAGTGCCAGCAGCAGACAGTCCGGGCCGCTGATCTCAGCCGGAAGCCCCATAAGACAGGATCCGCAGGCAGAAGTTCCGCCAGGCACTGCCCACACCGACCCCCGCTCCCAGCTCCCGGGCAAAGGTCTGCGCCACCGCAAGGGTGTTTTCCGGATCTCCCGGGATCAGCGCCATTTGCAGCAGCTGCCTTCCCCGGGGCCAGATCCACCAGACCCCCAGCAGAAACAGCAGGAAAAAGCCCCAGGTCATCCGCCTGCGCCTTACCCCCGTTTTCGGCGGCGAGGCTCCAAAATCCCCCGGATATTCCACCTGATACGCCACAACACCACCTCCACCCCAATCCTATTGCCCCATTTTCGGAAAAAGACCTGTACAGCACTTGACATCCGGAGAAATATCCATTATAATGTTTTCGCTAACGGGGTGTGGCGAAGTTTGGTATCGCGCTTGGTTCGGGTCCAAGAGGCCTCGGGTTCGACTCCCGACACTCCGACCATTCCGGAGCAGATGATCGTCTGCTCCGGATTTCTTTTTTGCCGAGAAAGTTGGAAAAATCACCCCTTGACAGACATATACAAATATGCTAAACTTTTAATTGCAGCAGTCGATTGTACCGGGCTAGGGAGAAATCCTGAACCTGTAGCCTTCGGCTGCTGCTTTTTCTCTGTTTGATACTATATCCCCATATCTATCGCCAATCGCATTATGCGTAGCAGCGGTGGTTGGGGATCCTTCTTTTGAGGAAAGATATCGGATTCATATCTGTCACATCATAGAAAAACATCATACCAGTATTTCAACAACCACCCTTAATCGGGTGGAAATCCAGGGATATCGGTTTTCTCCCTTCCATCCGCCATCCGAATCACAGGAAAATGATTCACGGCAGAGTCCCGCTTCCGGGCCTCTGCCGTAATTTTATGGATTTGTACAATCCATTGCCTGACTTTTGGACATTATACCGTAAAGAACTTGGAAAATACCACTTCTGCGGCGGAAAGAACCTGCACGTTTTCATTCTGATATGCAGGAAAAATCTGGATATCCGCCGCATTTCTGTCCAGGGCTCTGGCAGCAATCTCCCGCTGCAAGCGCTGGGCCAGCAGTTCATATCGATAGGTCACATCCCCAGCCAGGTAGATGGTATCCACCGGGATCAGGTTCAGCAGATTGATCAGGCCGGAGGACAGATAGACCGCCTCCTGATCCAGAAGCTTTCTTGCCTCCGGATCCAAGCCCACATGATCCACCAGCTCCTCCCAGCTGTGAAACTGCGTTCCCTCCAGCAGTGCAGGAATGGAGGCATAGGTCTCCAGACATCCCCGGTTGCCGCATTCGCAGAGTCTGCCGTCAAAACGAATGGAGGTGTGCCCCAGCTCTCCGGTGAAATATGTGGAATTGCCCAGCAGCTTTCCTCCGGACATAATCGCCGCACCGATGCCAATGTCAATAAATACCAGCATGAAATTGCGGCTTTGTCCCATTTCCAGCTGGTGCAGCGCCATAGCGCACACGTCATGCTCCAAATATGCAGGCATATCCAGGGCATCAGACAGCAGCTTGCCGATCTGCACCCCATGCCAGCGTTCAAACCGCGGCGGATTCAAAATCCGTCCATTTTCCCGATCCAGGGGGCCGGGGGTGCTGATGCCAATCCCCAGCACCTTGCTGCGGTCAACGGTTTCCAGCAGTTCCGTCAGCTGAGCAATGATGGCCTGCGGTGAGTCCTCCTGTTCCGGAAGCCTGCGGCTGTCCAAAACCGTTCCTGCCATGTCGCACAGAGCCATACGGCAGCCCTTTCTGGCCAGATCCACAGCCAGGGCATAGTAGCAGTCGGAGCAAAGGATCAGAGGGGTGGCACACCGTCCCCGTCCCACGGACTGGGGGGCAAGTTCGGTGACACTGCCCAGGTTCAGCAATTCCTCCGTGATCAGCGAAGTGGCCGCCCGGGTCAGCCCTGTGGCTCTGGCCAGCTCGGCACGGCTCATGGCCGTCCGGCGCAGGATGCGAAGGATGGCTTTGCGGTTATATTCTTTTGTGTAATCGGCATTGCGCGGCTTTTTCCCCATAATATCTCCTGGCTTTCTGTGGTTTCTTCCTATTTCAGTGCCATTATATGTTCTTCTTCCCGATTTGTCAATCCACTTTGCATTGGGATTCCGGGCAGCCGAAAGCCCCCGGAAGCGATTCCCATAGGACCGCTCCGGGGGCTTGCATTATGCCGGATATTCCATTGCTTGGAGCACGGCTTCCTTGGCGGGGATGCTGGGGATGCCGCCGGGGTGCTCTGTGGACAGGCTGGCGGCGGTGGCTGCAAAGCGGCCGATGTAGGCCAGATCTTCCTGGGTCAGCGCCGCTGGGTGTTTGTCCAGCTCCAGCAGCCGGGCAATGGCGCTTCCGCCGAAAATATCCCCTGCCCCGGTGGTATCCACAGGATGCACCTTGGGACAGCTACCCCGGAAGGCAGCGTGCTTGGTTTTCAGCAGGCACCCATCCGGGCCCAGGGTCACCATAGCCAAAGATACCCCGAATTCCTGCAACAGCTTTTCTGCCCCGGTTTCCGGGTCGCAGCCCCACAGGAATTCCACCTCATTGTCGCTGATCTTCACCACATCTGCCTGCCGGAGGCTCCAGAGCATCTGCTCCCTCGCTGCCGCCTCCGTGGGCCACAGGGGCAGGCGCAGATTGGGGTCACAGGTGATCAGCTTGCCCTGCTCCTTTGCATAGGCCACAGCCTTTTGGGTGGCAGTGCGCACCGGCTCATCCGTCAGGCTCAGGGTGCCGAAGTGGAACACCCGGGCTTGGTCGATGAGGGACTTGTCGATCTCCTCCCAGCGCAGCTGGGTATCCGCACCCGGCTTTCGGGCAAAGGAAAAGGAGCGGTCTCCCTTTTCATCGAAGGTCACAAAGGCCAGGGTGGTAAATACCGAATCATCCACCAGGATCCCCTTTGTCTCGATCCCGGCTGTCCGCAGGGTGTTGCACAGCAGCTGCCCAAAGGCATCGTTGCCCACCTTGCCCAGGAATGCCGTCTTTTTTCCATAGGCGTTCAGCGCCGCCAGGAAATTTCCCGGTGCGCCGCCGGGATTTGCCGCCATGGTGGGATACCCTGCCGGATCGGTGGATCTTGCGGCAAAGTCAATGAGCAGTTCGCCCAATGCCACGACATCGATCATAGAAGCCTCCTTAATCCCGGGCTGCCGGGTACTCGGTGCAGAGCAGACGGTAAGGAGCCTCGTCCTCCTCGATGGCCGGGAAACGGCCCATGGGCGGGTTGAAGCGGTTGTCCTTGCTGTCGTCATTGCACTGGCTGACTTCCCCCAGCAGCACGTTGCCGGTTCCCGGCTCCACCTCAAAGTCGTGGTACAGATACTGCTGGATGTAAATGGACTCGCCGGGGGTCAGGCGGATCTGGGTACCGGCGGGAACGGTGTAGGTTCTGCCGTCGGTGTGCACCGTCACGTCGCTTTCGTAGTCAATGGACTCATCCGGCAGGGAGTTATACACCCGGATCAGCACATTTCCACCGCCCCGGTTGATGATATCCTCCGTCTTGTACCAGTGGAAATGATTGGGGGAATACTGCCCTTCTTTCAGATACAGCAGCTTTTCCGCGTAGACCTTGGGGTATTTGTCCGGCATGGTCTGGCTGCCGTTGCGGATGGTGATCAGGGAGAAGCCCATTTTCTCAAAGTCCCCCATGCCATAGTCGGTGATGTCCCAGCCCAGGCAGCAGTCCCGGACCTCATCGTATTCGTGACCCTTGTCCTGCCACTGCTCCGGGGTAAAGTGGCAGAAGGGAGGCAGATAGCAGTGATACTTCCGGCACATGGCTTCCAGCTCTTTTAAAGCCTTGTTGATTTCGGAACGCTTCATGTTTTATTCTCCTTTGTTTTGGGGATCTCCGGATCCGCAGATCCGGACTTCTTATGATTGGCGCATAAGACACAGACAGCTCTGCGCCCTAGGCCCGGCAGATTTTTCGCATATTGCAATCCACAAAAGCGCCGGTTTCCCCGGCGCCTTTGTATTGGATCGGAAATACTTACTTGGTCAGAACGGAAACGCCGGTATCGGTGACGGCACCGCCCAGGCTCTCGCCGTTCAGTGCGGCAACAGCAGCCTTCACGCCCTCAGAGCCCATCACATCGGGGTTCTGTGCCATGGTTGCCAGGATGTAACCGTCCTGGATCAGGCCCATGATGGCATCAGACTTATCAAAACCAACGCAGACCACATCTGCACCGGCAGCCTTGACGGCATTGCCTGCGCCATTGGTGGAGCCTTCGTTACAGCCGAAGATGCCCACAACGCCCTGGGTGATGTAGTTTTCAGCGATACCCTGAGACTTGGCAGCATCGCCTTCGCCGTACTGGGTCTCCATCAGCTCGAAGCCGGTGCCCTCAAAGGCAGAGCGGAAGCCGGTCTCACGGGCCACACAGGAAGCGGTGGCGGCATTGACGTTGACGATACCGATCTTGCCGGAGGTGATGTTCTTTGCCTTCAGTGCCTCAAGCATGGTCTCACCGGCAGTCTTACCGGCGGCGGTGTTGTCGGTGGAGAAGGTGGCTTCTGCATCCACATTGGCAGGAGAGTCCACATAGACGATCTTCACACCGGCAGCGGCAGCTTCCTTCAGTGCCGAGGAGATGGCATCAGGGCCGTTGGCTGCCACGATGATGGCATCACATCCGCCAGCCACAGCATTGTTCACCTGCTCGATCTGCTGGGCATCGTCCTTGGTGTTGGGAGCCATGAAAACCAGATCCGCGCCCAGTTCCTTGGCGGTCTTTTCCGCACCCTCCTTCAGGGTGATCCAGTGCTGGTCGATGGAGTCCATGGTGATCAGTGCCAGCTTGTAGTTGCCCCCGGCCACGGGAGCGGCAGCAGCGGTGTCTGCCTTCAGAACGGAAACACCGGTATCGGTGACGGCACCGCCCAGATTTTCGCCCTTCAGCGCAGCTACAGCAGCCTTCACGCCCTCAGAACCCATAACATCGGGGTTCTGTGCCATGGTTGCCAGAATGTAGCCGTCCTGAATCAGGCCCAGGATCGCGTCGGACTTATCAAAGCCAACGCAGACCACATCTGCACCGGCAGCCTTGACAGCATTGCCTGCGCCGTTGGTGGAGCCTTCGTTACAGCCGAAGATGCCCACAACGCCCTGGGTGATGTAGTTTTCGGCAATGGACTGGGACTTGGCAGCATCGCCTTCGCCGTACTGGGTCTCCATCAGCTCAAAGCCGGTGCCCTCAAAAGCAGAGCGGAAGCCGGTCTCACGGGCCACGCAGGAAGCGGTGGCAGCATTGACGTTGACGATACCGATCTTGCCGGAGGTGATGTTCTTTGCCTTCAGTGCCTCAAGCATGGTCTCACCGGCAGTCTTACCGGCGGCGGTGTTGTCGGTGGAGAACGTAGCCTCTGCATCCACATTGGCAGGAGAGTCCACATAGACGATCTTCACACCGGCAGCGGAAGCTTCCTTCAGTGCCGAAGAAATGGCATCCGGGCCGTTGGCAGCCACGATGATGGCCTGGTTACCGGCAGAGACAGCATTGTTCACCTGCTCGATCTGCAATGCGTCATCCTTGGTGTTGGGTGCCATGAAGGTCAGCTGCACACCCAGTTCGGCGGCAGCCTTCTCTGCGCCTTCCTTCAGGGAGATCCAGTGCTGGTCAATGGAGTCCATGGTAATCAAAGCGATTTTGTAGGATTCGCCGGGGTTTGCCGCAGCAGGCTTGTCGCTGCTGGAGCAGCCTGCCATCAGGCTCAGGATCATAGCCAAGCACAGCAGGATAGAGAATGCCTTTTTCATAATTATTCCTCCTAATTTTTTTATTTACGCGGTCATCCGCGAAAATTACAATGGATGGCTTTTGGGCTGTCTGCCAGTGGGCAGGATCATGCCTTTGCCTTCTTGCTGCCCTGACGGAACACCACGTCCACCAGAACTGCACCGGCAACAATGACACCGATAACGATTCTCTGAATGCCCACAGGTGCGCCAATGATGCCCAGACCGTTTTCCAGGGTCTGCCACACACCGGCACCGGCGAAAGCACCCAGCATCAGGCCGCTGCCGCCCAGGGGAGAGATGCCGCCGATAACACCTGCGGCAACACCGTACATTTCATAGCAGTTACCGGCTTCCATGTTGCCCATGCCAGCCTGTCCGGCCAGGATCAGGCCTACCACCGCAGCGCAGAAGGCGCTGATCAGATATGCCTTGGTGGTGGTGGCAAACACGTTCACGCCGGAAAGCTTGGCTGCCTCAACATTGGAGCCGATGGCGTAGATGTGACGGCCGGTGCGGGTCTTGCTCATGATGAAGAAAACCACCAGGAAGATCACGAAGGCGATCCAGAAGGCATTGTAGATGCCCAGGGTCTTTCCATAATAGAAGAAGTTCTGGAAGGCATCTCCTGCTTCCTTGCCAAGACCCGAGACAATGGCATCGGTATTCCGGTTGCCGTTGGAAAGGTAGGCAACACCTCTGGCGCAGAACATGGTGCCCAGGGTCGCAATGAAGGGAGGCAGCTTGAACTTGCCCACCAGCAGGCCGTTGATCACACCCACCAGCAGGCAGCAGCCGATGGCGGCAATGATGGCAATGATGGTGGAAATGCCCTTGCTCATCATGGTTGCGGAGATCATGGCGGACATGGCCACCACAGAGCCGATAGACAGGTCGATGTTGCCGGTGATCAGGATAACGCCCTGTCCCACGCCTACCAGCAGATACTTTGCCATGGAGCGCAGCAGATTGAGCATATTGTTGGTTTTGAAAATGTTGGGTTCGATCAGGCCAAAGACAAGGTACAGAATCACCCAGCCTGCAAAACCGACCATTGCGGCACCCATGCCGCGAACAGCGGTGACTTTTCTTTTGCGATCGTTCAGCGTACTCATTGTTCCCGTTCCTCCTTAATTGGCTTCCTGGGCAAATTTGTTTTCAAATCTGGTTGCCAGGGTGAGAATCTCTGTTTGGGTCGTTTCCTGTGCCATGACCTCGCCGGTGATCCGCCCGTCGCACATGACGATGATCCGGTCTGCAATACCCATGACCTCCGGCATTTCGGAGGAAACAAACATAACGGCGATCCCCTGCTGCTTCAGCTGATTCATCAGGTTGTAGATCTCGACCTTGGCGGCAACGTCAATGCCGCGGGTGGGTTCATCGAAGATGACCACTCTGGAATCCCGGGCCAGCCATTTGCCGACGACCACCTTCTGCTGGTTTCCGCCGGACAGGCCTCCGGCAGCGATATCCACGCTGGGGGTTTTGATCTTCAAATCGGAAACCGCCTTGGCGCACATAGCGTCCTCTTTCTTTCGGCTGACAACGCCCAGCTTATTGCACAGCAGATCCAGATTCGGAAGGGCAATGTTTTCCCGGATGGGAAGCTTGGTGCAAAGGCCGTCTTTCTTCCGATCCTCCGGGGCCAGGACGATACCGGCCTTGATGGCATCTTCCGGGCAGTGGATGGTGACAGTCTTTCCGTCAAGAAGGATCTGACCGGACTGCTTGGGATCTACACCGAAAATTGCCCGGGTGGTCTCTGTGCGTCCTGCGCCCATCAATCCGGCAAAGCCTACGATTTCACCGGCATACAGCTCAAAGTTGATATCCCGAACCATACGCCCGGCATTCAGCCCCCGAACCTCGAAAACCTTCTCGCCCTTCGGGCACTGAACTCTGGGGAATTTCTCCTTGATCTCCCGGCCCACCATGTTGGTGATGATCTCATCCATGGTGGTGTCCTTGAAGTTCATGGCGGTGATGTACTGACCGTCACGCATGATGGTCACCCGATCAACAATGTGCTGAAGCTCCTCCAGCCGGTGGGAGATGTAGACAATACCGCAGCCATCATCCCGGAGCTTCCGGATAATGCGGAACAGCTCGTCGATCTCCTTGGCAGTCAATGCAGAGGTGGGCTCGTCCATGATCAGCACCCGTGCATGGATGGACAGGGCCTTGGCAATCTCCACCATCTGCTGCTTGGATACCGGCAGATTTCCCACGGTTTCGCTGGGAGAGATGTCAATGCTCAAATCCTCCAGGATCTGCCGGGCCTCAGCCTCCATGGATCTTCGATCCAATGTGAAGCCCTTCATTTTTTCACGGCCCAGGAACATATTCTCCGCCACACTCAAGTGCGGACACATATTCAGTTCCTGATGGATGATGGCCACACCCAGCTGCTGGGCCTGCTTGGGGGTAAGGTCATCATAGGCCTTGCCAAAAATCTCCACCGTGCCACTGTCTCTGGTATATACGCCGCTGAGGATCTTCATCAGTGTGGATTTTCCCGCGCCGTTTTCACCCAGAAGTGCCATGACTTCACCGGAACGCAGTTCGAAGTGAACATTGTCCAGCGCTTTCACACCGGGGAAGCTTTTGCAAATACCCTGCATGGAAACAATGGTTTCGTTCATTTGCTCTCACACCTATCTTCTTTTAATTTTTTCGGCAGAAATATTGCACAGAATCACTGCGCAAATCGTTAATAATACTGTACCATTTGCCCAGCCACTTGTCAAGTGACTTAACAAAAAAGATGATGTTTTGACAGGGAAAACACGCATTTTCTTGCACTATTCACAATTACGAACTGCTGTGTTCGTGCAATTTAACAACGAAAAACGAGGCAAAAAGCGCCAACTTCCCTCAATACCGGACCGAAGCGCACATCCAGGGGCGGAAAAACGCCGCCAAAAGGATCCATGTCGGCATTTCATAACCGCCCAGATACAGGCAAACGGCACTCCCTTGGAGACTGCCCTTTGAACGATTCCGCTTTTTTGCAGAGCGGATACGCCTGCCGGATGAATGGATTCCAGGGCATCGTGTCTCAGAATTTTTTGCACGCCGGGGACTTCCCCAGTCTTCCAGAGGACAAGGAAGATACCAATCGGAATCCACTCCGCTGCACCGGATACCATATTTCACATTTTCACTTGACAGACCACTTTCCATTGCGTATATTTAGGGTCTATCTGAAAACCGGAAATATGACCAACAGCGAAGGATTTTCCGCCTGATGAAGCCATTTTTTCGCGGGAATACTTTGTGTATTGCAAGGAAAAATGGCGCACAGCAGGCAGAAAAGGCACGCTGTTTGGGCGTGTTGACGGTTTTCGGATAGACCCTAAGTTAAAAAGCCATCGTGAGGCATCAACGTCCCAGGGAATTAGTCCCCGGCCCGGTGAAGAAGCGATTTGGCTTCTTTTTACTTCCCCACAGCCATGGAAGCCGTCTGGGGCTGTGCTTTTTGCTCCGGTGCGGGAATCCTTTTTTCTTGACAATCCTCCCCTTTTTTGATACATTTTGATTGGACGAGCTTTCTGCCGGCAGCAAGGTTATTTGCTGCGCCTACCGCCTTAAAGTTTGTCCTTTTTCATGCAAGCCGCCCCCTGTGGAAGCTTATGCGTCATGACTCCGGTCTTTGGTTTTTGTCACAAGGGGGCAGATTTCCTATTGACATCAACATTTGTTCATGTTACAACTACAACACTGCATTTGAAAAGAAGGACTGCCTATGTTAAACAAGCACATTGTAAAGGATTACCTTGTCATCACCGGCGGCACTGCCATTGTTGCCGCTGCCGTTTTCTTTTTCATGCTTCCCAGCCATGTCAGCGTGGGCAGCGCCACGGCTGTGGCTATGATCGTGAGCAACTTTATCCCCGTCCCGGTCTCCATCATCACCTTCTGGATCAACGTGGTGCTGCTGATCATGGGCTTTTTGCTCATCGGCCGGGACTTTGGCGCAAAAACCGTGTATGCCTCCCTGCTGCTGCCTGTGATGCTTTGGATCCTGGAGCAGATCTTCCCCAATTTTCAGTCTCTGACCCAGGATCCCATGCTGGATGTGGTGTGCTACATTCTGGTGGTGGGCATCGGCCTTGCCATTCTCTTTTCCTGCAATGCCGCTTCCGGCGGACTGGACATTGTCGCCAAAATCATGAACAAGTACCTGCACATGGAGCTGGGTCAGGCCATGGCTGTCTCCGGCATTCTGGTGGCTCTGTCCTCCGCTTTGTGCTATGACAAGAAAATCGTGGTTTTGAGCGTTCTTGGCACCTATTTCGGCGGTCTTGTGGTGGATAAGTTCATTTTCGGTATGAACATCAAGCGCAGAGTCTGCATCATCTCCAAGGAGTATGACGAGATCCTGGATTTTGTCCTGCACACCCTGCACAGCGGCGCCACCATCTACAACAGCATCGGCGCCTTTGACCAGAACATAAAGAAAGAGATCGTCACCATTGTGGACAATCAGGAGTACCGCAGTCTGATGGATCATGTGAAAAAGGTGGATCCCAGCGCCTTTATCACTGTCATTTCCGTCAACGAGATTTCCTACCAGCCCAAGGCCAAGGGTTAACCCTGCCCTTGCATTTTCCCGGAGGGTATGATATATTGTATGGGATTTCCCAACATTTGGAGGTTTCTATGAAGGTCATCGTCATGGATGGACAAAGCGGGCGCATCGGTCAGCTGTTTATTGAAAAGGCCAGAAAGGCCGCCCTTCCCTGCGAGCTGATTGCCATTGGAACCAATGCAATCGCCACCTCTGCCATGCTGAAGGCCGGTGCCGCCAAGGGAGCCACCGGGGAAAACCCGGTGATCGTTGCCGCCCGGACGGCGGATGTGATCGTCGGCCCCATTGGAATCCTGGCAGCCGATGCCATGCTTGGGGAGATCACCCCGGCCATGGCCGTTGCCGTGGGGCAAAGCGGCGCAAAAAAGCTGCTGCTGCCGGTGAACCTGTGCAACAACATTGTGGCAGGAACCCAGGATCTGCCCCTGTCCGCAGTGCTGGACGATGCGGTGCAGACCCTGAAAAGCATTCTCGAATTGCCCGCAAGGGGTATGCCGCATCCGTAAACCGGCTTACGCTGTGTTAAAAAGCAATTCTCCGGCCAAGCCGGTTCTTCCCTGGCATCAACGCCGCCCCAAGGGCGGCACTCCCGTTCAAGACAGGAAATGATCAAAAGGGAGAAACTTATGAAAACATCCAACAAAACCAAAATCACCAGCCTGGTATATGCCGCCGTGTGTCTGGCGCTGTGCCTGGTGCTGCCCTTCCTGACGGGTCAGATCCCCCAGGTCGGCAATGCGCTTTGCCCCATGCACATTCCCGTGCTGCTGGCAGGCTTCCTCTGCGGTCCCTGGTGGGCCCTGGCTGTAGGGCTGGTTGCCCCCCTTCTGCGGCACACCCTGTTCCTGATGCCCCCGCTGATGACCGCCATTGCCATGAGCTTTGAGCTGGCCGCCTACGGTCTGATCTCCGGCCTGATGTACCGCAAGCTGCCCAAGACCACCGGCAATATCTACGTTTCCCTGCTGACTGCCATGGCAGGCGGACGCGTGATTTGGGGCATCGCCCGTCTGGCCCTCACCGGTGTCACCGGAAAGCCCTTCACCTTCGCCATGTTCCTGGCCGGTGCTTTCACCTCTGCCATTCCCGGTATCATCGTCCATATCCTGCTGATCCCGGTGCTGGTCATGGCTCTGAAAAAGGCAAATATCCTCAAATAACGCCAATTCCCGCGGTGACAAACCGCGGGAATCTTTTTTACCAGACGGGCATTTCGGTGCGCCGGGCGGGCATCGCCCGCCCCTTGGCTCTCCCTTTGGGAGAGCTGGCACGGCGTAGCCGTGACTGAGAGGGTACCCGACGGCAATCACGGCACTTTTCCCAAACTTGCCACTACCTACGCCCTCTCAGGCTCGCTGATCGCTCGCCAGCTCCCCCATAGGGGGAGCCAAGGGCGGCTGCGCCGACAATGCAGCATTAAACCTTTCAAGTCAAAATTTTGCAGTATTATGTCGAAACATGGTGTATTTGCAACATTGTGACATTACCGGGCCAATATGGTTCTGCTCAAAAATCTGCTACGTTGGCGGGAAGATAATATCCGTTGAATTATGGTGTGATCGCCCCCGGCGATCATTGAATTTTGATTCGCTGCGCGGCGCACCACCCCTACAACGCATCGAAATCATCTGGCGAAAATTGTGAACCATTGCGCCGCGATCCAGCAGGAAAAGGACGTGCCCCAGGGCGTTGCTCTGGGGCACGTTAGCTATTTAGTTCAAATTCAGTCGTTTGTCCACCAGGCGGTACATCAGGAAGTACCCGGCTACTGCCACCAGGGTGGTCAGCAGGGGCGTTCCACGGATGATCCGGAGCATGATCAGCTGTTCATCCTGGCTGGTAAGGATCGGTGTCAGCACGGACAGACCAAGCACCATGGACAGGAGCACCCGGATGCCGTAGAACACACCCACTGCCGCCAGAACCTTGTGCTTTTTGGCAAGAACAGAGCCGATGGTCACCGACAGCATCAGCATTACCAGGGTGCATCCGGCGCTGGTCACCATGTTCAAGCCCAGCATCGCCACATAGTTCCAGGGCATCTGACCCCAGATCTCCAGGAAGGCACTCCACAGCTGGGGCATCTCCTGCCACACAAGGCGTATTAGATCCTGGGATCCGGAAAGGCCGATCACCAGCCACAGCAGCAGGCAGGCTCCCATGACCAGAACCATCAGGAGCATTCCAATGGCGGTATTGACCAGACTGCTCAGCAGATTCTGGTGGGTGGTCACCGGCAGGGTAAAGGTCAGATAGCCCTCATCGGTAAAGCGGCTCTTGTAAAACCGGCCGAGGAACAGAAGCAGGGATGCCACCGCCACCATGCCCACGGCAAACATAGCCGCCATCATGCCGAAAATACTGATCACCGTCAGAAAGTTTCCGGATGTGTCCCCGCCGTCAAAAAGCATCAGATACCGCATGGTCAGGCCCCCCAATACGCTGGCTCCCAGACAGACAAGGCACAGGATCCCCAGCAGCTCCCGGGTAGCCCGCCACTCATATTTTAGCAATTTGGTAAACATTTGAACACCTCCCGAAACAGTTCATCCAACGATTTGCCGCTTTCCTCCCGGGCTGCATCCGCTTCGCCCTGACGGATCACCTTGCCCTGATACAAAAACAGGAATTCATCCAGCACCCGCTCGACATCGGAGATCAGGTGAGTGGAGATCAGCACCGTTGCATCGGGGTCGTAGTTGTTGATAATGGTATGCAGGATATAATCTCTGGCCGCAGGGTCCACGCCGCCGATGGGCTCATCCAGCAGGTACAGTCTTGCCCGGCGGGACATGGTCAGCACCAGCTGCACCTTCTCCTGGGTGCCCTTGGACAGGGTCTGAAACCGGGCATCCCGGTCAATTGCCAGAGCGCTGAGCATATCCTCGGCTCTGGCCCGGTCAAAATCCGGGAAGAAGTCCTGATAGCAATCCAGCATCTGGGCCACCTTCATCCGCTTACTGAAGCAGTTTCTGTCCGGCAGATAGGAAACCAGGGCTTTGCTTTTGGGGCCGATGGCCTGGCCGCAGACGGTGATCTGCCCGGTGGTGGGGGTCAGCAGCCCTGCTGCAATTTTCATAAATGTGGTTTTGCCGCTGCCGTTGGGGCCCAGCAGGCCGATGATCTTTCCCGCAGGCAGCTGCAAATCCAGACCGTCCAGGGCCGCCGCATGGTGATAGCGTTTGGTCAGGCCCTCCGCTTGTAATACACAGCTCATTTCATTTCCTCCTTTTTCTGATCCAGTGCCAGCAGCCGCTGTGCCGCCTGGCTGGGGGTAACGCCGAATACCATAAATTTCTCTGCGCACTCCCTTGCCAGATCCTCCAGAATCTGTTCTTTCATATCGGATAAGACCTCCAAATTCGTTGTGACGGTGCGGCCGCTGGTGCCGCCGCTGACCAGCAGCCCCTCCCGCTCCAGCTCCGTCATGGCCCGCTGCATGGTGTTGGGATTGACCTGGGCCTGGGCAGCCAGATCCCGAACCGAGGGTATCTTCCCTCCCGGGGGCAGCTCCCCCCGCAATACCGATCCCCGGATGTTTTCCATGATCTGCTGGTACACCGGGCGATCGCCTGAAAATTTCCAGTTCATAGGCGCCTCCTTTGTCCTACTGTATTAGTTCACTAGTATAATAACACATCAGTACAGTGTTGTCAATCCCCCATTATAAAAAATATTGCAGCATCGCCACACGGCCAAGCCATTCGGTTTTGCTCAAAAATTTGCCACGTTGGCGGGCGGATCCGCCCATACAACGCATCGAAATTTCTGCCAAGGTAATTTCGTGGCGTTCGTAGGGGAAGATATCATCTTCCCGGTTGTTTTCCCAGTGGGAAAACAACGTCGGCGCAATGCGCCGACAACGACATATCGAACATTTCCCATTGAAATTCTGCTGTATAATATCGAAACATGGTATATTGGCAACATCGAAGCCCCAGTTTGGCCAATATGGTTCTGCTCAAAAATTTGCCACATTGGCGGGCGGATACTATCCGCCCCTACGCAGACGGTGCCACCGAATTACCGTCGCAAAAATACGCCGCCGAATCTCGGTGTAAATCTTTTGGCGGCAAATTTTTTATTGACAAACGGCGGCTGCTGTGTATAATTGTATACAAGAATACCGAAGTACCATAGCAAAGGAGCAACGCTTATGTTAGAGATTTCCAGCAAGACCAATCTGCTTGAAAAAAAGTCCTACAAGTATTCCCTGCAGGACGTTGCAGAGCCAAATTTACAGCGGGATATTTACGACTACGGCACCATTCCCAAGGTTGCCTTTAACCACCGCCGTGTTCCCATGGGGATGCCTGAGGAGATCTGGATTACAGACACCAGTCTGCGGGACGGTCAGCAGTCCATGGCCCCCTATACCGTGGATCAGATCGTCAACATTTACAAGCTCCTGAACAAGCTGGGCGGCCCCTACGGCATCATCCGGCAGACGGAATTCTTCATCTACAGCAAGAAGGATCGCCAGGCCCTGGAAAAGTGTCTGGAGCTGGATCTGAAATTCCCGGAGATCACCAGCTGGATCCGGGCCAGCAAGGAGGACTTCAAGCTGGTCAAGGAGCTGGGCATTCAGGAGACCGGCATCCTGGTCAGCTGCTCGGACTATCACATCTTCAAAAAGATGAAAATGAGCCGCAGCCAGTGTCTGGACTACTATCTGGGCACCATCAAGGATGCCTTCAATGCCGGTGTTGTTCCCCGGTGCCACCTGGAGGACATCACCCGGGCGGACTTCTACGGCTTCGTTGTCCCCTTTGTCAATGAGCTGCAAAACCTCAGCCGGGAGGCGGGGATCCCGGTGAAGATCCGGGCCTGCGACACCATGGGCTACGGTGTCCCCTACACCGAGGCCGCTATGCCCCGTTCCGTTGCCGGTATCATCTACGGCTTGCAGCACTACGCCGATGTTCCCAGCGAATGTCTGGAATGGCACGGTCACAACGACTTCTACAAGGGCGTGACCAACGCCTCCACCGCATGGCTGTATGGCGCCTGCGCCGTCAACTGCTCCCTGCTGGGCATCGGCGAGCGCACCGGTAATGTACCTCTGGAAGCCATGGTCTTTGAGTACGCCTCCCTGCGGGGCTCTCTGGACGGCATGGACACCACCGTGATTACCGAGATTGCCGACTACTTCCAGCATGAGATCGGCTACCAGATCCCTCCGATGACCCCCTATGTTGGCAGCGCTTTCAATGTTACCCGGGCCGGGATCCACGCCGACGGATTGATGAAGGATGAGGAGATCTACACCATTTTTGATACCCGGAAAATTCTGGGCAAGCCCCCGGTGGTGGAGGTCAGCAAGACCTCCGGCCTGGCCGGGATCGCCTACTGGATCAACGGTCACTACCGGCTGGCAGAGGAAAAAAAGGTTTCCAAGAAGGATCCCATCGTCACCGCCATGAAGGATTGGATCGACCAGGAATACGAGGACGGCCGTCAGACGGTGATGACCGATCATGAGCTGGAAGAAATCGTGGAACGGCTGGCCCCCGGTCAGTTCCGCAGCTGCTGATGGAGGTAGACATGAATCAATTCAAAACCACTTCCCTTGCCGATCAGGTATTCGACAAGCTGGAAAACGATATTATCCAAGGGGTTTACCCCAAGGGCGAAATTCTCACGGAATTAAAGCTGGTGGAGCAGCTGGGTGTCAGCCGCACCCCCATTCGGGAGGCCCTGCGCCGTCTGGAGCAGGAACATCTCATTGAGGACACCGGCAAGGGCTCCCGGGTGGTGGGCATCTCCGAGGAGGATGTCCGGGACATCATGGATATCCGGGAGAAGATTGAAGGGCTGGCTGCCTACTATGCCGCCGTCAATCTGACCCCGGAGGGCCGGGAGGAACTGAAGCACATCACCGACCTTATGGATTTTTACTACGAAAAATGGGATCCGGAGCATTTGCGTTGCGTCGATGACGATTTCCATGAGTGCATCTGCCGTCTGAGCTGCCGCAATGTCATCAAGGACACTCTGGTTCCCCTGCACCGCAAGACCCGCCGGTATCGGAAGGTATCCCTCCAGGACAAGGCCAGAGCCGCCTGCACCCTAAAGGAGCATCACGAGATCTATGATGCCATTGCCGCCGGAAATGCCCAACTGGCCCAGCAGCTGTGTGCCAAGCATATTGTCAACGCAAAAAATCATATTTTTGGAGGTTGATCGGCTATGGGAATGACCATTGCACAGAAAATCATCAAAAGTCATCTGGTGTCCGGCGATATGACCCCCGGCAGCGAAGCGGCTCTGCGGATCGACCAGACCCTGACCCAGGATGCCACCGGCACCATGGCCTATCTGGAATTTGAGACTATGGGGATCGACCGGGTCAAGACGGAGTTTTCCATCGCTTATGTGGATCACAACACATTGCAATGCGGCTTTGAAAACAGTGATGATCACCGCTATTTGCAGACCGTCACCGCCAAACACGGCGTCTATTTCTCCCGCCCCGGCAACGGCATCTGTCATCAGGTACACCTGGAGCGTTTCGGCAAGCCCGGAAAGACCCTCATCGGCTCGGACAGCCACACCCCCACCGGCGGCGGCATCGGTATGCTGGCCTTTGGTGCCGGGGGGCTGGATGTGGCAGTAGCCATGGGCGGCGGGGCATATTACATCACCATGCCCAAAATGTTCAAGGTCAATCTCACAGGAAAACTTCGCCCATACGTCACCGCCAAGGATGTTTCTTTGGAGCTGCTGCGGATCCTCAGCGTCAAGGGCGGCGTGGGGGCCATTATCGAGTGGGGCGGCGAAGGCATTGCTACCCTCTCCGTTCCTGAGCGGGGCACCATTACCAATATGGGCACCGAGCTGGGTGCAACCACCTCCATTTTCCCCTCAGATGAAGTCACCCGGCAGTTTCTGGCAGCCCAGGGACGGGAGCAGGACTATGTTCCCCTGGCATCGGATCCCGATGCCCAGTATGACCGGATCATTGATATCGACCTCGGCACCCTGAAGCCCCTGATTGCCTGCCCCCACAGCCCGGACAATGTGGTGGAGGTCGCTTCCCTGCAGAACGTGAAGGTGGATCAGGTCTGTATCGGTTCCTGCACCAATTCCTCCCTTATGGATCTATTAAAGGTAGGTGCCATGCTCAAGGGCAAGACCATTCACCCCTCGGTGAGCCTGTCCGTCTCCCCCGGCTCCCGGCAGGTGCTGACCATGCTCAGTAACTGCGGCGTGCTTGCCGATATTCTGGCCAGCGGCGCACGGCTTCTGGAATGCGCCTGCGGCCCCTGTATCGGCATGGGCTTCTCCCCCAACTCCGGGGGCGTGTCCCTGCGTACCTTCAACCGAAACTTCCTGGGCCGCTCCGGCACCAAGGACGGCCAGGTGTATCTGGTCTCCCCGGAAACCGCCGTGGCCTCTGCCCTCACCGGATATATCACCGACCCCACCACCCTAATCCAGCCCCTGGAGATCACCATGCCGGAGCATTTTCTGGTGAACGACTCGGCGGTGCTGCCTCCCCTGCCCCCGGCAGCAGCCAAGGATGCACCGGTGCTGCGGGGCCCCAACATCAAGGAATTCCCCCAGAGCCGTCCCTTTATGGATTCTCTGACAGCCAAGCTGGTTCTCAAGGCAGGCGACAATATCACCACCGACCACATTATGCCCGCCGGCGCCAAGATCCTCCCCTACCGCTCCAACATCCCCTATCTGAGCAAATTCTGCTTTGCGGTCTGCGACCCCACCTTTGCCCAGCGGGCCCAGGCTGCGGGAGATGGGATCATCGTGGGCGGCAGCAACTACGGTCAGGGCTCCTCCCGGGAGCACGCAGCTCTGGTGCCCATGTATCTGGGCATCCGCTGTGTCATTGCCAAGTCCTTTGCCCGGATTCATGCGGCAAACCTGATCAACGCCGGGATCCTGCCCCTGACCTTTGAAGATCCCCAGGACTGCGACCGGCTGACCCAGGATTCCACGCTGATGCTGACGGACATTTTTGCCGGTATGGATGCCGGACGGATTGCCGTCACCGACCAGGAAACCGGAAGAACATTTTACGCCAATTGTGCCTTTACCAGCCGCCAGAAGGCCATTTTGAAGGCCGGCGGACTGCTGAACTACACCAGGGAGGGTGGACAATAATGAAGGATATCACCATGGCATGTGAAGCCTTTGAAACGATTTTAAAGGAGCAGATGGCCCGAATCGCCAATATGAACCAGGA
>Ga0129311_1000412_pt1 | contig 38925 bp, 55 predicted proteins | sample Go1ome_FD_94435 | JGI IMG/M metagenome (GOLD analysis project Ga0129311, IMG submission 94435) | Western lowland gorrila individual fecal microbial communities from Wisconsin, USA - Go1022B metagenome | ecosystem: Host-associated > Mammals > Digestive system > Large intestine > Fecal | place...
GGAAGTGACGGCAGCACTTTTGAAATAAATATCTAAATGGGGAAACTCCCGCATATCATGAAACAAAAGGATATGCGGGAGCTTTTTTATGCCATTGATCGTATTGGATGCGGGGCATGGTGGGGGATGATCGGAAATACGGCTACTATTCTATAATCCCAGTGTTTATGCGGCTTACAGGATTCATTCTACCATGAGGTAATAGTGGAATTCAAGGGTATTTGTGTCCTTGTAGAACACGATCTTACGCACAATGCCCCGGAGGGCTTCCGCTTTCAGGTCATTCGGTGCGTCACTTTCGATAATATCCAGGACAGACTGTACACGGCTTAAGAACTGCTCTTTGTAGTTCTCGGGACCGGAGGCAGCAGTCGTCAGCTCTGAGAGCAGGATTTCCAGGTCTGCCCGGCGCTTCTCAATCATCTCTTTATTCTGCTTGTAATCTTCCAGAGTGTCGATCTCGTTCATGTAAGCTTCCCGGATACGTTCCAGTTTTCGATCCAGAGAAGCCAGTTCACGCTGGTAACGCTGCCTGTCCAGCTCTACAGTCGGCTCATAGGTGCGGACAAGCTCAAAGGATACGTCCGTGACGCTCTCCAGTACCTCATGGAGCGACGTAATTACGGCAGAGGTAAGTTTCTTTGCAGAGATGTATTGCGAGCCTGTATGAAGCCCTTTCATGTATCCCAGACACTGGAAACCCTCGCCGGAGATATAGGATCCGCCGTGAGTGGATTTCCGGGGATAACCTTCTTTATGTGACAGGGACTTGCCACAGACTGGACATTTTACAAGACCGGACAGCCAGTGCTTCGTGTGAGAGACCGGATGCTCATAGCGCTGCATCAGCTTCTTACTGCGTTCCCGGCGCTCTTGGACTATGTTCCAGGTATCCATGTCAATGATTGGCTCATGGAAGCTGTCACTGATGATCCATTCCTCGGGATCCCGCAGGGTACTTGTAGCACTGGATTCCCGCATGTTGTAGCGAACCTTACCGATGTAGAAGGGATTCTCCAGTATGTAGATCACACCTTCCTGGTCAAAATGATTACCGGTCTTCGTCTTGTATCCATGGTCATTCAGATCTCTGGTGATGTAGTTGATGTCGCTGCCGGTGGCGTACATATCGAAAATCTTACGGACAATAGCGGCTTCCTGCTCTTCGATGACAGGATTCTCATTCGGAGCCTTGGTATATCCCAGTGGCATTTTACCGTTGTAGAGACCCTTGCGGGCACGGGAGAGCATGGAACGGCGGACTTCCCCGGAGAGGTTCACGGAGTAGAATTCATCCTGCCATTCAATGATCATTTCGATGAGGCGGCCATACATGCCATCGATCAGTGGCTCACTGACGGACACCACATCGATTCCCAGCTTTTTCCGGAGCATGGATTTGTAGAAGGTACTCTCATCCTGATTCCTGGCAAAACGGCTGAACTTCCACAGGACAATGACATCAAAGGGCTTCGGCTTTATCTTGGCCATTGCAATCATATTCTGGAATGCATACCGGTTACTGGACTTGCGGCCGGAGCGTCCTTCCTCTTCCACGAAGACATATTCGGCCGGAAGCAGGATGTTGTGCTGCAGGCAGTACTTTTTGATCTCTTCCAACTGGGATTCCGGGGAATACTCCAGCTGATCATCGGTACTGACGCGGATATAAGCAGCACCGGTGCGGATTCGATCCGCGGACTCTGCAGGCTTACGAATCACTTTCTTAGACATTGCACATTCCCCCTAAATAAATATACGGAAAAATGGGCATAAAGATGCCCGGACATATGTTTGCATTGCAATCTGCCCGGGAAGATGATAAAATGCACTTGTTCAAGGTGATTTTATTCGGGACTTTCCCGGTAAGATCGGATCAGCTCTGGTGTTGGCGCACTGGGGCTGATTTTTTATTGTAAGTTGCACTGGTGCAACTATGAGTTACTTTCAATAGAAACCACAGGAATCTTTTTACTAAATTTCTTTTTAAGATACTCCTGTACAAGAGGAGACATTTCATTCTCGTAAAATTGTAGTTCACTATATGCTTTGATATATTGGTTTTTCTTGCCGCTTTCGGTTTTTAAGGAATCCGCTTTGATTATTGCCTTATTATAGCGCCAATCTATTAATTTCTTCTGATAGGCATCCATAGAATTATAGTAGTATTCCAGGGATTCAAGAGGCTGATAACCATAAATTTCGATGTAAGTCTCATATTCAGCCATTTGCTCATAAGTGCATATTAATAAACTATATCGATCAAAAAAAGTTTTTGGATTATCAGTATTATTAATTAATTCTTTGCAGTCATCGATGATGCGCTTACACTGTGAAAGAATAGAATCACAGCCTGCCAGAATTTGATTGCCAGACACAGATCCTTTTTTGGTTTCTGGAAAGCATAATTTCTGTAGAGCATAAAGTGTATTGGGCTTTGTATCGGTAATAGCGTGGATTGTGTGGTATCCCGTCAGAGATACATTTTTAATGGTAGGCTTAGATACAAATTGCCTGGAAGAGGAAGTATTGAGCGATAATGTGACATCTGGAGTCTCAGTGGCGATTTGTGCTGCAGGTGTCACATCCCCGACCATGGCATTATAAGCAGAAATAACATCAATAATCCATCCAATACCGAAAAGACCAAATGTAAATAAATAAACGAATCCTAAGACATGTTCGCCTTTAATAAATTTGTGAACTCCCAGAGGTCCTAAAAATAGTGTAATTAAAAAATCAGCCATATAAAATCCCCCTTTATATGTGGATTAGATCAACTCCAGAACAGACAATGTCGGTTCGAAGTAGACAACATAATTATCAAATCTAGTATAGATACCATATTTGCTACGGTAGCATTGGAGCGCTTCATGTAAAAATTCCTCGGTTACCCCAAGATGCTCAGCCATATCATATGCTGTCTGACAGCCGGTTTTGTAACAGGATATAATCCCATGCAAGCCGATCAGTTTGTTATAACTCCAGAGACGCGCCCGGAGCTCCTGCTTGCGGTTGGTGTCGGAGGACTGATCGATAATGTCTCCAACGGTAGTATGGTAATGACCAAGTTCTTCTGCTAAAATGCAGCGTTTTTGAGTATCAGAGCGTAAATCTTTGCTGAGAGCAATGTGGTTATCTAAATACAATCCCTTAATTTGCGTTCCACAGAAATGTGAAGTTTCATCAACAGTCACATTTTGAATATCTGCGGAATCTAAAAGCATTTCATAATCTGTCAAATAAAACACCCCTGTTCACACAATGAATTATTTCCGGTTAGCTTTGATAAAGGCAGCATACTCTTTGATTTTTTCAAGTTCTTCTTCTGTATACTCAGAGCCATCAAAATGGGCGGCAATAGTATGAGGAGCATCTTCATCATCAACAAAGTATTCAGCATTAACTCCAAATGAATCTGCAATCTTTAAAAGAACATCAATATCAGCCTTTTTACTATCACGCTTAATCATAGAGTAAATGGTTTGAGGTGATACACCTATTTTATTGGCAAGCTCATTGGCATTAGTACCGTTTGCGTCCAGTAGTTGTGATAATTTACTTCCAATTCCCATAATCATATCCTCCGTTGTTATATGCTGAATGTATCACATAATGAATAAAAAGTAAACAAAAATATATGCAAAAGCATAAAAAACTATTGACAAGATATGCAAACGAATATATACTACGAACATAAGTTATGCAAATGCATAAACGGAGGTGAGAAAAATGCCGTGCATCAACTTAAAAGGAGAAATGGCAAAAAACGGAATTACCATTGAAGCTATAGCTAAATTACTGGGAATTCATAGAAACAGTGCTGCAAATAAAATCAATGGGGATAGTTCTTTTACCATTGATGAAGCAATAACAATTCAGCGAAGTTTTTTTCCAAAGCTTACACTGCGATATCTTTTTGAAAAAGAATCGGAAGATGGCAGTGGCAATCAGTAAAGGAGGCAGCAGGAGTGAAAGACCGCATCAAATGGTTTCTAGAAGATAACTGGGTACCGATTGCTTCAGGAATCTTTGGAGGGTTACTGGGAGCAATCCTGTCAAAAGTAATTTCCTAAGAAGCAGGTAAGAGAATAGGTACATAGAGCAATCACGATAGGTACCAGAATTTGAGTAATGACATATTGCAGATCGAACCATTGATGGGCTTCGACTTCAGCAATACCGGTAGTGCTGAGATGTACCAGAGTATCAGCAGAAAAGGACATGGGATCACCATATTTGCTGTACGCAGGAGTAGACAATTCGACATACTGGCTACGCAGAAAAACATTGAGTTCATCAAGAGAGAGTTTTCCACAGAATTTTTTGGACAACTGTGAATAAGATACCGTTTTCTTGCGGTAAATATATCGAAGCACCCTATAGTGTTTTTTTAAAAGTAACATGAGAATCTCCTTTCTGTGGAGTGATTTTTATATAGGCAAGAGCCTGTAAGAACAGTATAGGAAAAGAGGATAGAGGATGCAAGAGATTTTATAGGGAAGGAGGAATAACCAATGGTAGATAAAATCAACATTCTTGGAGTAGTGTATCAGATTCAGGAAGTTGAGGTAGTCAATAAGGAAGAACCGAGAAAAGGAGAAATTGATTTTCTTACCGGAGTAATCAAGATTGACAAGAATATGCCCCAGGAACTGAAAGAACAGGTGCTAATGCATGAGATTCTGCATGCGGTATGTGATCTGCTTGGGTATAAGAAACTTTGTTTTGATGAAAAAAAGGTACAAGGCCTTGCAACAGCCCTACACCAGATTTTCAAGTCACAGACTATTTTTTCTTCTTAGAAGGTGTCTGAGACAGAGCGCTTCCGGCAGGAAGGAGACAACGGGAATGGAGAGAATCGACAGATTATATGCTCTGCTGGAGCGCGATGACATTGACGAAGACACGAAGGCGACGATTCGGTGGGCAATCTTCCAGTTGGAGAATGCAAGATAGACAACCATAGCACCATAAGCTGTAAAAAAGCAGTCAGGAGGTACATATGCGGATTGTGAATTTAATCCACATCGGGGATCAGGTATTGTCACTGGATGATATGGATCCCATGAAAAAGGCAGAGATTGCCTTACGGCTGAATGAACAGAGCCTGAAGACTCTGGGGTATGCAGTCAAGAAGGAAATAGAAACAGCATAACTGCAAATATCCGTGCCCTGTACGTGGTGTATTCCCAACACCACACTCCCCTTTTACACAATTAGCGTGTGTGTCCAGGATCCCCGCCTGGGCACCACGTAGAGGGCATGGACAAGCATAATAGATCACGTTCTGTGCGTGGCGTCATCTGACAGCACCACATACCCATTGACGGCATGTCACTGCTATGACGGCATGCCGACCTCCTTCCGGTGGGCCCGGTAGATCAGCGCCGGGCACCACGCAGAGGGCGTGATCAGATTGGAGGAAGACAAATGAGCAGAGAGAAGATAGGAGCTTTTATCAGGCATGCGAGAGAGTCACAAAATTTGACGCAGGAGCAGCTTGCAGAAAAGACAGGATATGCAAGACAGACTATCAGCCGCTGGGAACAAGGTGATCAGGCTATTACAGTAGAGGCACTGGTTAAGATAATGAAAGTGACACGCATGCAGGTAACCATAGGGGACAAGGAGGCAAATGTATGTATAAAGATATTGTGATATCGCTTCTCGGAGCTTTGCTCTTGGAGCCAGTATTTAAGACAACAGAAGTAGGAGAGCAGATCGCCATGATCATGGGTTTGGCGGCTATGCTTTTTATTTTTTGCCTTTTTTGTGAGATTCAGGTGGAAAAATGGCAGAAAAAGCGCCGGAGGGCTCGGATTATGGAGCTGAGGGTAGCGAATCTGAGAGGAGGCAGGATGCGTGAAAGACGAGAGAGTGCAGGAGATTCTGGAGCGGCTGGAGCAGACCCCAACGCAGCCGTTGATGATGCTGGTTGACCATGAGGCACAGGAGGTTTTTCCATACGTGCTCCGAAAATACGGCAATGCACATCTGATCATGATGAAAGGAATCCGGTACATCACGATCAGCGATGATGCCATCCGGGTCATACTGGACCGCCTGCAGCGTGAGAGGGCAGATTTTAAACGCACGGTGGAGTGCTACGACAGGGAGATCCAGGGCATGGAGTACCTGCTGACAGGCAAAAAGCGGTACTACTGGTCACCGGATAATTACATAGTAGAGCCTGTCTACGCAGAGCAATAAAAAAGCCGGCATTTGGCGATGCCGGCCAGCTCACAGAGCTACTTATAATGACAAGATAATTGTAACTCTGTAAGCCGAAAAAGTCAAGAAAAACGGGGCTTTTTGAAGCCCCTGCGCACTTGATAAAGATATTAAAGTTAGGATATAGAGACATGGTTAAGAGAAAGAAAATAAGGCTAAGGCATGGGGATGTCCTGGATGTAGAAGAGTACCATGATGGGAATTATGGGGGGAAGGGTAAGACCAGGCAGAAGAAGGAGAAGCCGACCAGGGAACAGGTGCGGCTGATTAACCGGAGGAATAAGGCAAGGCTGTGCCGGTGGCGGCTGATCCAGTACTTTGACCAGGGAGACCTGTTTATCACCTGGACATATGCGACGGAGAACCGCCCTCCGGATATGGCAGGAGCATTGAAGGATTTCCAGAAGGCGATGGCAAAGGTCAGAAAGATCTATCGGCTGAGAGGAGCACCGCACTACTGGATCCGCAACATCGAACGCGGTACCAAGGGGGCCTGGCACATCCATCTTGTGATCAAGCAGACACCGGAGGGAGATGCGGTTGCTATCGTAACCAAAGCATGGACCAAGGGCGGCACCTACGTGGCGGAGATTCGGCACAGCAAGTTTACCGGCGACGACATGGAGCAGCTGGCAGACTACCTGACCAAAGACGAGCATACAGCGGAGCCACGGAAAGACGGCACACCGGGCAAACCCAGAATTGCGGAGGTCTCATATAATACCAGCCGCAATATGCCGCTCCCGGAGCCTAAGACGGACAAGTTGGTCCGCTGGAAACCGGAGGTCAAGCCACCAAAGGGATATTACATAGCCAGGATGCACGAGGGCATCAATCCGGTGACAGGCTTTTTGTACCGGAGTTACACGTTGATCAGACTTAAGAGCACCGAGCGGAAGAAACCGCCGAACAGGAAGAGGAGGTGTTGACAAATTGGAAAATGAATTGAAAGTAGTGGATATCTTTATAGGCACGACTCTCCGGGGATCTGCGAAGGGATCCGGCCGGGTAATGTACATCATGAGGACCAAACGAAAGAACGGCAGCGACTACGAAGCTGCTCCGCAGATCGCAGAGTATGACGATACCACGGAGAGCGCATCCGTCCTCTATGCTATCCGGGATGCACTGCAGCGTCTCAACTATGCCTGCACGGTGGTGATCCACACCGAGTGCAGCAATGTGGCAGCAGCCATACAGCAGCACTGGCCGGAGCAGTGGCAACGGAACAACTGGAAGAGTGCCAGGGGAAACGACGTCAAGAATGCAATTCTGTGGGAAATGGTCCTACAGCAGATTGAGGACGGAGGACATATCCTGCTGGCAGAGAGCGAAAAGCACGAATATGCGGAGTGGATGCGGTTTAATCTGCCGTTGAAACGGGCATTAAAAGACATTTTTGCAGATGTATCGAAAAACTGACAGCATGAGTAGAGTACTCATGTTAGAGACGATTTTGTTGATGTCAACAAAATATAACAATATGACAGAAAAGTGAACCGTACATAATGCTTGTACGGTTGAACTACCGAGAAAAACTCGGTAGTTGCACCGGTGCAACCGGGGAAAGGAGACCAGATGGAGAAGAAATTTGGAATATTTAATACCGTAGAGGAGTTAAACAGGGCAGCAGCCGCCCAGAAGGCAGAGGGAGACCTGGAGGCACTGATCGGACTGGCAGTGGAAAACGGACTGGAGAAGGAAGATGCTGAGGACTACATGGACAGCGACGATGCCGAGGATACCCTGTGCAATGAGACAATGGCAGCAATCGGTAAGCTGAAACTGGAAGCAGAGGACCTGAAGCTGGAGAGTCAGATGAAGGACTGGAAAGATTTTGTGGTCCAGATGCTGATGGAATATCCGACACAGCACATGGAAGAGGACGGCGCAGCTCTGGCCAATGCTGTATTTAATCCGGACAAGCACCTGTTGGACGTACTGGCAGCAGGAATGAAGCTGGCATCAGAAAATAGGATAACAGTAGACAGGAGAATCACGAAGGCAGCAGGACTGCCGGAGAGCGCCGGGCAGATCGGGATGTGTGGCCGTGATGATCTGAAAAAGATCATCTTGGATTATTACATGGGAGAGAAGAAATGATCGTATACAAGGCAACGAACAATGACATGACCTGCACGATGGGGAAGGGTACATTTCAGTATCAGTTGGGCGTACCGGCTACAGCAGAAAAATCAAAGTGCGGTGATACCGGTCTCCATGCCTGCGAGTATGTACTGGACTGTGCGAGATACTACGGACTGGGTAGGGATCACCGGTATTTTAAGGCAAAGGCAGAAGGGGACATAGCGGAAGACGGCAGTAATACACGCATTGCGTGTACAAGGCTGACATTACTGGTTGAGCTGACCAACCGGGATATTGCGAAAGAAGCCATGCTTTACATGATACATCATCCTCGCCGGGATAACTGGGAAGCATCTAACAGTATGGTGCAGGTAAAGGAGAACATAGCAGAGATCAGGATCCCGGACGGGATCGCCATTGCCAGGGGACTACATCCCAAAGTAAGCGGCTGTGACGGAGCACATCTGGGGTTGATCCGGGAAGAAAAAGGAAAGATCACGGCGGCCAAGATATTTGATGTGGACGGAGTCTATATCCTGCCGGGAGTGTGGTACACCCTGGAAGACCTGGCAGAAGCAGAAAGGAGGCAGCAGGCATGAAGTGGAAAGAGATACTCAGGGCACCGGTGATACAGGCGGATGCAAAAAGAACCAAGCAGATCACATTCCAGACGACGGAGAATTACCTGATCCTGGACGTGTGGAGAGGCGGAAATAATACCTGCCGTCATGCGATCAACCTGAAAACATGGGAATACGGTACCTATTATCCGGATACCGGCATAAAGCAGGCAACAAATATCAACAGCTGTACAGATAACTACGAAAGAATTTACTGGGATTACAAGCTGAAAGAGAAAGAATGGCTGACACCGGAGCAGATCCAGGAACTGGATATCCTTACCCGAGATAAGAAGGACTGGGTAAAAGATGTGCTGCAGCGTATAGAGCGGATGGAAACGGACTATAACGCAGATAAAAGGCAACAGGCCAGAAACAGCAAGGAGGAGCGGATCCGCAGGCTGATGAGCAAATGTCCGGATCCGGGAAAAGCAGTATATGACTGGATCACAGAGCAGATGGTAGGTGATCTGCAGTATGCCTTTTATGACAAGCAGAAAAAGACCTGTCATTGCACGGCATGTGGCGGAGATTTCCCGGAAGAGGCAGCAGGTGTCCCGGTGAAACACAGGAAGCAGATCACCTGTCCTCTGTGCGGACATCTCCTGACCGTGGACAAGAGAGCGGATATATTCATCGTTACAACAGACTGGCTTACCATGATCCATAACGTGGATGATAAACAGGGAGTGGAGCGGCACTTTAAGGTAAAAGTGGAGTGGGACAGATACGGAACGAGAACCACGGAACTGGAGGAGCACATCCGGATGATGATGCTGCGGAACACAAAGGATATCATGAAAGTCTATTACTATGGGAGCCTTTACTGGCCGGGATGGAGCACCGGAAACAACAGCAACCGAAGATGGCACAGCGCCTATCTGTATCCGGACACAGAAGGTATTCAGGCCGGATTACATGGAACGGCATATGAGGCATGGACAGATGTATTTCCGAAACTTGCCCAGATGGGAATAAAAGCGCACTATAACGGTCTCATGGTGGAAAGTAACAGAGCGTTTACCGGTATCGCAGAATATATGGCAAAGGGACGCTTTTACCGTCTGCTGGATGAACTGTCACAGTGCATCACCTACTGGGGCGGATATTCAGGGAGCACGATTGATGTATCCGGAGAAAATGCAGAGGAGATACTGCAGATAGAGGATAAACAGCTGATCAACCGCCTCAGACAGGCAGACGGCGGAATGTGTATGCTGCGCTGGCTGCAGTGGTCCGACATCAACAAAAAGAAGCTGTCAGAGCAGTACATATCCTGGGCAGAAAAAAATAAGATCGAACCGAATAACTATCTGCAGTCGGAAGCGGGAAAATACCTGACACCGGAACAGTTAATGAATTACATCAACAGGCAGAAAAAAGAAAGCTATCCCAGCAGAACCATAGCGGGAGTCTGGGATCAGTACGAAGATTATCTCAGCATGGCAATGGATTTAGGGAAGCACATGGATGATGCCCTGGTGCACCGTCCACGGGAATTGAAGCGCCGACACGATGAAGTCAATGCAGAGATAGAACTGCACAGGGAAGAGATCCAGCGGAAACGGGATGCAAGAGAGGCGGCAAGACAGGCACAGAAAATGAGGGACAAGTATCCGGGATATGAGGACATCCTCTCCGAGATCAGAGAGAAGTTTGAGTACCAGAATGACACCTATTGCATTGTAGTTCCCAGGGACTTTATGGAGATCACGGCAGAGGGCATGGCACTGCACCACTGTGTAGGCAATACAGAGAGGTATTTTGAACGGATTGTCAGCAGAGAGACCTATATCTGCTTCCTGCGGCAGCAGTCGTCCCCGGACAAGCCCTTTTACACGATAGAGGTGGAACCGGGCGGTACCATCCGCCAGCACCGGGGAGCCTACGACGAGGAGCCGGGCATAGAAGAGATCAAGCCGTTCCTGCGGGAGTGGCAGAAGGTGATCCGCAAGCGCATGAGCAAGCAGGACCATGAATATGCCGCACAGAGTAAGATCCTGCGGCAGAAGAACATAGAAGAACTGAAGGCAAAGAATAATACTGTGGTCCTGAAAGGACTGGCAGAAGATCTGATGGAGGTAATCTGAATGTATTTTGTAGATAAAGAAAATAAACAAGGGAAAATCAGAAAAATAACAGTGACAGAAGGAAAGATATATCTGATTCGATTTTGCGATTCCGAAACAAAAAAGTGGGCGCATGTAATGATTGATGAAATCAAAAATGAAACGTTATCTGTCCGTACAGGAGCTAGATATGAACCAATTACAATACGCCTCAGCAATATAGTGAAAGTATATGACGGCGGAGTGATCCCGAAGGTATTTGATGGTGATACTGATACGATGAACAGATTGTACAGAGGGGAAATATATTCAGAGACGGAGAAAAGATTCATAGAAGGAGGCAAATAATGGAAAAATTGATAAAGACAGAGAGTACAGAGGTACTTGCATTTGCAGGATATAAAGATTTTGAGGCGGCAGCAGACAGAACGGCCAATAAGATAAGAGAGGGATTTATGGAGATGGGATATATCCTCAAAATGGCAAGGGATACGGATATATTGCAAGATTCGGAGTATACAGACTACCAGGATTTTGCCAAGAGACGCTATCAGTTAGATCCTGGGACAGTGTCACGATACATACGCATTGTGCAAAATTTCTCCGTGGACGGCAACAGCCACGTGTTAAAAGATCAATATAAAGATTTCGGTTTTGCCAAATTAACCATAATGCTCAGCATCCCGGATGCCATCAATGAGGCGCTGACACCGAATCTGTCAAAAACAGAGATCCAGGCCATCAAGGATGAGGTAGATGCGGAGAGACAGGTGTCAGACATCGAGGTTGAGATTGAGAAGGCAGAGGCAGCAGCCGTCACGGACAAGCTGATGCTTCCGCCGGAGGGTACGCCGTTACAGCGTAACCTCTGGCAGCTTGGAAAGGAGCAGGAAGAGCTCTTCCGGAAGCTGTGGATGGTATGCTTTATGGAAACAGCAAGTGGAAACAGAAATAATGCAGAGATCATGGATGTGCTGATTCCACAGGGAGATGCGGTCTACACCGTCAGGATTCCGGGAGAGCGCCGCACGCAGATCATTGTTAATTCCGATGGAGCTACCATCGTGAATTTGAAGACGCTGGAGCGGAGTAAATACACAGAAGATCAGATATGCCTTGCAGTACGGTCACTCGTAGATGGAGGCAGCAGTCCTGAGGAGCGGTACAAGATGTTATATGGCGAGGACCTGACTCCGGAAGAACCGGAAATTGCACCGGTGCAACCGACCGACTCTCCGAAAGAAAAGAAACCGGAAAAGCGTAAGGAATCCCGTGTGACCAAAGCAAACACGGAACCGAAGAAAAAGCCCAAGGATCCGGAAAAGAAGCCGGAGCAGATGACCATCCCGGGAGCTGCACCGGATCCGGCACCGGAAGAGCCGGAAACACAGGTAACTGACTCATGCTCCGGGGAATCTGAACAGAAACAGAATACCGACACCATGGGTACGGAAGAGCAGGTACCGGGACAGACAGATCTCGAAAATGACTTTCCGCAATATTGCCCATCTAAAGGAGACCAGCGCACAGCTTATCTCCAGTCCATCCGTGGAGCAGTGGATAATCTGGTACGTTACGCAGAGATGGATCTGATCAGCGCGGCGCGAGTGCAGGTGAAAGATATCTCCGGATACCTGGATAGACTGGAAGAACTCAGAAAAGGAGGCAGACAGGATGCCGAAGAGATCGAAACAGGCGAGAGCGAGGGAGTTTAATGCCTCATCCAGACGGATTATCAAAGAACGTGATCGCAACCAGTGTATTTTCTGCCGGATGCAATACCACATGGAAGACGTTACCTGGTCAGGTCCGGAATCACTGAGCATCATGCACTATATCCCGAGATCCCACGGTGGTCTCGGGATCCCGCAGAATGGTGCACAAGGCTGCGTCAGTCATCATGAGATGCTGGATAACGGCAATAAGGGCCGGCGGGAAGAAATGCTGCAGATGTTTAGGCAGTACCTGCAGGATCATTACCCGGACTGGTCGGAGGATGCCCTGACCTACAGCAAATGGAAATAATGTATATACAAATCTGTCCGGTGTAATAAAAGAATAGACCTTTTGGAGTGTACTCACGATAACTATAGACATAGCCACGGGGCGGCCGCTGATACCAAGAGGCAGCAGCCGTCCAGGAAGGAGACAACAATGCAGTATAAGGACTGGGACGGCAATCTTCTACCGGATCCTGCGCCGCGAATCAATAATGTACATATCGGGGATGTTATAAAAATAAAAGAAAACGAAGAGGATCCAGGGAGATGGGGAAAGCCACTTAGGGAATACGAAATTATAGAAATTTATCCAAGAATAGTATTAACCATGGATAAAAAGACCGGATTCCGCCGGAGCTTTTCCTACGGAGATCTCCTGACAATGGGGTTGGAGAACCAGGATCCGGAAATAGAGACCATGCGTAGATCATACGCAAAGGACCAGCGGAAAGAGAGCATATCAATGACACGCAGCTCCTTCAATCCGGACTATGATCCGGAAAAATACCGAAAGAAGAGGAAAAAGAAGAATGAAGACAGTGGAGAAGAAAATCCTGCCGAAGTACTTCCAGACAGTGAGGAATGAGAGAAAAAACTTCGAGCTCCGCAAGGATGAGGACAATATACAGCCGGGAGACATACTGATCCTGCGAGAATGGAGCGATGGCCAGTATACTGGAAGAATGGAAGCACGTAAAGTAATGTATGTGCTCCGGGATGTACCGGAATATGGACTGATGCCGGGATACTGTATCATCGGATGGTAACTTAGGAATGGAGGAGATGTAATGTATCGAGATGACAGATGGGAAAAAGGAATGTATGCAGATGATTTGGTAAAGTTTCACTGTGGCTCCTGCGGTGATGAATTCATAGCGGGAAGAGCGGCGGTAGAAAAAGCAAATACTAAAGGTCAGAGGATATGTTGTCCGTATTGCGGAAGCAGGTACCCAGAAGAACGGGTCGGCACCGATGAGGAGGACATGGAATTTTTGTCAGATGCAATGGGATGCTTGGCAATATACGTAGGTGACGACGATAACTAACTTAGGATTTTAGTGGAGGAAATGGAAAATATGGAAAAAGTATCATACCAAGTAAATTTAAAAGAAGGTCATGCCGTTGCATTTGATTTTGATGGAGTGATCCATAAGTATAGAAATGGATGGAAGGACGGAAGCATTTACGACGATGCAAATTTAGATGTAATGGATTTAATACTTTTATTGCAGTCAGTTCATATTCCTTGTGTGATTATTTCAACAAGAAATCCCTGGCAGATTAAAGAATGGTGGGATAAGCAAGGATTTGCTATCGACGCAAAAGTATTGGATTACAGCACGGAATTTTATAAGGACTGTTCTGTTGTTGGAATCACGAATAGGAAAATACCGGCGCAGGTATACATTGACGATAGGGCATATAAATACACTGGTCAGACACCCAAGGAATTTTTTCTGGATTTTGCACAAAATTAGGATTTAGTGGAGAAAGGATGATTGAAATGATAGAGGGAAAAGCTATAGCAAGATTTGGAACGGGAGATATTTTACTGACTGCATTATGTCAAGAAGATAGGCAAAGGTGTTGCGTTGTGCTCCAAAATAAGGGTACTCACAAAGTTGATAATTTTGTGCAAGAAGATGATGATACATTGCTTGTTTTTACAGATATTAAGAGTATTGATGTCCTTGTTGATAAATTATTTGAAGCAAAGCTAATGATGAAAGGACAACTTAAGCTGGACAGAACCATAGAATATAATTACTAAACTGAAAAATTAGGATTTAGTGGAGGTAAAGTAATGGCAAAATATAGAACAAAACCGTGTAAAATCGAAGAAATTCAATGGACTGGTAATACAAAAGAAGTAGAAATGTTTTGCGGAAATAGTTGCACGTATTCAGTGGAAGATAGCGCGTGGAAAGTCGGAAAAGGAATACCACATGAAAAGTTAATTATTCACACATTAGAAGGAGATATGGTTGCTAACAGAAATGATTATATTATCAAAGGTTTAAGAGGGGAGTTTTATCCATGTAAACCTGATGTATTCAATAAAAAATATGAATTGTTAAACTGAAAGTTAATGAAGGAGAGCGGAAATGTGTGATTTTTGCGAGAAGTATGCAAATGTAAGCGGCAAACATGGAACTATTAGGCTGGGAGCAGAAAACTATATGCTTTTTGCCAATAGCGAAAATGAGCCGATGGGAGCAATAAAAATTAAAAACTGCCCGCTGTGTGGCAGAGAATTGACGGACGATGGGATAGAGTTAGGCACAGTAAAAGCAGTTTTAGTGATGGACATGCCAAGCAAATGTATAGCATGCAGCCTATTAAGGATAAAACATGAGCAGGATAACATGATTTGTACTGCAAGCAGATTTCGGGATGTGACCGATGTAATAAACTCCAGTGAAAAGGATAAACCGGATTGGTGCCCACTTCGGGAATTGCCAAAACGTGAAACAGAAATGACAGATGCAGATGATCTTGGCAGAGATTATGTCGGTGGCACAATGGACGGCTGGAACGCCTGCTTGGATGCAATAGATCCCAGATAAAACAAAATGTCCTGCACCGGGACAAACCCACGAATACAGAACATTTGTTCTACACAAACAAATAATACCATGACTGGAAATATCTGTCAATGGTTACTGTTACATAAAAACAGCGGTACACCCACCGACCAAAGTAGACTGTACCGCTCTCATGCTTGGGAGTATTATACCACACCGGTGATCCCCAGGCAAGGAATTTGTGGAGGGTTACGGATATGGACATTAAGGAACAGGTTAAGAACAACATCATGCTGAAAATGCGCTATCATCTGGATAGTCAGGAACTGGATCTGCTTGGAGTGGTGCTTACAGATGAGCTGACCAAGGTAGAGGTGGATGCACCGGAGACAGAGCTTGCTACAGTGGATAACACCAACGAATATATTATGGATCTCTTTATGCTTAAAAAGGCGTCAAAGCTGTCAGACAAGACCGTCAGGCAGTATACGGATGCAGTACGGCGGCTTACAGATTACTGTCAAAAACCGCTTACCCGGATTACCAGTATGGATGTAGAGGGCTGGCTTAATAGCATTAAAGGGTGCAACAGCAATACCTCACTGAATAACCAACGGCGGCACCTCAGTGCATTTTTTACATGGATGCGTAAAAGCAAGATTGTGATGGAGAATCCTGTGGAAAGCGTTGAAATTTACCCGGAGATTCAGAAGCCGGTAGATCACATGGAAGCGCAGGAGTACGAGGAACTTAAAACAGGATGTACCCGCAAGCGCGACCGCGCTATGATGGAACTGCTGCGGAGCACCGCTATAAGAGTAGGCGAAGCGGAGCGGCTCAACGTGAATGACATAGACTGGCGTGCCGGATCCGTGTCAGTGTATGGACAAAAGACCCGTACCTACCGGACTGTATACCTTGATGATATTGCACTTAAGTACCTCGGGGAGTACATCCAGGAGCGTGGCTGCAGTATTAACAGTCGGGATCCTTTGTTCGTGTCCGAGAGGTGTGCTGACGGGAAGTATAACCGATTGTCGGATGCCGGGATCCGTAGTGCACTTAAGAGTATTGCCAACAGGGCAGAGGTTGAACGCCGGGTATATCCCCATCTCTTTAGAAAAACCATGGCTACGAATATCTGCAAGCGTGGCGGTACCATATGGGATGCTGGACATTATCTTGGTCACAAAGACCGGAGCACGGCTGGACAACATTATGTTGCGGAGGATCAGGAGTGTATGAGATCTATTTTTAGGTTGAGAGTGGCTACAGTATAAATAACAATATTTGAAAGGAGAACGTATTAATGCAAAGAATTAACAGAGCAAGCTGGAGGATTATCGAAACTATATTATTACGGTATCCCCAACGAAAGAAAGAATATGAGGAGTACATATCGGACATTATGGCATCACCGGCGGGAGGCAGCAGTCGTCCGTCGGATCCTGCCAGGGAAAGAGACAAGGCGCAGTCTGTCACAGAAGCAAAAGCCTTGAAGATGACATCCGTATACCATGAACGGATCAAGAAAGAGATTGAGGCAGTGGAATTTGTATATAATTCTCTTCGACCAGAAGAACAGAAGGTAATCCGGATCAGGTACTGGAGTAAAGGTCTCAGAGCACCGATTCCCTACCTAAAAATCGGTGGTGCCTCATACAGTGAGAGACAAATGAAGAGGATAGTTTTTAAGACTATAGAACAGATTGGAAGGTATATTGGGGAGTTAAAGTAAAAGATGGCATGATTTCGCATGTCAAATGTGATAATATAGTATCGTGATAAATTAGTGACAGGGCAATGCAGGTATCTGCGTTGCCTTTTTTCGTGGAGTTGCACCGGTGCAACTTTAGAGAGATGGTGAGCGGATGGCAAAGGGCAAATATAAATGTTGGCTGACACCGGAAGGCTTACTAAAGCTGGAAGGATGGACAAGGGATGGGCTAACAGAAGAGCAGATCGCTGGTAACATGGGGATTTCCAGGTCTACATTAAATGAATGGAAAAAATTGTATCCGGACATTTCGGACACCCTAAAAAGGGGAAAGGAAGTTGTGGACCTGCAAGTGGAAAATGCGCTCTTGAAAAGGGCACTGGGATATCGGTATACAGAAGATAAATATGTAAGCGTTCCGATGGAGCAGGAAGAATATAGTCAAAAGATATTTGAATATATGAATCGCTACAAACTGGAGCATCCGGAGGCAACAGATGATGAGCTGATGCTTGTAAGAGAGAAGTTCCCCAAAACAAAAGAAATGCTTGTGGAACGAAAAGTAAAAGAAGTAGAGCCGGATACCACAGCCCAGATATTCTGGTTGAAGAACCGAAAACCGGATAAATGGAGAGATAAACAGGATGTCCAGATCTCCGGAGAACTCAAGTCTGAACAGAGTAAACTGGATGACCTGATCAGACAGATGCGTGGTGATGGGTAATGAGCGTAAGTAAGCTCCTGCTGTCAGAGAAATACAAAGCATTCCTGAAATGCGATGCTCCGGTGGAATTCCTGGAAGGAACCACGGCGGCAGGTAAAACAACGGTAGGAATCTTCAAGTTTATGCTTAAGGTGGCGGAAAGCCCCAAGAAGCTGCATATCATTGCGGCGGATGACACTGGAACTGCTGAGAAGAACATCATCAACAAGGACCTTGGTATATTGGATGATTTCGGGATCCTGGTGGAGTATAACGGCAGCGGAACCAAAGACGATAAGATTCCACATCTGATTCTGCATACTGGCAAGGGGGATAAAGTAATTTATGTGCTGGGCTACGGTAACAAGAAAAAGTGGAAGAAGGCCCTGGGTGGACAATATGGCTGTCTGTACATAGATGAAGTAAATACCGCGGATATAGATTTTGTCAGAGAAGCATCCATGCGATGTGATTATCTGATGGCAACACTGAACCCGGACGATCCGGGACTGCCGGTGTACAAAGAATATATCAACTGTGCGCGGCCTCTTCCGGAATGGAAGGATGAGACCCCGCAGGAAATCATAGAGGAACTGAAAGAAGAGCCAAAGGACGGATGGATCCATTGGTTCTTTTCATTTAAAGACAATGCAGGCCTTTCGCCGGATAAGCTTCAGATGATCCTGCAAAACACACCGAAGGGCACCAAGATTTGGAAAAACAAGATTCAGGGTCTCCGCGGAAAAGCGACAGGGTTGGTATTCTCCAACTTTATCAGAAAGAAACATGTTGTTACTGCTGCGTGGGTGAAGAAACAGATTGCAGATGGGAATATCCGTTTCAGAAAGTTTACAGCTGGACTGGATACATCATATTCCTCAAAATCTCCGGATACTATTGCAATGATCTTCCAGGGAATTACGGATGACCGCAAGCTGATCACGCTGGCTGAGAAGGTATATAGCAATGCTGATCTCAGTATACCGCTGGCTCCTTCTGACACAGCGGTAAAGTTTATAGCTTTTCTGGATAGATGCAGATCGGAATGGGGATTTGCAAAAGAGTCTTTTATTGACTGCGCAGATGCGGCGACAATAACAGAACTTCGGAAGTATAAGCGCCTGCATGGGTGCCTTTATAATTTCATTGAGTCCTACAAGAAGGTAACAATATTGGACCGTATCAATTTACAGCTGGGATGGATCCAGCAGGACTGTTATCTGGTAGTTGAGGATTGTACAAACCATATCTCAGAGTTGGAACGTTATTCCTGGGATGAGGAAGAGGATGTTCCGGTACCGGAGGATAAGAACGACCATACGATCAATGCAAACCAGTACGGATGGATTCCATACCGGAATATGATCGGATTCGAGGAGGATAAACAGAGGTGAACCTGATGGAAAAGATAAATGAGAATATCAAAAGAGGCATACGGAGCTGGCTGAATGTTTCTCAGGCGAATCCGTATGTGTTCAATATCAATGAGATGATGGATTTCGAGGGGAACGCAATCAGAAACCGCATCTGGTATCGCGGTGACAGCAATGAACTGGAGCAGTTCTATGAGCAGAACGCAGAATATGCAGATAAATATAAATTCTGGTCCAGCAAGAGTACACCGGGGATGGAAATGCGCAAGATCCACACAGGTCTTCCGGCGCTTACAGTGAGAACTCTGGCAGCAGTAGTCCTTCCGGATATGGGGGAATTTGAATTTTCCTCAGAGAACGAAAAGCAGAAACAGATATGGAAAGACATTGCAAAGCCTGAGAATAATAACTTTGCCGACAAGGTAGAGGATGCAATCAAAGAAGCGCTGTATATCGGAGACGGGGCTTTTAAAGTGTCCATTGATACAGAAGTCAGTGAGTATCCGATTTTAGAATGGTATGCTGGGGATCGTGTCGAAATTATCCGGAAAAAGGACAAGGTCCGGGAAGTGATATTTAAGACACCCTACAGCGGAGGAGGAAAGACATATGTGCTCAATGAGATATACGGATATGGGTATGTAAAGAACGAACTGTATCTGGATAACAGACAGGTTCCGCTGACTACATTACAGATAACCGGTTTACTGGAAGACGTGACCTTCGATAAAAGTGTTATGATGGCGGTGCCTATGATGTTCTACAAGTCGGCAAAATATGAAGGACGTGGCGGAAGCATCTTTGACGGAAAGGTGGACAGCTATGATGCGCTGGATGAAGTATGGAGTCAGTGGATGGATGCGCTGAGAGCAGGAAGAGCCAAAACATATATTCCGGACTGTCTGGTCCCGAGGAATCCGGAAACAGGAGCTGCGATAACACCGAATCCGTTCGATAACAGATATTTTGCAGCAGAAGGAGATCAGCGCGAAGGGCAGAAAAACGTAATCAGTACAGACCAGCCGAGCATTCCTCATGACAGCTATCAGGCTTCCTACTGTACGGCTCTGGACCTTTGCCTGCAGGGGATTATTAGTCCTTCTACACTGGGGATTGATGTAAAAAAACTTGATAATGCAGAAGCACAGCGTGAAAAGGAAAAAACAACGCTGTACACAAGAAATATTATCGTGGAAACTCTTCAGACAGTATTGCCGCAGGTAGTATCCATGTGTATCAACGCATATCACCTGATGAAGAATGAGGCAGTGGAAAGTGTAGAGGTAAATCTCCCATTTGGAGAATATGCCAATCCTTCATTTGAGTCTCAGGTTGAAACAGTTGGTAAGGCAAAGCAGAGCGGAATCATGAGCATTGAGCGCTGTGTGGAGGAATTGTATGGTGACAGTCTGGATGATAACTGCAAAAAAGAAGAAATTGCAAGGCTCAAGGCAGAACAGGGTATTCAGAGTATTATGGAGCCGGAGATCAGGACGGATGCAGGAGAATTCAGGATAAACGGATTTACAGGAGGCAGTGATGGAAGTAAAAGTAGCGAAAAAAACATACCGGATGAACCGGGAGGAATACCAGGGGCTTCTGAAGGTGGCCAGTGAGCAGGTTCCGAAAGGAATCTATGCAGTGGAAAAAGGTAATTATGCGGAACTTCGTTGTGATCATTGTACCAGCGTCACGCAGATCAAGACATTGACCAGACAGTTCAGAAGCCAGGGATTCAAGGTATATGCAAACGGCAGGTGATTAGATGCCTAAGATAAATTCAGAATATGACATCGGAGCTGCATTCGAAGCTGTTGAGAATGAACTTATTGCTTCCATGATCCGGAATATGCGAAGACATAAGATTGAGGAAATCGATGAGGACAAGCAATGGTCCATGTGGCAGACGGAGCAGCTCCGGGCACTGGAAAAGTACAGAAAAGAGAATCAGGAGCGGTTCGGTGCGAAATTCAAGGATATCAATAACCGAATCGAAGCACTGATCAGTACTGCCAGGGATGAAGGAGATATGGATCAGGAGATAGCCATACTGGAGGCTATAAAAAAAGGCTTCCCGGCAAGAAGAGTAAGTCCGGGAGCATCGGCGGCATTCTTCAGGTTGAACCAGAGGAAGTTGGAGGCACTGATCCGGGTGACCACATCAGACATGGAAAAGGCTGAGACAGCAGTACTGCGCATGGCAAATGACCAGTACCGTAAGGTTATCTTCAATGCACAGGTATATGCAAACAGCGGAGCCGGGACCTACGAGAAGGCGGTGGACATGGCTACAAAGGATTTCATTGCCGCTGGTCTCAACTGTGTGGAATATACCAATGGAGCCAGACATACCTTAGCAGACTATGCAGATATGGCAATCCGGACAGCCAGTAAGCGTGCGTACCTGCAAGGGGAAGGGCAGAAAAGGCAGGAATGGGGAATATCCACGGTGATCATGAATAAACGTGGAAATCCCTGCCCAAAGTGCTTACCGTTTGTTGGTAAGATACTGATCGATGATGTATGGAGCGGTGGAAGCGCCAAGGACGGACCATATCCCCTGATGAGCGCGGCAATAGAAGCGGGGCTTTATCATCCCCGGTGTAAGGATAGCCATACAACCTATTTTCCAGAACTGGAAGATTTGGATAATGAATACAGCAAAAAGGATATAGAAGATATAGAGGAGCAGAACAGACAGGAGGCAAGACAGCAATATGCGGAGAGACAGGAGAAAAAATTCCATAGATTAGCATCATTTTCACTGGATCCTGAGAATAAAAGCAAGTATTATGAGAAGGAAAAAGAATGGAGTCAGGAAACAGAAGTCCGGTATAAAGTTCCTGATGAGGTGAAAGTACCGAGATCGGATACTCCGCAGATTATGATAGATTTAATGGATCAATACACAAAAGATGAGTGCATTAAGATAACTGAACTGTCAGAATATGCATTTTCGTATGATCCGGATACGGATATAATACTTATCAATCCGAACCATCCTTTATATGATGAGGAAAATTACAAAGATGTACTGGCTCATGAAATAGCGCATAGAATTGATCATAATGAGTATGGTAGCCCAATGTATACTGAATTTGTGGAGTCAATAAAGAATACAGAAAAAAGAGTGTTGCAAGAAAAGGAGAAGTATCAGCAGAGACTTGCCGAAAATGGTGATTTAGAGTACAATTACTTCATCAGTGATATTATGTCATGCATGACAGATAATGTAATTACTGGGGCATATGGACATGAATCACAGTATATAGGTAAACCAGGATATGCGGAGTCGGAGATATTTGCGGATATATATGCTGCATTGTATCGGTCAGATGATGCAACAGTGGAATTCATAAAAAGCGAATTGCCAGAGGTGTATGAAGCATTTATGAAAGTGCTGAAGAGGTAATTATGTTCAAAAAAGAATTTATTGAAAAAATGAAAAACGATGAGGAACTGCAGGAACTGCGCAGGAAAGTGTTATCATTTTCTGAAAAAATGGGAGATGCAGCATTCCTTATCGGAAAAGATAAAAGCTATGAGGAGTATAAAGAACGTTTGCGAAGAATGGTAAAAGAACATGAAGCCACCGGTCAGTAGATTGGTGGTATTTTTAACTCGAAAAAAGAAAATTGCACCGGTGCAACAAATCATCTGGAATCAACACGCTTCACGGCGTGTTTTTTTATGCCCAAACACGAGCAAGGCAATAAACTGCAGCGTGGCCGGAGACACCGAAGACAATGGATCGCAGTAAGGGTGACACCCTCAAAATGGAAAGGAGCAAGTTATGTTTTACAAGACAGTAAGAAGATTCTTAGACCCCGATGGAAGCCAGGGCGGAGCACTGGAAGGTGAACAGACTAATCAGCAGTCACAGCAGAATGCAGCACCGCAGATTGACTATGGGAAAATCCAGCAGATGTTGGATGGAACACTTGCGGCAAAAGAAGATACGGCATTGAAAGCCTATTTCAAGCAGCAGGGACTTTCCCAACAGGAGGTGGAACAGGCTATAGCAACCTTCAAGGAACAGAAGGCGGCAAATCAGCCGAATGTGGAAGCATTGCAACAGCAGGCTGCAACCGCAGCAGCCGAGGCAAGACAGGCACAGATCCAGCAGGCAGCGACGATGGCAGCAGTCGGACTGGGAATCAGTGTAACATCCATTCCCTATGTACTGAAGATGGCAGATTTCAGCCAGACAGTAGGACAGGATGGAAAGATCAGTAACGAGAAACTTACGGAAGCCCTGAATAAGGTGCTGGAGGACATTCCTGCATTAAAACCGCAGGAGACAGATACTACCGGTTTCCTTCATGTAGGGACAGGCGGAGATCCTTCGCAGCATACACAGCAGGCCACCGTACAACAGACACCGACACCGACCAAAAGATGGAATCGGTGGAACTAAGGAAAGGAAGGTATGAGATATGCCTAATTTAAACTATGCACAGCAGTGGAGTCATGAACTCCTGCAGATTCTGATGCAGGGAGCGTTAACGTCTCCATTTATTACATCTAATGTAAGATGGCTGGATGCGAAGACATTCCACTTTACACAGATGAGCACAACCGGTTATAAGAATCACAAGAGAACCGGTGGTTGGAACATGGGATCCTTTGATCAGACAGATGTTCCTTTTACGGTAACCCATGACAGAGATGTTCAGTTCCTGGTAGACAAGGCAGATGTGGATGAGACAAATGCAACTGCATCCATGCAGAATATCTCCAAAACCTTCGAACAGACTCAGGTAGTGCCTGAGACAGATGCCCTGTTCTTCTCCCGTGTGGCACAGGTGGCACAGAAGACAGATGGATACCACAGCGAGACTGCTATTTCTGCTTATACCAAGGCAAAGGTATTCGGAATGCTGAAGGATATCCTTGCAAAAGGTAAGTTGAGACGGTACAAGGCAAATGGTAGCCTGCTTATGTATGTGGCCAGTCCCATTATGGATGCACTGGAGCAGTCCACTGAGTTTACCCGTAAGATTGAACTTACACAGATCGCTGAGGGTGGTATCGGCATCGAGACAAGAGTAACGGAAATAGATGGTGTACCCATCATGGAAGTTATCGACGATGAGCGTTTCTATGATGCTTTCGACTGGGAGCCTGCTGAGGGTGGATTTGCTCCGCTGAAAAAAGTTACAGCAGACAGCACTCATAATATCGAAGCGGTAACCGGAGCTCATAAGATCAATGTACTGGTGGCATGCGGACAGACCTGTAAGACGGTTCCTAAGATTGCTTCTATCTATTATTTCAATCCCGGAACACATACAGAAGGAGACGGATACCTGTACCAGAATAGATCTCTGTCTGACACGTTTGTATTCCCGAATGGTCGTGACGGTAAAGTGGATAGCGTCTATGTAGATGTGGATACCACGGAGTACACCGGGGAGTAAGGAGGGCATATGTCCTACAAACCTTATGTAAGAAAAGAAGAATATAAAGATACCTATAATGGCAGCGTGATCCCTGACGGAGAGCTTGAAAGAGCACTTCGTCAGGCCTCCCGGCATATTGACAGTCTGACATTTAACCGCATTGTGGCAGCAGGATTCGACCATCTGACAGCTTTTCAACAAGAGACCATCAAAGAGGTTGTCTGCATGCAGGCAGATTTCGAATATGAGAATGCAGATGAAATCGATACGATTTTATCCAGCTATAGCATTAATGGAGTATCCGCACAGTTCGGAAGTTCCTGGAATGTTTTCATGGAAAAAGGTATTGCCATGAAGCGGGATGTCTATTCGTTGCTGATACAGACGGGTCTGTGTTGCAGAATTGCGAGGTGATTCCATGAAATATCCGTGTCTGGTGCCTAAAAGATTATGCAAGACAGATATCTCGGTTACGATAGATCAGGAAGGACTGAACAAATACGGGGAGCCATTGAAGCCGGTGGAATATTCCGGAAAATGTAACTATCAGGACAAAGCCAAGACTGTGCTGACATCGGAGAAGAAACTGATAGAGATTACAGGAACCGCATTGTTTCCAGGAGATATTTGCCCGGAGCTTCCGGTCATATCCGGAGGAAGTGCTGTGATATTTGGGGGTAAGCGCAGTATTCTAGAAGGGCGTAAGGCGAGAAATCCGGACGGAACAGTCAACTATACGGAGGTACTGCTGATATGATCAGTGTAAATTCCACAGTAAAGCTGAATTTTCCGAAGATCCAACAATTGACGAGAGCACAGGTGATGGCTTTAGAGCAGACTGCTGAGGCATTACATACCAATGTAGTGCAGGCACAGGTGTTCCCAAGGGATACAGGCAATTTGCAAAACGAGAGCACTTTTGTTGATTATTCGGAGAGCAGCCAGGGAAAAGTCAGTATCATATCAAGCACACCCTATGCAAGACGGCTTTATTTTCACCCGGAATATCATTTCCAGAAGACGGAGAACCCGAATGCAAGAGGTGAATGGTATGAGGACTGGATCTCTGGGAAAAAATCAGAGTACTGTCAGAAAGCATACAAACAAATATACAGGAGGATTGCCGGATTATGATGTTATCGGATGTGCGGGATTATGTGGAATCCCTTGAACTGGCAGACCATGTATATATGGGAAGCCTGCCGGACAAGCAGGAGAAGTCCATCGGTGTTTATAACAGCAAACATCAGCAGGAGTATAAGACAGCATTAGGAGGACCACAGCTTGCATCTTATGGGACAAAATATGTCACACTGTTGATTCACTGGAATAATTCGCCAAGAGAATCAGAAAAGGCAGCCATGACAGCATTTGATGCGGTGAAGGCTGCAAGAAATGTAACGGCCAATGATGAGTTGATAAAATTTATACAGCCTCTCTATGAACCCCAGGATGTCGGAAAGGATGATGCCGGTATCTGCGAATGGGTCATAGAGATGGCTGTTATTTATGAGAAAGGAAAAGGTGAAAAAGAATGAGTACACCTATTACAGGAGTATATCCCTGTTATGAAAACCAGTTTCAGATCGATGCTGCGGAAAGCGGAGCTGAAAAAAATATGGTTAATATTGCGGACTGTGAGACATTCAGCGTATCCTTCGACAATGGAGTAGAGGAATGGCATCCTTTTACGGAAGAAGGATGGGTAAGACGTCTGCTTACCAGTAAAGGTGTCACGATTTCCGTGACTGCAAAAAGGAACGTCGGAGATGCCGGTAACGATGCTGTAGCGTCTCTTGCATGGGTAAACGGCCGCTCCGCAGAGAAAAATGTCCAGTGGACGTTCCCGGATGGAACGGTGGTTAAATTTAACGGGGCAGTTATTAACGTGAAAAATATCGGCGCTGGAGACTCTACAGCCGTGGCTCCTCTGGAGTTTGATATTATGAGCAACGGCAAACCGGAGATTTCTACAGCAGCATAAAAACAGGAGGCTATTATGGCAAAGAAAATCGTAGATATTACAGAAAAACTGAATTTTGATGAGAATCCGGTATTGAAGGTGAAGGATGTCACCATGGAAGTCAATTCCGATGCAGCCACTGTACTGAAGATCATGGGCCTTTTTTCGAAGGGTACATCAGCTAAAGAAGTGTTGACGGTATATGAACTGATTTTCAATGAGAAGGATCGGAAAAAGATCGATAAACTGAATCTCCAGTTTAAGGATTTACAGACGATCATCATGGCAGCAGTAGACCTGATCACGGGAGATGAAGAGCCGGGAGAGCAGTGACCCGTACTATGATCTGATCGGAGATTACAGTCTGATCGTATCATCCTTCCAGGCGCAGTACGGGATACGGCTGTCGAAAGAAATTGATACCATGAAGTGGGATGAGTTTAGGGATCTTCTTATCGGAATCGGACCGGAGACACCGCTGGGACGGATCGTAGCAATCAGGGCAGAGGAGGATAAGGATATCTTAGACCATTTTACTCCAGAACAGCACAGAATCAGAAATGAATGGCGTGCAAACAGAGCAAAAAAGGTAGCGCCTGATAATATGGCAGCAGTCCTTGATCAACTGAAGAATGCGTTCATTTCTCTGGCAGGGGGCGATATACATTGAAAAAGTAGATAAGAAAAAAGTAGTGTGTCCTTACTGTGGACATCCGGTGAATGCAATGCAGACGGAAGATGCACATTGCAGGGGAATTTATTTCCGCTGTAAAAATAAGGACTGTAAAAAGATTTTTGAGTTGAAGTTATAAGACGCTGTGCCGATGTGCCTGTCTTAGAAGGCAGGCTGGTTATGAGTGAAGCTACAAGCGTTGGACAGATCGGATTAGATCTTGTCGTAAATAAAAAGGATTTTAATAAGCAGATGAGCGGCATCCAGAGCCTGGCTACGAAAGTAGGTAAGAAACTGGCTGCCGCTTTTGCTGTAAAAAAACTCGTAGATTTCAGTGAGAAGTGTATCGAACTGGGATCGGATCTGAGTGAAGTACAAAATGTTGTGGATGTCACATTCCCGGCAATGTCGAAGCAGGTAGATAAATTTGCGCAGAATGCCGCAACTGCATTTGGACTGTCCGAGACGATGGCCAAGAGGTACACAGGAACCTTTGGCGCTATGGCAAAGGCTTTCGGATTCGGTGAGAAGCAGGCATATGATATGTCTACCACCCTGACAGGACTGGCGGGAGATGTGGCATCCTTTTATAACATATCTCAGGACGAAGCATATACAAAGCTGAAATCGGTATTCACTGGAGAAACAGAGAGTCTGAAAGATCTTGGTGTCGTCATGACACAGACGGCACTGGATGCCTATGCTATGGCCAACGGCTATGGGAAGACCACTGCGGCTATGTCGGAGGCAGAAAAGGTAGCCCTACGGTATTCCTTTGTTCAGAATAAACTGGCGACGGCATCCGGGGACTTTATGCGGACTTCTGATGGCTGGGCCAATCAGGTCAGAATACTGAAACTGCAGACTGAGTCTTTTATGGCGGCAATCGGTCAGGGACTGATCAACGTCCTGACACCGGCAATCAAGGTGATCAATACCCTGATGGGAAAATTGGTACAGCTGGCGAATGTATTTAAAGCATTTACGGATAAATTTGCCGGGAAGAAGGGTAATGATGTAGCCACAGGCATGGCGGCTGCGGAGGATGCGTCTGCTGGTATCAATGATAATATTAATGCCGCGGGAAAAGCAGCTAAAAAGTTAGGTGGATTACTTCCAACTGATGAATTGGATTTGCTCTCCCAGAAGACAGATTCCTCTTCGGCATCCGGAGGATCTTCAGGAATAGATATCGCTGGTTTACAGACTTCCACGCAGGAAGTTGAAGCCAGTGTGGATAAAATTTCGAAAAAACTCTCAGATGCATTCAAGATTCCAGGTGTCAAAAATTTTGCAGATCAGTTCAACAATGGTCTGAAAAAGATTGATTTCGGAAGTCTGAAGAATAATTTCTCCAGAATCATGGCCCAGATGGATCCATTGGCCAAAACTACAGTCAGAAACATTGAGACCATCATGGATCCGCTGGGGGGATACCTTGGAAACAAGATAGGAAATAAGATTGCTGTTACGGCCAAGGCAGTAGATCTGGGACTGGACGGAATTGCAAGTTATCTGGAGCGCAACAGTAAAAAGATAGAATCCTGGAGCAGTGATGTAAGCCAGTCTATTGCGAATGGATTTACAAATCTTACGGATATCAATGAGCAGACATACAATAATCTGCTCGGAGCACTGGATAAAGCAGGACCTGATATTGTAAACGGAATCAATGATATTCTGACTGGATGTACTGGATTTGGAATGTCATTGGGAACAATCTTTGCTGAGGGGTTCGAGATTTCCACAGAACACACATCCCAGTGGATGAAAGACAACCAGGATCTGATAGAAGGTACACTCACAGATCTGTTTGAATTCGGTGGAGAATGTGCTTCGCTGGTAGGAGAGATTGTGGGAGGACTTGGTAGTTCTCTCACAGACTGGTGGGAGTCTCAGGGAAGCAGTACTTTTGGAAATATTATAGATGCCTGGAATGATATCAAGAAGACAGTTTTAGAACTGTGGAATGATATTGCAATGCCGGTACTGAACCATGCTAAGGAAGCGTTACAGGAACTATGGGAAGAAAATCTCAGACCACTATGGGACAATATTCTTGATCTGATCAGCTCAGTAGGCGATTTTCTTGCAGCCGCGTGGAGTACTGTAATCAAACCAATTATCGGGTATCTGGTACCGACAATCAAGCAGGTGGCAGACATTGTGATAAACATCATGAGTACCGTATTTGCAACCGTGTCAGACATTATATCCGGAGCCATGAAAATACTGGGAGGACTGTTGGACTTCCTCACCGGAGTGTTTACAGGCAACTGGAAAAAGGCATGGGAAGGCTTACAGAAAATTACGGATGGAATCTGGCAAGCAATATGGGGATCTATCAAGGGAGTATGTAATCTTATTATTGACGGTGTGAATGCAATGATATCATTGATATATTCTACACTACGCAATGTAGTAAATGGCATCGGAAGCGTCGCAAAGAAGGCAGGAGATCTGGTTGGAAAAGACTGGGGCTTCGAAATGCCGAGTGATTCACCGCAGATACCTAAATTGTGGAATGGTGCATATGTCAAGGCTAACACGCCACAGCTTGCCATGATCGGTGATAACAGGCATCAGGGAGAAATTGTATCACCGGAAGATAAGTTACAGAAAATGGCACTGAGCGCAGCGCAGGCTGCGGCAGGAGCTGGAGGAACTATTCCTGCGGAAAAGCTGGATAAGATCATTACGCTTTTGGAGACCATCATTAGAATCATAGCTTCTGGCAATACGATAGAAATAAATGGCGTGAAATTTGCGGAATTATTGAAAAAGGTAAACAGGGAGTACTTTAAGGCAACTGGAAATTACTTGTTGCTGGATGTATAAGGAGGCAGCAGGATGGCATTTCAGGCATGGTTATTAAAAGTGAGAGATACTGATATTTCAAAGTATGTAGATATTGAGACCTATAAGGTGAGTCCGGATCAGCGTGCAGATCTGGACTCTGACAGAAATGGTTTGAATATTTTATACCGGGAAGTTGCAGATCATTATACAACAAAAATTGAGTTCAATACGATTCCACTGGAAGCATGGGAAATGACAGAATTCCTACAAGCAATGGAAAAAGCGTACATAAAGGAGAAGGAAAGAAAGGTTATTGTAACTTATTTCGATGTAAATACCGGAGGATATAAATCGGGAGAAATGTATGTACCAAATTATACAGTAGAGACAAAAAGTTGGAATGGTATGAAATTATGGTATAAGCCATTACGTGTTGCGTTCCAGGAGTATTAAGAGGGAGAGGGAATGATAGATTATAAATATAAAGATTTTTATAATGATACATCCGTATCCAAAAGAATGCAGATACAATGTAGTGACGGGAGTGTACTGAATGAAGATGACTGGAAAGGTGAAAGTGCAGAGCTTACTGAGAGACTATGCTCAGAGAGTGAACTAAGTTTTGGCAGGTGTGAGGCGAGCACTTTTAAACTGAGAGTCAGGGAACGAATAGTACCTCTTGCAGGAAAAAAGATAACCGTATCCGTAACATTGGAAGGAGCCGAAGAGGCTCCTTTTATGATGGGAGTTTATAAAGTGGATTCGGATGTTCCAACGGCAGATAGAAGATATCGGGATATTGTGGCCTATGATGCTATGTATGACATTCTGAAAGCGGAGGTGTCCAGCTGGTATAACAGCCTGACATTTCCGATGACACTTCGGCAGTTCCGGGATAGCTTTTGCAATTATACCGGAGTGGAACAGGAAGAAATCACACTAATTAACGATGATATGGTGGTAGAAAAAACTATCGATCCGGAAGAACTCCCGGGGAAAACGGTAATCGAAGCCATCTGCGAAATCAACGGCTGCTTTGGACATATCGGCAGAAATGGAAAATTACGGTATGTGGTGCTGGAGCAGATGATCGAAGGGCTATATCCTGCGGATGATCTGTATCCGTCCGATGATCTGTATCCCGCGGATCCGCTGGGCACCACGGAGGTATCCAAAAGCAATTATATCTCCTGCCAGTATGAGGATTTTATCTGCCAGCATATTGATAAGTTGCAGATCCGGCAGGAAGAGAACGACATCGGTGCTATCTCCGGTACCGGCAATAACTGTTACATCATAGAGGACAACTTTTTGGTGTATGGCAAGTCTGCGGAAGACCTGCGATCAATAGCTGATAATGTGCTGAGTGTAATCGGTATTGTATGGTACCGCCCAGCACAGGTGGAAGCCCGCGGCAATCCCTGCCTGGAGGTAGGGGATGGCATCTTGTTGCACACGACTCGGGAGACCATTTATACCTATATCCTGCAGCGCACATTAAAAGGCATACAGGCACTTCGTGACAGCTATACGGCGGAGGGCGAGGAATACAGGACCGGACAGGTCAATGGCATCATGAAGTCCATCATCCAATTGAAGGGTAAGTCGAATGTCCTTACCCGGACAGTGGAAGAGACCCGGCTGGAAATGAAAGATATCGAAAATGACTTATCTACAGAGATAAAAGCGGTAGCAGGAGAGGTTGAATTAAAGGTATCGAAAGATAATCTTATTGCAGAAATAAATCTGACACCGGATAAGGCACTGATCAAGGCGGAAAGGATAGATCTGGTCGGTGTGGTAAATGCGGATGAATTGGTCAGTAAGTATGCAACAATCGAGACGCTGAATGTGACCAAGCTGGAGTTAAATAACCTGATTGCTACCAAGGCTACAGTAGACTCTCTCAATGCCGTAAGCGGTCGTGTGGGTAGCCTGGAAGCGGATCATGTGACAGTCTCTGACCTGAATGGTGTAAGTGCCCGCTTAGGAACGGTAGAAGCCAACTATATCAGTGCCGGAACTGTAAAGGCAAACTACATGGAAGTAGCCAACTGGACATCCTCCGGTGTGATCAAGGCGGACAAGATCAGTGCTGCGACGATTGTAAATAAGCTGTCCAGTGTGGATCTGGTCAGCGTAAGAGCGCTGGGGGTTAGCGGATATATGAATTATAAAGGTGTGGTGGTTGCGTGGCGTACGCAGCGTATCAGCAGTACCGTTGTTATACAGTATTTAGGACCGGAGGAATAAAGCATATGAGCAATTTAGAAATCAAGGAATTTAGTCAGGCAATTACAAACTTTGTGGACGGATCCGGTTTGCCGGAGGAGGTTAAGCGTATGGCGCTGCAGGAGGTGCTGACACGCCAGGAGCAGAAAGCCAGGGATGCGTTGCTGGCGGAGATCGCAGATCGGGATGCTGCGGAGCAGGAGGTGAAGCAGGATGCAGAAAGCGTATAATCCTACTGTTTGGGAAAACACTCCCTCTATTAACACTCCGTTGAATGAAACGAATTTGAATAAGTTAAGTCAGGGTGTGAGTGAGATTGATAACCGTGTGATAACGCTGGACTTGACCAAGTTATCAATCACGGAAGCCAATAGTTTGGTAAAGAGTATTGAACTGAACCAGGATACAGGTGATATTACGATTACGTATTATTCCGGATCAACCAGTGTATTACACACTTTAATGGCACAGATTGCCATTAACTTCGGCTACGATCCCAGCACGGAACGACTTATCATCTACTTAAAAGATGGAACAGAGCAGTACATAGATCTGTCAGCACTTATTACGCAGTTTGAATTTCTCGATTCGGATACCGTTTACTGGTCCATTGGAGATGATGGAAAAGTAAAGGCGGACATCAAGAACGGCAGCATTACTGCAGATAAACTGCAGCCGAACTATCTTGCAGACATCACAGTGCAGGCAGAAACAGCAACACAGCAGGCAACAGCGGCAGCGACATCTGCAGCACAGGCCAAGATAGATGCAGACCGTGCAGAATCATATGCAAGTATCACGGAACCCAAGTTTTACTTGGATGAAGCCACAATGAACCTTTATATGAAGGATGGCGTGGGTGTGGATTTTGTAGTTGATGATAATGTTTTGTATTGGAAAGTAGCATAAGGAGGAATGAACTATGGCAGCACCGGAGGGATACAAAACTCTCGGAAAGATCGGAATATCTTACAAAGGAGATTACAACTCTAATACCGTATATGAGCGACTGGATGCGGTATATCACAATGGCAGTACATATTTGGCAATTAAAGATGCACCGGATGGAGCCCCGAGGGATGATAAGCTCAACTGGATCTATTTGGCCAAGGGATTTAGTGGAGACATCGGAGACTCAGAAATCGCGTTTACTGAGGCGGAGAACCGCGAGAATATTGATACGGGCGAGAGCGTAAAGACAGTCTTTGGCAAGATTAAAAAGTTTTTTGCGGACTTGACCGCACCGGCTTTTGCGCAGATGATCACATCCAAGGCTGATCTGTTGGCTACCAAGGCTACCGGATACGTTCCAGATGCCAAGGCGGTAGCGGAAGGATTTGCTGATGTAAATGATAAGTTAAGTAATAATTATATTATAAAAAAATTGTCAGTGATTCCAGTAACAGTTACTGGGACAATTAATATTAACTCAAAGCAAAGCGTTACAATTGATGTCACGTCTTATGGATTTGTTTCAAATCCTCATGTTTGGGTTAAAGGTACAACAATGTGTACTATTTATATCACAAATGTAACCAATACATCTATTACAGTTGATGTATATAATGCATGGGGTGGATCAATTGTAGCTAAAGAATCTCTTTTAGGTCAATTGCAAGCGATGGAACTTACACATTAGAGTACCGTTGGAGCAAACGCTAGATTATATATACCAGTTGAACCATACAGAATTTAACCATTGGAGTTATATGAGCTGTGCCGACAGGGATAGTATAGTCGTTATGCATTTGGTACATAAATTATGATGGCAGTAGCTCTACCACCAGTAGCCGCAATCTCCGTTGCTGCATAATAATAGACATTAAGTTTAGTTGCTCCAGAACCAATTATACCGCTACTGTTTCCGAATGGTTGGAGATTGTTATACCAGGCGTGAGTGTTAGCGATGTACATAAGTGGCTTACATCCCTCTACCTCGGGAATATCGAAGTCTAATATATGAACACCTTGTGTAATTGTACCTACAGGTGAATTATATACTTCTTTTGCAACAAAGCGATTTGCTAACTTATCATTTAGCGCAGTAGATCAGAAGGCGGGCGCAGCCACAAGAGCGCCAGAAAGGAGCCCGCATGGGTTACATAAAATTTAAAAATAAAGAGACCGTCTCAAAGGTCATTGTATCTGAGGAGAGCCCTCATGTGATCCGGATCACCGGAGACAACATCACAGTAAATACTGACGGCTTCCGCCTCTATCTGGACGCAGATTGCACATATCCGCTTGATAACGGTGAGTATACGGCATACACTACTTTATTCAGGGAGGGTGACGGCTGGTATGAGCTGTCCGATGATGGTTCCGTCTACGTTGAGCCGGTTGCACCGGTGCAACCGGAACCGACCGAAGAGGAGCTTGCAGAGCAGGAACGGCAGCAGCAGATCAGCCAGCTAACTGCGCAGATTGATGGTCTTAAAGCACAGATCGCCGCCAGTGACTATAAGGTAATCAAGACCTATGAGTACACACTTCTCGGCGAGCAGACCGAGTACGATATGGAGACTGTCCATGCAGAGCGACAGGCTCTCCGTGACCAGATCAACACCCTGGAGACCCAGCTGACAGATCTGACCGCGACTGCAGAGTAGGAGGCTGCCTATGAGAGTGAGAGACGGTCCCAAACAATAAAACATAGTAACCAAGAGCCATGAGCCGATTACTTCCTTCCGGAGGTGACCGGCTTTTATATTTGAGTGAGGTACGGCATGAATGAAACCGAAATGGAACATCGTCTTACAGAGGTAGAATCCAGATCAAAATCCAATACTCATAGGATTGATAAGTTGGAGAGAGTGACGGAAGAAATACATACGATGTCAAACACGATGATTCAGCTGGTGGAGGAAGTAAAACACACCAATGAGACGGTCTCCAGCCTTGATCAGAAGGTTGAAAAAATGGATGGCCGTGTGGATGACATGGAGCGTGCTCCGGGGAAAGAGTGGAGTAATGCAAAGAGAACAGTATTTAATACTGTGGTAGGAGCAGTGATAGGCTTTTTAATTGCTGGTCTGATGTGGGCAGCAGTGCAGGCATTTTTAATATAAGGAGGATACGAGTTATGAGTACAAGTACAATCATGGTAATTATTTTGGCAGTGCTGACGGCACTGGTAGTAGGAAAATTTTTATGGGTTTACATCCGCGATAAGACGATTGATGAGATCAGAGTGGATGTGTATCACCTGTTTCTGAAGGCAGAACATGCATTCAGGGAATCCGGATCCGGAAAACAGAAAATGAAGTATGTAGTAAGTCAGGCGCGAAGACTATTACCGTCGTGGTTGCAGTATTTTATCACAGACGAATTTTTAGAAAGCGTTATAGAAAAGTGGTTCCAGGCAGTGAAGGATCTGCTGGATGATGGAAAGATGAACGGATCCGATAAGGAAGAGGTGAAAGAGGAATGAAAACAGGAAGTGGAATGGTAGAATATGCCCGTGGTCGTCTTGGCACCCCGTATTTTTACGGAGCCAAGATCCCAGAGGGTGCGCTTACAGAACGCAAGATGAGCACCATGCACGCTATGTATCCCAAGGTTGTCACCACCTCATATATGGCAAAAGCACGGCGCAAGGGGCAGGTCGGCAAGGTCAATGTGGACTGCTCCGGTCTGATTGCCGGTTACCGACAGCTTAACATCGGCTCCTACCAACTATATCAGACGGCATACACCAGGATGCCGATTGCAAAGATCAATGATTTTGCAGTAGGAACCGTCCTGTGGAAATCCGGACACGTAGGTGTTTATATCGGCAAGGTTAATGGCGTTCCTATGTGTATTGAAGCAAAGGGCATTAACTATGGTACAGTCATGAGCAAGGTATCCGCGAAAAAATGGGTATATGGCTTGACTTTTAAGAATATGGATTACACCTACGATGTAAAAGTGCCGGGAACCTGGAAGGGAACAAATCCTTACGCAGAGCCTACCATGACTGTGACCAGTCCTGCGCAGGCTCGCAAAATGGGCATTAAGACATACATATCCCGTGGTGATGCGGTCAAGTGGGTGCAGTGGGAACTCATGGAAGCAGGTCTGCTGACGGAGGATGACATCGACGGTATTTGTGGTCGGAAGACCGTAGCAGCAATCCTTAAATATCAGAAGTCCTGCAAGATTCCTGCAGACGGATTGGCCGGAAAGGATACACGGAAGTATCTGACTGCAGCATAATCTATTGACGCTGTATTTATTATGTGATAAAACAATAATAGCCTATATGTAAACATTTTCATTATCTTGGCGGAGAGTCTTGGGAAACTCTCCGCCTGTTCTCGTTTAAATGATAAGTTACTTTTATTCTACTCTATAGAAATAACAGTGAATCGGGAGGTAACTGTAAATGAAATAACATCCTATTCGTACAGTGATTATTTAGATTCCTCAATTTCCGCAAAATATAAAATAGTTGGAATGTGTGGACTAGGTGGTTCCTTAAATGCAGAAACGTGTGTGCCGACATTTTGGTCGCTAGAGAGGCTGTATGTCCGATGGATGGTCACAGGTAGTGTATCTTGTAAAATTATGCCATTATTAATGTTGCAAGCAATTTAATAACTTTCAACATATAATAGTTGAAGGTTATTATTATAGATACATTGGAGTGGAACACATAAATGAAAAAGTAGCATTACATTCCATTTATTTATGAACGTAATTTATTTTTTCCAAAGTTCAGTCCACACACCATCTACAACTGAATAAAATCTAATTGCATCGGCGTTTACTTCTAATTCGTAGAAGTGGTTATCATTTTTTAAACATCTTATACATAATGTATCATTTTCTGTTTTGATTTCGCTGTATAAGGTTGGTGATGATACTTTGTAACCTAACTTATCATTTACCAATCCTTTTTTTGATAAAAAATAATTAACCATAAAAGGTTAAAAATATTTAGTTGACATAATCAACAACGCGAGTTAAACTATAAGTGCAAGATAAAAAACAAAATATAGGAGGGAACGTTATGCTGACTAATTTCGGAAAGTTTTGCCGAAAACTAAGAATAGACAAAGGCGAGTTACTCTACGATATGGCACAACGTCTTAAGGTATCATCGGCTTTTTTGTCTAAAGTGGAGAATGGGAAGGCAAAACCACCAAAAGAATGGAAAGAATCAATTACATCAATGTATTCTTTAAATGAAGAGCAAAAAGAGGAATTATGTGAATACATAGATGAAGCCAGAGAAAGTTCGATAATAAATGTGAGCTCGTTCAGTCGGGACGACAGGGACATGATGTTTGCATTTGCAAGAAAGCTGGATTCAATGGATGAAGATGCTAAAAAAGCATGGAAAGGATTATTAAATATGTAATGTAGGAGGTTTTATGCAAAAGGTATCAGTAGAACCAATGTCTAGAGACCGAATAAGACAGTTGGCCAAGAAATTTAGAAATATTTTTGGATTGGAGGAGGTATTAAATTTTCCGATACTTCAATTCATCGAGTGGGTTTTACCAGAGCTTGGGCTGGACTTTGAGGTCGTTCCGGTAGATGAACTTGGAAATGCTTATGGGGTCACACACACGAAAAAAGGGGTAATGTCAATTCGCGAAGATGTCTATAATAGGGCAGTAAACGGAAATGCAAGAGATCGATTTACACTTTGCCATGAACTGGGACATTTTTTGTTGCATACTCCAGAGAGAGTGAGCTTTGCAAGAGGGGAAGTACCTGCCTATATGGATCCGGAATGGCAGGCTAATGTTTTTGCAGGTGAACTGATGGCACCATATGAACTGGTGAAAGATATGAGCGTTGCCGAGATTGCGGAAAAATGTGGGATGTCTTTTTCTGCTGCACAAGTTCAATATAATAATTACCATAAAGCGATGTAATAAGCAAAAGCTTTTACATAGAAAAAACCAAGCACACGAGATGCTTGGCTCTTGCTGAAAAGTATTGCTACTGCTCAGCTGGTATAAATTATAATCTAGACACCTATAATTTATCACAGTGGCACTCTTTTTGCAAGAGCAACTTGTGAAAGGAGTGGATTTATATGTACATTTTTCGTACTTACATTACCACAAAGGATGGCACAAAGATTTATGCCAGAGATTATGGTAAGAGAGCGTTCCGCATCTGGGTTGGTCCCGGACCGGAACCTGTAAAGAGCAACTAGTAAACAGAACGGCTCATTATGCCAGCTGGATGTTGCTGTTCCTTCGTTAATAAGGAGGTAGCTTATGGCTAAAACCAAATCCAGTGTGCGAGGAACACAGCACAAAAAATTGTACCTGTAAAACCATATGTCAGAAAAGATGGAGTTAAGGTTTCAGGACACAGAAGATCTACACCTAATTAAGAGGTAAGAGGATTGCGAAAGCAGTCCTCTTTTTATATACAAAAATAGTAGCTGTATTTCCATACACGGTGGTGCGAACCCCGGGGCCACCTATAATGGAAGAAAAGAAAGTGAGGATGCGCTGGCACTGACATTGGCGGTGGGAAGCATCTTAGAAGAAAACGGAGTGGATGTGTATTACACCAGAACC
>Ga0129311_1000415_pt1 | contig 38801 bp, 48 predicted proteins | sample Go1ome_FD_94435 | JGI IMG/M metagenome (GOLD analysis project Ga0129311, IMG submission 94435) | Western lowland gorrila individual fecal microbial communities from Wisconsin, USA - Go1022B metagenome | ecosystem: Host-associated > Mammals > Digestive system > Large intestine > Fecal | place...
GACATTTCTGTCACCATATGTACTTCCTGTCGCTCAAGTTGTTTGAGGTGTTGAAATTCATTCAATTCCTCATGTTATTTGAAAATCAATTTCTTGACACCTCATCCAATTTTGGAGCGCCATTAATCGTAGGTTCAATTTGTGATATTTAATTAAACGAGTTCAATGTATGCCATTGGAGCAGCGTCACCCTTACGAGTACCTGTCTTTACAACACGTGTGTATCCACCGTTGCGATCTGCATACTTTGGAGCTACTTCGTCAAATAGCTTCTGTAGTACTGTCTGAGACTTAGCTTCATCAGCAACAACGTTTCTGATATAAGCAGCAGCCTGACGGCGTGCATGTAAGTCGCCTCTCTTACCAAGAGTAATTAATTCATCTACTACAGAACGCATATCCTTAGCCTTAGCTTCTGTTGTTTCTACTCTACCGTAGAGAATAACGGAAGTAGCAAGGTTTCTGAGCATAGCTTTACGATGATCAGCGTTTCTACCAAATTTACGATTCCACATATACGTTCCTCTCTAATTAGTCAAAGGATTTGAAGCCCATTCCTAATTCAATAAGCTTATCCTTTACTTCTTTCAGTGATTTCTTACCGAGGTTTCTGACTCTCATCATTTCATCCTCAGTCTTCTGAGTCAACTCATCAACAGTCTGAATACCAGCACGCTTCAAACAATTGTAAGAACGTACGGAAAGATCAAGATCTTCAATCATCATCTGCTGACCCTTGTTTGGTTGCTCTGTTGTACCTTCCATGATGACATTATCCATGTTGAGAATGTCTTCATTGATACTTGCGACGATATCTAAGTGATCAATCAGAATCTTAGCTGCTAAGGAAAGAGCCTTCTGAGGGTTAATAGAACCATCAGTCCAGATTTCCATAGTTAAGCTGTCATACTTAACATCTTCACCAACACGAGTAGGTTCTACATTGTAGGAAACCTTTTCAATTGGTGTATAGATAGAGTCAGTATAAACTGTTCCGATTCCCTGAGATGCACCTTGATTTAACTGCTTGTTGATGTCAGCAGAAACATAACCACGACCATTCTTAGCCTTAAGTTCCATTTCTAAAGTAACATCTTTTTCAAGGTGAGCGATTTCAAGGTCCTTATTCAGGATTTCAACCTGAGCTGGGCAAATGATATCTCCTGCTGTAATAGTACATGGTCCTTTAGCTGAAATCTGTAAGTCATAAACATCATCATCTTCGATTGTCATAACTAATTGTTTCAACTGAAGGATAATCATGGAAACGTCTTCTCTAATACCAGGGATAGTTGTGAATTCATGATACACACCATCAACCTTGATTGAGAATACCGCAGCTCCCGGTAGGGAGGACAGCAGGACCCTGCGAAGCGCATTTCCGATAGTTGTACCAAATCCTCTCTCTAATGGAGAGAGCACAAACTTACCGTAGTTCTCTGATTCAACGTATTCTTTAACTTCAAAATCAGCGCGTTCAAATTTCTGCATGCTTCAATCCTCCTCTTTTATTTATTATCCACGTGGTCTCTTTGGTGGACGGCATCCGTTATGAGGGATTGGTGTAACGTCGTTGATAGCTGTAATTGTTAAACCAGCTGTCTGCAGTGAACGAACTGCAGCTTCACGTCCAGCACCTGGACCCTTTACATTTACTTCTACGGATTTCATACCCTGCTGAACAGCTGCCTTACCAGCTGCTTCAGAAACTAACTGTGCAACATAAGGTGTAGACTTACGTGAACCCTTATAGCCTAATGCACCAGCTGAACTCCAAGATACTGCGTTACCTGCTTCGTCAGTAATTGTAACGATAGTATTGTTGAATGTTGAATGGATATGAGCGACGCCCTTAGCGACATTTCTTTTAGCCTTCTTCTTACGAGTAACGACTTTTTTATTCTTATTAGCTGCCATTTCGTCCTCCTATTACTTCTTCTTATTAGCTACTGTACGGCGTGGTCCTTTTCTTGTACGAGCGTTTGTCTTTGTACGCTGACCACGAACAGGTAAGCTTCTTCTGTGACGAAGTCCTCTATAAGAGCCAATTTCCATTAGTCTCTTGATATCGAGTCTTCTTTCAAGACGAAGGTCACCTTCAGTCTTGATTGCATCAATCTGAGTACGAATAGCTGTTTCTTGTTCATCTGTTAATTCAGATGCTCTAACTGTTTCATCAACACCTGCAGCTGCTAAGATCTTCTTAGCTGTTGTAGGTCCAATACCATAAATATATGTGAGGGATACTCCAATAACCTTGTTACGTGGAATATCGACACCAGCAAAACGTGGCATAGTTTATTCTCCTTTTCCCTTTTAATTAACCCTGTCTCTGCTTATGCTTTGGGTTTTCGCAGATTACCATAACAACGCCCTTGCGCTTAATAACTCTGCACTTATCACAAATCGGTTTTACAGATGGTCTTACTTTCATTTTGTTTGCCTCCTCGGACAATTGTCTATTTTATCAGAAAAAACTTGATTTGTCTCCTGATATTTTTAAAAACCTACGTATTAATTTGGATATTTCCGGGGAAATGATACTCTCTTAAAATGCGGATGTATTTTTACATGCGGATTTTACAAGAAACGTAGGTTATCATCTCCACAATATTCGGAATATTCCATGTTAAGAAATTGAATGATACTGGGAAAGAAGAACTCTTCCCCAGATCATTTTTACTTTAATTTAGATAAAGCTTCTTTAACCTTTTCAAATACAGCTGCTGTTTCTTGAGAAGCATCGATATATGAAACAATACCGCGCTTGTCATAGAAATCAATCACAGGCTTTGTACTCTTTTCATAACCATCCATACGAACTGTTAACTGTTCAACAGTATCATCTTTTCTCTGTGTCAATTCGCTTCCGCAAACATCGCAGATACCTTCAACCTTGGATGGCTTGTTATGAATGTGGTAGATTGCACCACACTTTGGACAGATTCTTCTACCTGTAATTCTTTCAACAAGTGTATCGAATCCAACTTCAAGAGCAATGACACACTCAACTGGTTTGCCAATCTTGTTTTCAATCTTTTCGAAAGCTTCCGCCTGAACTAATGTTCTAGGAAAACCATCTAATAGATATCCTTTTTGGCAATCATCTTCTTGAAGTCTTTTTTCAACCATAGCAATAATAACATCATCAGGAACTAAATTTCCAGCATCCATATAGGATTTTGCTAAATTGCCAAGTTCTGTGTTATTTCTAACATTGTCTCTCAACATATCTCCAGTGGAAATATGTGGAATATCATATTCCTTTAGGATTAGATCGGACATTGTGCCCTTTCCAGCACCTGCAGGACCCATAATTAAGATATTCATCCTTTTTCTATACCCTCTAGTGATTTTATCTTAGGAAGCCATGGTATGCCTTTGTTGTAAGCTGACCTTTCAACTGGGCAATTGTTTCCATAGCAACACCTACGACGATAATAATACCAGTTCCACCAATTGATATACTGGATGGAAGTGATGTAAACATAGGAAGAATGTATGGAAGTGTAGCTACAATAACAAGAGCAATCGCACCTAACACTGTAATTCTATTTAACACCTTATGTAAGTATGTTTTTGTTTCATTACCAGGTCTAATACCAGGAATGTAAGCACCAGACTTACTTAAGTTATCTGCTATCTGATCAGGATCAACCTGAAGATCAGTATAGAAGAATGTAAATAAGAATGTTAATACAGCATACAAAATAAGACCTGTAGTACTACTTAAAGATAAGTATGACTGTAAAGTCTTATATAGATCCTGATTGAAGAAACTGATAACAATCTGAGGTGCTGTCATAATTGACTGTGCAAAGATGACAGGAATTACAGATGCAGAGTTGATCTTCAATGGAAGGAATGTAACGTCATTTCCTCTTGTGTAAGAAGAACTGTTTGTATACTGAATTGGGATTTTTCTGACTGCTGTCTCCATTACAATGACGAAGACAATGATGATGATATATAACAGTACAAATAATGCAAACTGTAAGATACCGTTGAACAATTCACCCTGTGTAGTACCACCAGCTAATACGTTCCATACCTGCACAAATTGCGCTGGCATATTAGAAACGATACCTGCGAAGATAATGATTGATAAACCATTACCGATACCCTTCATGGAAATACGGTCACCTAACCAGATCAAGAACATTGTTCCTGCAGTAAGTACAGTAGCTGTATATAAATATCCAGAAAGATTGGAGTTTGCTAATACGTTATATTGCTTATCAAAACCATAGACTAAGGAGTATGCCTGTACAAATGACAAGACTACTCCTAAATATCTAGTGATTTTTTCCATTTTCATTCGACCTGTCTGTCCAGATTTTGTCATTTCAGTTAATGCTGGAATAACATCCATGGATAACAATTGAATGATAATACTTGCTGTGATGTAAGGTGTAACACCCATTGCAAATACACTTAATCTTTCAAGTGCACCACCACCAAGTAAATTCATCATGCTCAGTACAGAATTATCTGAAATCTGAGAAGCCAGCTTTGTTGCATCAACACCTGGCACTGGGATTGCAGATCCGACGCGGTAGATCAACAGCATTGCAAGAGTAAAGAGAATCTTGTTACGAATCTCTTTATTCTTAAACATGCTGGAGAACGTGCGCATCATAATTAGAGCACCTCAGCTGTTCCGCCTGCTTCTTCGATTGCTTTCTTAGCGGAAGCTGAGAACTTAGCAGCCTTAACTGTTAACTTCTTCTCTAACTTTCCATTGCCGAGAACTTTAAGTCCATCGAGTTCTTTCTTAACTAAGCCAGCAGCTTTAACTGCAGCGAAGTCAACTGTAACACCATCTTCAAACTTGTTGAGATCTTCAACGTTAACGATAGCGTACTCTTTACGAGTATAGTTTGTGAAACCTCTCTTTGGCATTCTCTTAAAGAATGGAGTCTGTCCACCTTCGAAACCGATAGCAACACCGCCACCGCTTCTAGAATTCTGACCCTTCTGTCCCTTACCGGATGTCTTACCATTACCGGAACCAAGACCACGGCCGATTCTCTTCTTTGTTGAGCGAGCTCCTTCTGTAGCTTTTAATTCATTTAGTTTCATACCAGAGTCCCTCCTTATCTGATTTCAGCGACTTTCTTATCGCGAATCTTAGCAACTTCTTCAACAGTTCTCATAGACTTGAGAGCTTCTAATGTTGCATATACAACGTTAACAGCTGTTCTTGAGCCGATAACCTTTGAAAGTACATCAGATACACCAGCAAGTTCGAGAATGTTACGAACTGCACCACCTGCGATAACTCCAGTACCTGGAGCAGCAGGAGCTAGGAATACTGTACTTGATCCGTGAGTAACCTTAACGGAATGTGGTACTGTTCTTGTACCTTCAACAAGATTGCATCTAAATACATTCTTGTTAGCTGCTTCTTCAGCCTTACGGATAGCATCTGGAACTTCAGTAGCTTTACCCATACCGAAGCCGATACGACCCTTATGATCACCTACAACAACGAGTGCTGCGAAACGCATTCTACGTCCGCCCTTAACAGTCTTAGATACACGGTTAATGGAGACTACAACACTGTCGAATTCTTTTGGTTCGCGTCTTTTGAACTGTGGACGACGACCATTTTCTTTACGCTGTGGACGTCCTGCTTCTGTATTTGCAGTACGTACTTCTGCATTTTCGTTTGGCATTTCTATTCTGTCTCCTTTCCTTAGAACTTGAGTCCTGCTTCTCTAGCAGCATCTGCTAAAGCCTGAACTCTTCCGTGGTATACATAACCGCCTCTATCAAATCTGATAGATTCGATGTTGTTTTCTAGGCACTTCTTAGCGATTGCTTCGCCAACCTTCTTAGCTGCTTCAATGTTTCCGCCATTTTCTAGCTTAAGTTCTAATGATGAGCAAGAAAGAAGTGTCTTTCCTGTTGTATCATCAATAACCTGTGCATAGATGTTTGCATTAGAACGGAATACATTTAGTCTTGGGCATTCAGGAGTACCATTTACGATGCGGCGTACTCTCTTATGACGACGGATACGCTCTTCATTTTTCTTTTGCATTTTAAACATATCTTACTCTCTCCTTCCCATTACTTCTTAGATGCAGCTGTCTTACCTTCCTTACGACGAACAACTTCACCCACATAACGGATTCCCTTTCCACCATAAGGTTCTGGCTTCTTAACTGCTCTTACATTTGCAGCAAACTGACCAACAATCTGCTTATCAATACCACTTACGTTAATTGTTGTGTTATCTGGAACTTCAACTGTAACGCCTTCTGGTACATCAATATTTACTTCATGGGAGAAACCAACGTTTAAGTTGAGTGTCTTACCCTTTAAAGCTGCACGGTAACCAATACCTACAACCTTTAACTGTTTTGTGAAACCTGTAGAAACACCTTCAACCATTGTTGCAAGAAGTGCTCTAGTTGTTCCATGTAACTGTTTTGTGTGCTTTTCCTCGTTAGGACGCTTGACTGTAATGACATTTTCGTCAACAGAGATTTCCATCAACGGGGAAAATGTCTTTGTAAGAGAACCCTTAGGTCCCTTTACAGTCACCTCATTCCCTTCAGCAATTGTTAATTCAACGCCTGCAGGAACGGTAATCGCTTTATTTCCGATACGTGACATTTAGTTTTCCTTTCTCTTACCAAACGTAAGCGATGACTTCACCGCCAACGTGTTGTTTACGTGCTTCTTTATCTGTCATCATTCCATTTGATGTGGAGATGATAGCAATTCCTAAACCGTTTAATACCTTAGGTACATTGTCGCCCTTTGCGTAAACGCGTAGACCTGGCTTAGAAATTCTCTTGATGCCTGTGATGACCTTAGCGTCATTTGCACCATACTTAAGAGTAACGACAATCTTCTTTTCGATACCCTCGCCTTCAACGGCATAGTTTTCGATATAACCTTCAGATTTCAAGATTTTAGCAATTTCTACCTTAACCTTAGAAGATGGAGTTACATCAACTGTTGTCATGTGAGCCTGAACACCATTACGGATTCTTGTCAGCATGTCAGCAATAGGATCTGTCATATTCATGATTCGTTACTCCTTTCTTACCAGCTTGCCTTCTTAACGCCAGGAATCTGACCCTTATAAGCCAATTCTCTGAAGCAGATTCTGCAAACTTTATACTTTCTCAATACAGAGTGTGGACGGCCACATCTCTCGCAACGTGTATATTCACGTGTGGAGAACTTAGCCGGTCTTGACTGCTTAACTTTTAAACTTGTCTTTGCCATTCTATGTTCTCCTTCTATTACTTAGTAAATGGCATACCCATTTCTTTCAATAGGGCATGTGCTTCGTTGTTTGTCTTAGCTGTTGTTACGATAACTACATCCATACCTCTAACCTTGTTAACCTTATCAAAGTTGATTTCAGGGAAGATTAGCTGTTCTTTAACACCAAGTGTGTAGTTACCACGACCATCGAATGCTGTTGCACTTACACCGTGGAAGTCTCTTACACGTGGAAGGGAGATGTTGAATAACTTATCTAAGAATTCATACATTCTTTCACCACGAAGAGTAACCTTACAACCAATTGGCATACCTTCACGAAGCTTGAAGTTCGCAATGGACTTCTTAGCCTTTGTGATTACTGGCTTCTGACCAGCAATCTGTGTCAATTCTGCTACAGCTTCATCTAAGTTCTTTGGATTGTCAATAGCATCACCAACACCCATGTTGATAACAACCTTAACGATCTTTGGAGCTTCCATTGAGCTGGAGTAATTGAATTCCTTCATTAAAGAAGGCTTAACTGTTTCAACATATTTTTGTTCGAGACGGTTCATTATTTCTTAGCCTCCTTTACTTCAATACCGGACTTCTTAAGTACTCTTACTTTTTCGCCCTTATCATTTGTCTTGTATCCAACTCTTTCAGCGGACTTAGACTTCTTGTCATATAACATAACGTTAGAAGCATCGATTGGAGCTTCCTTTTCAACAATGCCACCTTCAGGGTTCTGCTGAGAAGGCTTTAAAGACTTCTTGATCATGTTGACACCTTCAACAACGATCTTGTTTGTCTTTGGGAATACTGCCTTAACTTCAGAGATAGTTCCCTTGTAGTGACCTGTGATAACCTTAACTGTATCGCCTGTCTTGATCTTCATAGCGGCCTCCTTATAAAACTTCTGGTGCAAGGGAAACGATCTTCATATATCCCTTTTCACGAAGTTCTCTTGCGACCGGACCGAAGATACGTGTTCCGACCGGTGTACCATCTTCCTTGATAATAACAGCTGCGTTATCATCAAACTTGATATAAGAACCATTGTCACGGCTAATACCGTAAACTGTTCTTGCAATTACAGCCTTAACAACCTGTCCGCTCTTGACAGAACCGTTAGGAGATGCACTCTTAACAGCACATACAACAACATCACCGATTGTAGCTGTCTTACGCTTAGAACCGCCTAAGCATCTGATGACTAATAATTCCTTAGCACCAGTGTTGTCAGCGACGTTCAATCTGCTTTCGTTCTGAATCATTGCCTATTTCCTCCTGTGCCTTAAAGAATTACTGCCTTTTCAACGATCTTAACTAATCTAAAGTGTTTGTCCTTAGATAATGGTCTTGTTTCCATTACTTCTACAATGTCACCAATTTTTGCTTCATTGTTTTCATCATGAGCCTTGAACTTTGTAGAAAACTTAACATGTCTGCCGTATTTAGGATCAGCCTTAGATGTAGTGATCTCTACGACGATTGTTTTGTCCATTTTGTCGGAAACTACTGTTCCACGAAGGAGCTTACGTCTATTTCTTTCTGCCATCTTCTAGCCCTCCTTATTGTGCATTTGCACGTTCTGTAATTACAGTCTTCATACGTGCAATTGTCTTCTTAATATCCTTGATACGAGCTGGATTCTCAAGAGAACCTGTTGCCTGAGCAAATCTCAAGTCGTAAAGTTCTTCCTTGAGGGAAACAACTTCCTTTTCGAGCTCTTCGTTAGAGAGGTCTCTGATTTCTTTAATATTCATAATTACTTCTTAACCTCCTCACTCTTTTTTACAAAGCGTGTTTTAACGCAGAGTTTATTAGCAGCAAGTCTTAATGCTTCTCTTGCAACTGCTTCATCAACACCTGCTACTTCGAAGAGAATTCTTCCCTTCTGTACAACTGCTACCCAATGATCAGGAGCACCCTTACCAGAACCCATACGTACTTCGAGAGGCTTCTTAGTTTTTGCAAGCTGTGGGAACACCTTGATCCAAACTTTACCACCACGGTTCATATAACGAGTCATAGCAATACGTGCTGCTTCTAACTGAGCACTACTTACATAAGCACCTTCATCAGCTACAAGACCGAATTCACCAAATGCTAATTCACGACCAGCTTTAGCGCGTCCTTCATAGCTTAATCTATGAGGTCTTCTGTACTTTGTTCTATTAGGCATTAACATTAGTCGTTACCTCCTTCAGCTGCTGTCTTTTCAGCAGGAGCTGCGTTTTCAGCTGCAGTATTTCTAGCTGCACGTCTGTTTCCACGCTGAGGGCGTCTGTTGTTTCCACGTCTGTTGTTATCTCTTCTTCCAGCTGGAGCTTCTGGTTCCTTAACCATCTGACCAGGTAATACTTCACCACGGCAGATCCAAACCTTAACACCTAACTTACCGTAAGTTGTCTGTGCTTCTTCAGCTGCATAGTCGATATCACTTCTTAATGTATGGAGTGGAACGACACCTCTTGAATAACCTTCGGAACGAGCAATTTCAGCTCCTCCAAGTCTTCCCTTACATAGAGTCTTGATACCCTTGGCACCAGATCTCATTGTCTGCTGAATTGCCTTCTTCTGAGCAATTCTGAAAGACTGACGGTTTTCGAGTTGTTCGCAAATCTTACGAGCAACTAAACGAGCATCTAAATCAGGGTTTGCAACCTGAACGATGTCCATCTTTACATTCTTACCTGCTGTTAACTTAGCAAGCTTAGCTCTTAACTTAGCAGCGTTGTCTTTGCCGTTTTCGTCAGCCTTGCCTGTAACTGCACCAGGTCTAGCACAACGGATGATAACCTTAACATCCTTCTTGCCTGTACGTTCAATTTCGATTCTGGAGATGTAAGCATCCTTGAGTTCCTTTTCGAGGAATTCACGGATCTTTGTATCTTCGTTCAGAAGATCTCCATAATCAGCCTTATCTGCATACCATCTGGATTCCCAATCGCGGATGACACCGACACGCATGCCGATTGGACTAACTTTCTGTCCCATATTCTGATCTTCCTCCCTTATCTCTCATCGCTAACCACTACTGTGATGTGGCTAGTTCTCTTAAAAATACTTGAAGCAGAACCCTTAGCTCTAGGCATGAAACGCTTGAGGACAACACCTTCATTTGCGTAGCATTCCTTGATATAAAGGTTTTCAGCATTTAGCTGATGATTGTTTGTTGCATTTGCTGCAGCGCTCTTTACTACCTTGTATGCTTCAGCGGCTGCCTTGTTAGGTAAGAACTTGAGGATAGCTAATGCTTCATCAACGCTCTTTCCACGAACGAGGTCAAGTGCCAATCTAGCCTTACGAGGAGTAACACGAACTGTTTTTGCTGTTGCTTTTACGTCCATCTTTATTTCCTCCTAATTAAGCGGCCTTATCGTCACCGTGTCCGCCGAATTTTCTTGTAGGTGCGAATTCACCTAACTTATGGCCTACCATATCTTCTGTTACATAGACAGGAATGAATTCCTTACCATTGTAAACAGCGAATGTATGCTCAACGAAGCTTGGGAAAATCGTTGAACGGCGTGACCATGTCTTGATTACTTCATGTTGATTAGCCGCATTCATTGCATCAACCTTCTTTAAAAGGTATGCATCACAGAAAGGGCCCTTCTTAATGCTTCTTGACATTACTCATTCTCTCCTTCCAATTACTTTCCGTTTCTTCTTCTCACAATGTACTTGTTGCTAGAAGCCTTCTTGTTACGAGTCTTAACACCCATAGCCTTCTTGCCCCATGGAGTCATTGGAGACTTACGACCGATAGGCTGTTTGCCTTCACCACCACCATGTGGGTGATCAACTGGGTTCATTGCTGAACCTCTTACATGAGGACGAACACCTAAATGTCTAACTCTACCAGCTTTACCCCAGTTAATTAAGGAGTAATCACCGTTGCCTACAACACCAACTGTTGCACGGCAGTTATCATGAACTTTTCTTACTTCACCAGAAGAAAGTCTTAATGTAACGAATCCACCTTCGGAACCGAGGATCTGAGCAGAACATCCAGCAGCTCTTGCCATCTGTCCACCCTTACCAGCGATAAGTTCAACGTTGTGAACGAATGTTCCATCTGGGATATTCTTAAGAGGCATTGCGTTACCAATCTTGATATCGCAAGCTTCACCAGAGATTACCTTGTCTCCAACATTTAAGTTTTCTGGAGCGATGATATATCTCTTTTCACCATCAGCATAGTGAAGTAATGCAATGTTTGCATTTCTGTTTGGATCGTATTCGATACCAGCTACAACTGCTGGAACGTTATCCTTGTTTCTCTTGAAGTCAATAATTCTGTACTTCTGTTTAGCACCACCGCCTTGATGACGGGAAGTGATACGGCCTGTATTGCCGCGGCCACCCTTTTTATTTAATGGAGCAAGTAATGACTTTTCTGGAGTACTCTTAGTAATACGGTCATTGCTAAGAGCTGTCATATTTCTGCGTCCGTTAGAGGTTGGCTTGTATTTTACGATTGCCATTTTTTCTTTCCTTTCGCATTTATCCGGAGATAGCGATTTCCTCCGATATTGTAACTAAATTTCTTTAGTCATTGTTTTCGCCGAAGATGTTGATTGAATCATTTTCAGCGAACTTGACATAAGCCTTCTTATAAGCTCTTGTCATACCTTCATAACGTCCAACTCTTCTCTTCTTTGGATGAACGTTAACTGTGTTTACAGATACAGGTTTAACATGATAGATTTCAACGATTGCCTGAGCAATAGCTGTCTTGTTAGCATTTTTTGCTACTTCGAATGTTACTGTATTGTTATCAGCAGAAGCAACGCTTGTCTTTTCTGTGATAATTGGTCTTACGATAATATCGCGTGCGCTCATGCGAACACCTCCCCTGCTTTAGCAGCAGCAGCTTCTGTGAACACGATCTTGTCAGCATTCACAATGTCATAGACATTCAAGCTGGAAACTGTTACTACAGTTGCATTTGGAACGTTTCTCATAGAAAGGTAAGCGTTGTCGAAGTCTTCAGATGCATCAGCAACGAATAATGTCTTTCTTTCGAATCCGAATGCAGCAAGTAATGCTACAGCCTTCTTTGTCTTAATCTCATCAAAGTTGAGATTTTCTAATACTGTTAAGTTAGCTTCAGCAACCTTTTCGCTTAATGCAGAACGAAGTGCTAATCTTCTAACCTTACGGTTTGTCTTTAAGTTGTACTTTCTTGGATGTGGTCCAAATGCGATTGCGCCGCCTCTCCACTGAGTTGCTCTTGTGGAACCCTGACGAGCTCTACCAGTACCCTTCTGACGGAATGGCTTCTTACCTGTACCAGATACGAAGCTTCTTGTTAGAGTGTTATGAGTACCTTGTCTTAATCCTGCCTGGTAAGCAAGAATCGCATCATAGATTGCCTGCTGGTTTGGTTCTACAGCGAAGACCGCATCAGCGAGTTCCATCTGCTTTACAGACTTTGCTTCCTGATTAAATACATCAATCTGTGCCATGCTTTATCCTCACTTTCCTTCAGCAACTGTTTCTGTTGCTAATTCTTCATTGATTGTTTCTTCAACCTTTTCAAGTTCTTCTTCAACAGAAGCACTTTCATAAGAGATGAGTTCAACAGCTGTTACTTCCTTCTTAGGCTTAACTGTTGTATGGATTGTTACAAGACCTCTCTTTGGTCCTGGAACATTACCCTTAACAAGGATGTATCCTTCTTCAGCATCAACCTTGATTACTTCGAGGTTCTGGTTAGTTTTTGTGTATCCACCATACTGACCAGGCATTGCTGTACCCTTGTTAACTACACCGTTGTTACGTCCGTTAGTTGCTAATGAACCTTGGTGTCTGATGTTCTTGGAACCACCGTGTGTCTTAGGTCCCTGGTGAGCATTGTTACGAACGATTGTACCGTTGTAACCATGTCCCTTAGAAGTACCCTGAACATCAACGATATCGCCAGCCTTGAAGATGTCTGCTTTTACTTCAGCTCCAACTTCGAGGTTGAGCATTTCATCATAGTTGAATTCCTTGATGAACTTCTTAGGTGCTGTGTTAGCCTTCTTAGCATGTCCAATTGCTGGCTTGTTTGAACGTTGTTCCTTAACGTCTTCGTAACCGAGCTGAACTGCTTCGTAGCCATCAACATCCTTTGTCTTCTTTTGAAGTACGACGTTTGGCTTAACTTCAACGACAGTAACAGGAATCAGTGTTCCTTCGATCGTGAAGACTTGAGTCATACCAAGCTTACGTCCTAAAATACCTTTCATTTAATTTCACCCGATTCCTTTCTTAAAGTTTGATTTCGATATCAACTCCAGAAGGCAGATCAAGTCTTGATAATGCATCAATTGTTTCTGCACTTGGGCCGATGATCTCAATCAGTCTCTTGTGTGTACGGATCTCGAACTGTTCACGAGAGTCCTTATACTTGTGAACTGCACGTAAGATTGTAACAACCTCACGTTCAGTAGGCAGCGGAACAGGACCGACGATTTTCTTTGCGCCGTGGCTTGTTGCAGTTTTAACGATTTTTTCGCTAGCTGCATCTAAGCTTCTGTTCTCGTAAGCCTTCAAACGAATTCTTACAGAGTTCTTTGCCATGAATTTTTCCTCCTTATATTCACTCCCCTTAGGGATCGCTCCGTGTGAGTTCCCCGGTTATCACGCTATCGTGACAACGCATTTCAGCGTGCCGGCAACTTCCCACTTCTACGCGAGTGCTCAACTATATTACTACTATCATTTATCCAATGCAAGCATTTTTTTAAATATTTTTAATATTTTTTCTCATGTCCACGGTTTTCAGCGTGCCGCTTTTATAGTATTTGGCTTATTTATGCTATTTTCTATACCTATGTTCTTATTTTTATACATGAATTTCATATCCTATTAGGTACTCCAAAAAAGAATACACCATGACAACCACTATCAGTGTGCCATTAATTTTTGCTCAAATTTCTTATTTTAAGCATATATATGCCTTCATATATATGTTTTACACAGAATTTCTATATAGCTCATAAAAAAAGAGAGTTTTTTCTCACTCTCTAAAGAAAATATACAAATTTGGATTCTCATTCACCACATTTCCAAGCATCATCAACACTTTAAATGCATATGAGTGGTCACAAATATATGTAATATTCTTTTTTGTTAATAAAATTTCTACTCGATCTTTCACTTCTGACAAACTATCTGCAATTGCATCCAGGGAGTTTCCTGTATAAGAAGGTAAATCAAATACCGTTTTTAAATATGGAATTGCTTTTTCTTTGTTTTCTATATCATATCCATTGAGATGGATTGTCTTATCATATTCACTATTCATATTATCACCGCATCTATTCTATATGTTTCTAACCGATTTTTCTATCAGCAGAGAAAAATCACGTACACATTTGTACATGATTTAATATTTATCGGATTTTACCCAGCCATTCTTCCATTTCGCTTGCAGTAGCCATGGACGAAAGTGCACCAGCCTTTGTTGTGGTATATGCAGCATAAGCATTCGCAAATTCCAAATATTCTTCAAATGTTTCTTTTGATACTGTTTCAATATTTTCTACACCATCTCTTAACAATTGATATTCAAACGTTCCAATAGATGAAGCGCCTGCACCTGTCGTATCCACAACATCTACGCAATATTCTTGGGATACTGCTTTTAGATTTTTTGTATATACTGCAGCACCATCTTTCCCCATTGTATACACAACACATTTTGTATTTTCTTGCAAAAGAGATGGCAATGCTTCTTCAATATTTGTTTTTCTTGTAATGAATTCCAGTTCTTCATCAGAAATTTTAACAATATCTGCAAGCGGTAAAAATGCATTCACTGTTTTTCCTAAACAATCTTCATTTTTCCACAATGAAAGTCTTAAGTTCGGATCAAAACTAATTAGCAGTCCTTTCTCTTTCGCCATTGCAATCAATTTACGATGTGCCTGCTTCATACTAGATTCCACAAGATCAACGCTACAGAAATGGATCATTCCACAATCATCGAGAATATTGTCAGGAATTTCATCTTCTGTCAGATGCAGATCTGCACTATTCTTTCTATAGAATGCAAAATCTCGATTTCCATCTTCCTTCAAAGATACAAATGCCAATATTTTTTTGGAATCGGTTCCAAAAATAAATACTTCCCCACTCCTGAGAAAGTATTTATCAGCTTTGTCATAATTTGAACTTCACAAAATCCTAATAAAATAAACTATCATCAATTTCTGGATATTGTTGAATTTCACCTTTACTCTTAACAATACGCGGTTCAGATTCTTCTTGCACTTCACTAATTTTCATCACTGTAATTCTGAACATCCAATCATCTCCAAAATCATAGTGCAATGTAAATTTTTGTCCTTTGCTGAGTCCAACTTCGTCCAAAGTAATATCTGTTGATGGTTCATCATATTCAGGACACGATTGATATGCATTTTCACTATACGCACGATTATCCATACAAAATTCATACAAATGCTCATCCAAAAAATCAAATGCATACATGATTATTCTACACAATTGATCTAGTGTATTATTACCACAAATTTCAATATTTCTATATACTTCACGTCCTTTACCATCAGGATAAACCTTCATTGAATACTGTTTGCACATCATTCAGCTCATCTCCTTTTCTTATTTCTTATTATCGATTACTGACACTTCTTCTTTCTATAAATGTATAGCGAATCACTTGTCTTTGCTTTACTTCATTACCTTCAATTAAATCAGTAATTGTCTGTGCCGCAAGTTCACCCATTTCATAAGAATCAAACATTAATGTTGTTAATTCAGGAATAATCAATTCACTTTCTTCATATCCACCAAATCCAACAACAGATACATCTAACGGAATATGATAGCCATTTTTTCTAAGCACACGATATGCACCAAATGCCAATCGATCTGTTGCACATATTATAGCATCAATGTCATTATGTTCTGTTAATAATTTCCACGTTGCATTTTGTGCATCCACAAAGCTAAAACCACTATATTCAATATTGATAGATTCTACAGAATATTCTTTCAATTCATCAAGAACACCTTGTTTTCTTAATACACCAACTGCTTTATCACTTTCATCAACTGTAATGAAACCAATTCTTTTATGACCTTTTTCACCAATATATTCTCCAATGTATTTACCCGCATTATATTCATCATTCACAATGCAAGGCAGCTGATCATCTTCCTGTGCAAGAATAACAACAGGTATATTGGTTTTCGCAAGCAATTTATGATGCTCTTCAGTCATTGAAATAGAACTTAATACGATACCATCTACACCAAGATTGATTAATCTTGATAAATTTTCTAGTTCAAGCTGAATATCATGATCACTATTACGAATAATCGTTACATAGTCTCGATCTCTCAAATATCTATCAATGCTGGTAATCACACGAGAAGTTACTTTTGAATTCAAAGTTGGAAGAATGACACCAATCATTCTGCTTTGCTTTGCATTTAATCTTGTGAAAGCATTTGGATGGTAATCATATTCATCTACGATTTCTTGTATTTTTTCTCTCGTACTTTCTTTCACACTTCCACCATTTAAATAACGAGAAACTGTACTTTTACTCACATTCACTTTTTTAGGAACAAAAGCGGGAATCCTCGGCCATTCAATGACCGAGATGAAAGCGTTGCTTTTTCTTTCAACTTGTCACAAAGTGAAAGCTCACATTTCCGCATAAGTATGCTATATTTGGATGCTTTGTCATGGTATAATATATGCAGAAAGTGAGTCACATTTTATGCCGAAAGCACGCAAGAAAAAGAATTCGGAATTTGAATCTTCTCCTGTAAAGAGCGTGTTTTTGTTTGGCAATCCAAACAAAGGTAAACTTAATCTGCTCTGGCAGATGGAACACAAGTATGTAGAGCTGATCAACTTCAATATTGATGTTTTGACTGATGTTCCAGATATCCATGTGCAGCTTATCAAAAACGACAGAAAGAATTCCTATATACGCAGGCTTCAGAAGCAGCTGCGTCCTGAAAGCATTAACTCTGCATTCTGTCAGAATGCATTTGATGCGGCTTTTACTAAACTGTCAAACAGGCTGGATGCAGTACGTCTGGAAATGCTCAGGACCATTGATTCTATCTTCTGCCAGTCCAAAATACTGTTTGGACTGTGCCTTGATGGTGCAGGCAAAGATGAAATGGCTGCCTGCCTGAATGAAGTTGTCAGGGCTGTACGAAACAAGAAAGACACTGCGTTCTATATGGACTGCATTGCGCAGCTGCAGAACATGTCTGCTGACGAGTTCGATGCACAGATGATTGAATTCCATGACCTCTATGATATGGTTTCCGTTCAATTCAGGATACCACATGTTAAAAGTGAAGCGATTCCTTTTGACAGCCGGTTAATGAAAATCGAACCGTCTACGGATACTGCAATGCCATATGTCATTACACTGTCAGATCCTTTTGTAAAAGGACATCGTTTCTCAATTCCAGTCAGTACAAGCAGACATTCACTGCATAAGATACAGACTAACAGGATGGCTGCTGCGGTAACAGTCAAACCGGAAGGAACAAAAGTTCGTATTGGATGGTCTTATACAAAATCATTCAGGAAACCGGAAACAACTGTTAACATGGGAGTAGATACAGGAATCAGGGACTCGTTCTTTCTGTCTGATGGACGTTCCATCGGATCCATGAAAGAAGTTATCGACTATTACCATCGTGAGGTTGAACCAGCATTTGCACAGCTGAGCAGCCTGCGCAACAAGAAAAGAAGCATCAGCCATTATATGCATCACCATAAGAACCTTCCTGTGGATGTGAGACGTTCTCTCATCCATAAGATGGACAGCCTGGAGCATATGATACGCACAGCAGATGCACCGTACCGCAAAAAGCGTGCCTACTACAACATGCTGAATCATGAAATCAGCCAGAATGTAAAGACATATATGTCATGCATCACGCATGACACTTTGACTGTGCTTGAACTGCTTGATATCAGAGAATTTGAAAAGTCTCACAGGCTGAATGGTGACCTGTCAACATTTGCCCGTGGCAGACTGCAGCAGAAACTCATGTCTGAACTTAACTGGTATGGCTATGACTATGTAGAAGTGGCTCCAGATTTTACAAGTCAGACGTGCCCTGTGTGCGGATACCGTCATAGTAATAACCGCAGCAAGGTAAACAGCAAACTTTTCAAATGTGCATGCTGCGGCTATGAAGATGATGCTGACCACGTTGGCGCAGTAAATATCAGAAACCGTGCGGAAGACAGGGAACTTCTTAAACTCTGCAAGGATGCAAAGAACCACAAAGATATACAGTCAAAGCTGATCAGACTTCTAGATGAAAGACATCTTGAATGGCAAATGAAACAATTAAAAACACCGATTCTGCAGGAAACAGGAAATGTGGTTTCCGTTCTGTAGAACATATGAACTACCGCCTTCTGTGCATGGCATGTCCATGTATGGGATGTAATAAGAAGATATATGCTGATTCATAGCCCTTCGGACTATAAGATTGGATATATTTTCAAATTATCGGCTTGAAGCCAAGCATTTTGATGCTCGGCCATTCAATGACCGAGTAGTTCACATAAAGCTCCCGCTTCCCATCCATGTTTTCTAGCTTCTTTTTTCGTCATGTAGTTAGAAGGGAGATGATCATATAGATGTATATACATCGCAACTTCATCTTTCTGATCAGTTTCAGCACTTTCACTGATAGACGTATTTTCTATCTTATTATTAGCAGGATTATTTAATGGCTGTGGAAAACATCCACATAGTAAACACGTTAATAAGCATGCTGCAAAATATTTTATTCTATTGTGCATACATTTCATTTCCTAAGAAATACTGTTCTAGTTCCTTAAAATCTTTTACTACCGGAACATAAAAATCAGAAATTGGTCTTCTTTCATGACAATACCATACAGGCTGCATTCCAATACGCATTGCACCAGATAAATCTGTAAAGAATGTATCACCAACCATTGCAACTTCACTTGGATCTAGCTTTAATTTATCACACGCTATTTGAAAAATTCTAGTATCTGGCTTTTGAATTTCATAATCACCTGAAACAATAACTTCATCAAAATACGTTTCTAGTTTTAACGAAGAAATCTTTTTGTGTTGAGAGTGAGAAAAACCATTTGATAAAATTGCAAGTTTATAATGCTTATGTAATTGATTCAACACATCAAACGCATCATCCGATACAATCTGAAATGCATCAAAATGTTCATACCAGTATGTTCTCCAGTAAGAAACATCTAAGTCATGAAACCAATGTTCTTTCATTTTATCAAATACATATTTTTTATCACTATGACCAAACTCATCCCAGATCATGCATGTTTGAACCATTTCTTCAACATCTAAATCTGATTTTTCTTTATTTGTAATAGAGCAAATGATCCATTGGTACATGTGATATGCAGAAACATATCTCTTAGTTAAAACACCATCGTAATCAAATATAATTCCTTGAATCATATATTTATATTACTACAGACGTAAAAAAAGAGATACCCGAATGGATATCTCTCACGTAACAATAAGATTTAAATTAAGCTTCGATTTCTGTAATAGAACCGGAACCTACTGTTCTACCACCTTCACGGATAGAGAACTTTGTACCGTTTTCGATAGCGATAGGAGCAAGAAGTTCAACTTCCATAACTACGTTATCACCAGGCATGCAGAGTTCTGTACCTTCTGGAAGAGTGATTACACCAGTAACGTCTGTTGTTCTGAAGTAGAACTGTGGACGGTAGTTAGAAACGAATGGTGTATGACGTCCGCCTTCTTCCTTAGTTAATACGTAAACCTGAGCCTTGAACTTTGTATGAGGTGTAACGGATCCTGGCTTAGCAAGAACCTGTCCACGTTCGATCTGATCACGGTTAACACCACGGAGCAATGCACCGATGTTGTCACCAGCCTGAGCATAGTCAAGAGTCTTACGGAACATTTCGATACCTGTAACAACAGTCTTAGAAGTGTCCTTGATACCAACGATTTCAACTTCATCGTTTAAGTGTAATTCACCACGTTCTACACGTCCTGTAGCAACAGTACCACGACCTGTGATTGTGAATACGTCTTCAACTGCCATTAAGAATGGCTTGTCGTTGTCATGAGTTGGTGTTGGAATATAAGCGTCAACAGCATCTAATAATTCCTTGATAGCTGGTGTCCACTTTGGATCTCCCTGAAGAGCCTGGAAAGCAGAACCACGGATTACAGGACAGTTGTCTCCATCGAATCCATACTCAGAAAGAAGTTCACGAACTTCCATTTCAACAAGGTCGATCAATTCTTCATCGTCAACCATGTCGCACTTGTTTAAGAATACAACGATAGCTGGAACACCTACCTGACGAGCAAGTAAGATGTGTTCACGTGTCTGAGGCATTGGTCCATCAGTAGCAGCTACTACGAGGATAGCACCATCCATCTGAGCAGCACCAGTGATCATGTTCTTAACATAGTCAGCGTGGCCTGGGCAGTCTACGTGTGCATAGTGTCTCTTTAATGTCTGGTATTCAACGTGAGCTGTGTTGATAGTAATACCACGTTCTTTTTCTTCTGGTGCACCATCGATCTGGTCGTATGCTTCGAAAGCAGCCTTACCATCTTCTGGGTGATCAGCAAGATACTTTGTGATTGCAGCTGTAAGAGTTGTTTTACCGTGGTCAACGTGTCCGATAGTACCAACGTTAACATGCTCTAAGCTACGGTCGAATTTTTCCTTTGCCATATTGGTTTTTTTCCTCCAGTTTTTTTACTTTTTAACTTATTCAGTCTGCCATCATTTTATATGATGGCAAACTAAATTACAACATTTTTTATTCCAAACAGAATATTACTTAGAAGCGTGAGCTTCGATAATTTCCTTAGCAATATTCTTAGGAACTTCTTCATAGTGGTCCATCTGCATTGAGAAGATACCACGACCCTGTGTAAATCCACGAAGATCTGTAACGTAACCGAACATTTCAGCTAATGGTACGAATGCCTTAACCTTGATTGCATTACCTGTTTCTTCCTGTTCACGGATCTGTCCACGTCTTTTAGTAACGTCACCCATAACTGCACCTAAGTATTCAGATGGAGCAGTAATATCTACAGCCATGATAGGTTCTAGAATTGTTGGGTTACATTTCTTAGCAGCTTCCTTAAGAGCTAAGGATGCAGCAATCTTATATGCCTGTTCAGAGGAGTCGACATCATGGTAAGAACCATCAAATAGTTCAGCACGAATATCAACAACTGGGAATCCAGCTACAAGACCATTTGGAAGAGCTTCTTCAAGACCTGCCTGTGTAGGCTTGATGAATTCCTTAGGAATTGATCCACCAACAGTCTGATCTTCGAATTCGAATCCCTTACCTGGGTTTGGCTTAAATCTAATCCAAACATCACCATACTGACCGTGACCACCGGACTGTCTTACAAACTTACCTTGTACTTCAGCTTCGGACTTGATTGTTTCACGGTAAGCTACCTGAGGAGCACCTGCTGTAGCTTCAACCTTGAATTCTCTTCTCATACGGTCGAGAATGATATCTAATTGAAGTTCACCGACACCGGCAATGATTGTCTGGCCAGTTTCTTCATCTGTATAAGCTTTGAAAGTTGGATCTTCTTCTGCTAACTTCTGTAAAGCAGAGTCCATCTTCTGAGAGTCAGCCTTTGTCTTTGGTTCAACAGACATCTGGATAACTGGTTCTGGGAATACCATCTGCATCAATTCAATTGGTGCATCTTCAGCACAGAGTGTATCGGATGTTGTTGTGAACTTAAGACCAACAGCACCTGCGATATCACCAGTATAAACTTCTTCGATATCAGCACGGTGGTTAGCGTGCATTCTTACAAGACGTCCAAGTCTTTCTCTCTTGCCCTTTGTAGCATTTAATACATAAGAGCCTGCAGTAGCATGTCCAGAGTAAACTCTGAAGTATGTTAATCTTCCTACGAATGGGTCAGTTGCAATTTTGAATGCAAGAGCTGAGAATGGTTCATCATCACTTGGCTTACGAACTGCTTCTTCACCATCAAGTAAATGACCCTGGATAGCTTCGATATCAGTAGGAGCTGGCAAGTAATCTACCACAGCGTCTAATAACATCTGAACACCCTTGTTCTTATATGCAGATCCACAAAGAACTGGGAAGAATTCAGAAGTCATAACACCCTTACGGATAGCAGCCTTGATTTCTTCAACAGTTGGTTCTTCACCTTCAAGAACCTTCATCATGAGATCTTCATCATAGTCAGCGATAGCTTCAAGTAATTCAGCATGCTTCATTTCAGCTTCTTCCTTGAACTGTTCATCAATTTCGCCGACCTGAATATCTGTACCCAAGTCATTTGTATACATTTCCTGTTTCATTGTAACTAAGTCAATGATTCCACGGAAACTTGCTTCAGCACCGATAGGCATCTGGATAGCAGCCGCCTTAGCACCTAAGCGATCACCGATAGAGTTAACACTCATATCGAAGTCAGCACCAGTAGCGTCCATCTTGTTAGAGAAAACGATACGTGGAACTTTATATTCAGAAGCCTGTCTCCAAACAGTTTCTGTCTGTGGTTCAACACCAGCCTTTGAGTCAAGGACTGTTACAGCACCATCAAGTACACGTAAGGATCTTTCAACTTCAGCTGTGAAGTCTACGTGACCCGGTGTATCGATAATGTTGATCTGACAATCTTTCCAGTGGCATGTTGTAGCTGCAGAAGTGATTGTGATACCACGTTCCTGTTCCTGAGCCATCCAGTCCATCTGGGAAGCGCCATCGTGAGTCTCACCGATCTTGTAAATCTTACCTGTGTAATAAAGGATACGTTCAGTTGTTGTTGTCTTACCAGCATCAATGTGAGCCATGATTCCGATATTACGAATCTTGTTTAATGGGAACTCTCTTGGCATTTTTAGCTCCTTTCTCTAATTACCAACGGAAGTGAGCAAACGCCTTGTTTGCTTCAGCCATCTTATGAACATCTTCTCTCTTCTTAACGGAAGCACCTGTTCCATTAGCAGCGTCCATAATTTCGTTAGCAAGTCTTTCTTCCATTGTGTTCTCATGACGGAGTCTTGAGTAGTTAACGATCCATCTGAGACCCAATGTTAATTTTCTTTCAGCAGATACTTCTACTGGTACCTGGTAGTTTGCACCACCTACACGTCTCACCTTCAACTCTAATTGAGGCATAACGTTTCCGAGAGCCTTTTCGAATACTTCCATAGGGTTCTCGCCTGTTTTCTTTTCAATTGAAGCGAATGCATCATACAAAATTGTCTGTGCTGTTCCACGCTTACCATCGATCATGATCTTGTTAATTAACTTTGTAACTAACTTTGAGTTATAGATTGGATCTGGTAATACGTCACGCTTTGCTACATAACCTTTTCTTGGCATATTAATATCTCCTCTCTATCTCTTACTTCTTCTTAGGTTTCTTAGCACCGTATAATGAACGGGACTGATTTCTTTCGTTAACACCAGCACAATCTAATGTACCTCTGATGATGTGGTAACGAACACCTGGTAGATCCTTAACACGGCCACCTCTGATCATAACTACAGAGTGTTCCTGTAAGTTATGTCCTACACCTGGAATATATGCTGTAACTTCCATACCGTTGGAAAGTCTAACACGGGCATACTTTCTTAATGCAGAGTTTGGCTTCTTAGGAGTCATTGTACCTACACGAGTGCAGACACCTCTCTTCTGTGGGCTGCTCAAGTTTGTAGGTTTCTTCTTCAAACTGTTGAATCCTCTGTTTAATGCAGGGGACTTTGACTTGTAAACTTTATCAGTACGGCCTTTACGTACTAACTGGTTTATTGTTGGCATTTTCTTTCTCCTTTCGCTTATGCACACACAACCGTGTGCGTCATTCTTAACCTTATTTTTTGGCTCTACCAAAGTAAAGCCAATTTTCGCTAAGCTCGTATATATTACAGTTGTTACCATATATCTGTCAATACTTTTTTGTAAAAAAAGTTTGTCCACACATCCGTGTGTGCCAAATATTCGATTTCTGCATAACAATCATAGTATTTTCTATCTGTTTCCTTCAATATTTCCAAGTCAGCTACTCTAGAATATATATTAATAAGATAAGCTGGATTATTCCATTTTCCTTTTCATGCTATAATAGCTAAAGCAAGGAGATTTTTTATGGCAAAAAAAGTATGTGATTTTTGTTTATCCGAAATGGGAGGATTATTTAATCGTCCAGAAAAGTTATCAGATGGACACTATATTTGTAAAAACTGCAGACAAATCATCAGTGAACATGGTCTTCCTGTGAAATATGATATCTTTCAGCGTATTGTCACTGCACAGCCACATATGAAAGATATGATCATGGATACATACTTGGAAACAAACAAGCCAGAAGATGTCATTGCACGTTTATATCCTTTACCTAAGATCTTATTACATGAAGGAGAACATTGTATCAATGCTATTCGTGCGAATCTTCGCGTATCTCCAAGCAGTATTCCAAATGAATATTCTCCTAGAAGTATTGTTGAAGTCAGAAAATCTACAATCAATAATATTCCAGATGCCGTCAGCAAAAAAGAATCCATGAAAATTGAAGGTATGTTATATGAAACAGAAGCAGCTGTTTATTTCATGTCTGAACATATCATCAACTGTCATAGATTAGGATATGTTGTTAGAAATACAAATGATACAGACAAAATCAGAGTTGTCACACCAACAAAAACATTCACTTACGCAGTAGAAAATGCTGAAATGTTCTTTATTAGAGAAAGATTCTATCAGAAAGTGAATGCCGCAAAGAATCATAAAGATGAACATTTGATTTATATCAAGAATGATAACGAATTGAGAATTACACCTGGTGTCTATGACATCCCTCGCTCTTTACGCCCTGGCATTTACCAAGTCAAGGCATTAAAAGATGCAGGTCTGCACGTCAAAGATTCTCTTGGAAGAATTACAGACTACTATGAAACAGAAGATTCAATTGACTTGTCAAATGGCGGAACACTAGAAGTCACTGGTGAATACGAATTAAAGTGGATTGGTGAAAAAAGATAAGCATGCAAAAAGTGAACCAAAATAAAGGTTCACTTTTTCTTTACATCTTTATATCACTCATTGAATAAACACTTAATGCAAGTGTTGATAAATTATGTAGATATGCTGTAGAAGATGGTGGCAATATACCAAGAATTCCTAAAGCAATCAATGTTGAATTGATTGTCATAATCTTATGATAATTTCCTTCAATTCTATTTTCTAGCTTTGTACTCAAATTTCGTAAATCTGCAATCTTTGTAATGTCATCTGCTGGTACAGTGATATCTGCAATCTCACGCGTGATTTCAGCACCATTTGATATCGCAACCGCAACATCTGCTTCACTCAAGGCAAGTGCATCATTGATGCCATCTCCGATCATGATAACTTTTTTTTCATTGCTCTTTTCTTTGCGTACAAATGTTGCTTTATCTTCTGGCAATACTTCAGAATAATATGCATCCATTCCTACTTTTGACGCAACAGCCTTTGCGGTTCTTTCAGAGTCTCCCGTCATCATCACAAGATTATGTAAACCACTCTCATGTAAAGAATGAATCAGTTGTCCACTTTCTTTTCGAATTGGATCTTCAATAAGAATTACCGCAACCAGTCGATTTCCGATTGCCATGTATAAATGTGAATATTCATCTGGAATATTGCTGAACTTTTCTTCTTCCCCTTCTGGGATAATACACTTTTCATCTTCAAACAAGAAATGATGTGAGCCAATCAGAACCTTTTGTCCATTGATAGAAGAAACAATTCCATGTGCAACAACATATTCCACTTTTGAATGCTTTTCTTCATGCACAAGACCTTCATCTGCAGCAGCCTTAACAACTGCATTTGCAATGGAATGTGGATAATGTTCTTCTAGACATGCCGCAAGCTTCAGCATTTCCTTCTTGTCATTTCCTTCAAAGGTAACAATATCTTTCACTTTTGGTGAAGAAACAGTTAAAGTACCTGTCTTATCAAAGACTACAGTATCTGCCTGACTTACCAGTTCCATATACTTTCCACCTTTGATCACAACACCCATATTGGAAGCTTGTCTCATCGCAGATAATACCGCAATTGGAATCGACAGTTTCAACGCACATGAGAAATCAACCATCAAAACAGAAAGAGCTTTATTCGTGTTTCTAGTAAGTGCGTAAGTGAATGCTGTACCTATTAGAGAATAAGGAACAAGACGATCTGCCAATTCTGTAGATCGATTTTCAAAATCCGACTTCATTTTTTCAGATTCTTCAATCATATTGACAATACGATCATATCTGCCACTGCCACTGATAGAAGTCACTTCAACAATACACTCACCATCTTCCACAACTGTACCCGCAAAAACCGGTTTACCAGCATCCTTATTCACAGGTAAAGATTCTCCCGTCATAGAAGCCTGGTTTACTTCCGCATTTCCTTTCACAACAATGCCATCCAATGGAATCATATTACTTGTACGGACAACGAAACGATCACCTTTTTTAAATTCATTTACAGCTACAAGTACCGTCGCACCATCATCAAGTACTTTCCATGCTTTTTCCACATTCAATGACATACTGCGTGCAAGATCATCAACACTCTTCTTGTGTGTCCATTCTTCTAATATTTCTGAAAGACCAAGCAGGAACATCAAGTCTCCTGCAGTATCAAAGTCACCACGAAGCATACTAATCAAGATTGTCGTTGCATCCAATACGCTCACTTCAATATTTCCCGCAAGCAGCGCCTGTACGCCAGGCACAATAAATTTCCAGCTCTTCGCAAAAGAAATTGCACTTCTTAGTGGAAGAGGGAAAAATATTCTTGTTACTGCACGCTTTAACGTGTGATAAATGACTTTATCTTCATATTCTCTTGCAAGTTCACGTCCAGTATGTTCAGGAACAACATCGATATTCTCTTCATAATGAAAAGAAGAAAGCAAAGAAATAATGTCTTGTCTATCCGTATCAAACAGAATAATCACATCGGATGTTCTATCATTGACCTTAACATCTTTTATACCATTCTGTTTCTTTAGATAGTATTCCAGAATATCTGCCTGCTTCAGTGTCATTCGATACTGAAGCATGTGTACACGCATCCGTCCCTTTGATTCATGTAGAATCTGACACTTCATAGATTACGCATCTTTCTCTTCACAAGATTCAAGAAATGCTTTTGCATCAGCAATCATTTTTGCTTCTTTTGCCTGTGCTCTTTTTTCATTGATTTCTTTTGCATCAACACCAATATCTTCACAGTTTTCTTTTAAAGCTGTATACACTCTTGCCACTTCATCAACACCTCTCATAGCAGCAGCTGTGCAATGTGTGTATACCTTTTTTGCATCATCACTTGTTAAAATTTTTACTCCAACTGTTCCAAGTAAAACACCATAACCAACGAGTCTCGCACTTAATAAATTCATCTTTTATACCTCCTGCCGTTTCACGGTTTTATTAAAAGAAAATTATAAAACCAAACATGTGTATTCGTTAGTCTAACATTTATTTTTTCGCTATGTTAGCTAACATTTCAGCACTTTCAAAGAATGATCCACACTCAAAAAAACACAGGTTCTTTTACAAACCTGTGTCTTTTCATTCATCAATTATTTAAAGTACTCAACAGCACTCTTGAAGATTTCGTTTTCAAGATTCTTATCTGGAATATTGACATACATGTTGTCACCACTTCTTTCAGAGTGACCCATCTTGCCAAATACTCTTCCATCTGGTGATGTAATACCTTCAATTGCTAAATAAGAATTGTTAGGATTGAATCTTACATCACTTGTAGGATTGCCATCTAGATCAACGTACTGTGTAGCTACCTGACCATTTTCAATGAGCTGCTGCAATACATCATCATTTGCAACAAATCTGCCTTCACCATGAGAAATTGCAACTGTATGAATTTCACCTGGCTTTGTATGTTTCAACCAAGGAGACTTGTTAGAAGCAATTCTAGTTCTAACAAGCATAGACTGATGTCTGCCAATTGTATTGAATGTCAATGTAGGGCAGTTTTCATCTGTATCAATGATCTTACCATAAGGAACAAGACCCAACTTGATCAAAGCCTGGAAACCATTACAGATACCACACATCAAACCTTCACGGTTATCAAGTAAATCCGTTACAGCTTCTTTTACCTTAGGGTTTCTAAAGAACGCTGTAATGAATTTTGCAGAACCTTCAGGTTCATCACCACCAGAGAATCCACCAGGGATTGCAATGATCTGTGATTCACGAATCTTTTCAGCAAATGCATTTGCACTTGCTTCAATATCTGCACTTGTCAGATTCTTGATAACAAAGATTTCACATTCAGCACCTGCTCTTTCAAAAGCATGTGCTGTATCCCATTCACAGTTTGTTCCTGGGAATACTGGAATTAATACATGTGGTTTTTCTACTGTATAGCTAGCATGCAATGTTTCGCTTGCTTCATAGTTGATTGGCTGAATTTCCTGCTTTGGATTGACATCTGTATATGGGAATACAGGCTGAAGCTTAGCTTCATATGTCTTCTGTAATGCATCTAGATCTACTTCACCTTCATTGGATACGATCTTATATGCATCGATTGTTCTACCAAGTAAAGTACCTTCTTCTAAAGTTCCATCTACTTCTACCATGAATGCACCATAGCATTTATCAAATAGATCATCTACCGCAAAGGAAGGATCTAATTCAAAACCAATCTTGTTACCTAATGCACACTTGAGAATACCTTCCGCAAGTCCGCCATTTTCCAATGTCCATACAGATAATGCCTTCTTATCTTTAATGATAGATTCCATTGCATCAAATGTATTTCTAACACTTTCCCAGTCAGGATTGCCATATGCATCATAAGAAGGTTTCAATACATAAACATTATGTCCAGCACCCTTCCATTCATCAGATACGGCTTCACTAGCCTTACATGTAGAAACAGAGAATGCAACTAATGTAGGTGGAACATCAATATCTTCGAATGTTCCAGACATGGAGTCTTTTCCACCAATTGCACCAATTTCTAATTCCTGCTGTGCTTTTAATGCACCTAGTAAAGCAGAGAATGGCTGACCCCAACGTTTAGGATCTGTATACATATGACCAAAGTATTCCTGGAAAGACATCCATGCATGATGATAAGAACCACCTGCAGCTACGATCTTGGCAATGGAAGAAATGACAGATTCCTGTGCACCTGTAAATGGATTTTCACTCATTTCATATGGATCAAATCCCCAAGCCATCAAAGAAGCAGTATCTGTTTCCGCATTCAATACTGGAATCTTTGCACACATTGCCTGTGCTGGTGTTAACTGTGTCTTTCCACCAAATGGCATTAAGACTGTACCTGCACCAATTGTAGAGTCAAATCTTTCCACAAGACCCTTCTGGGAACAAACATTCAAATCAGATGCCAATGCTTCCATTCTTTCTGCAAATGGCTTTGTTTCCATAACGACCTGTTTCTTGCCATGGTCTTCAACTTCAACATCTGTATAACGCTTTGCACCATTTGTATTCAAGAATTCTCTAGAAATGTTAACAATATCAACACCATCAAGATACATGATCATACGAGCTTCTTCTGTTACTTCTGCAACAACAGTAGATTCCAGGTTTTCATCACTCGCAAGCTTCTGGAAATGGTCTGCATCTTCTTTTCTAACAACAACTGCCATTCTTTCCTGTGATTCAGAAATAGCAAGTTCTGTTCCATCAAGACCTTCATACTTCTTAGGAACCTTATTTAAATCAATATGCAATCCATCGGCAAGTTCACCAATCGCAACAGATACACCACCTGCACCAAAGTCATTACATCTCTTGATCAGCTTAGTAGCTTCAGGGTTTCTAAACAATCTCTGCAGTTTTCTTTCTTCAGGAGCATTACCCTTCTGAACTTCAGCACCATCTTTCGCAAGGGAATCAACGTTATGAGATTTCGAAGAACCTGTAGCGCCTCCACATCCATCTCTACCAGTCTTTCCACCTAATAAGATAACAACATCTCCAGCTTCTGGTCTTTCACGAACAACATTTTCACTTGGTGCTGCCGCAATGACACCACCAACTTCCATTCTCTTAGCAACGTATCCAGGATGATAGATTTCAGTGACATGACCAGTTGCTAAACCAATCTGGTTACCATAGGAAGAATAACCAGCTGCAGCTGTTGTAACGATCTTACGCTGAGGAAGCTTTCCTTCTAATGTATCTTCAATTGGAAGTAATGGATCTGCAGCACCCGTTACACGCATTGCCTGATAAACATAGCTTCTACCAGACAGAGGGTCACGAATTGCACCACCTAGACATGTAGCTGCACCACCAAATGGTTCAATTTCAGTAGGATGGTTATGTGTTTCATTCTTGAACATCAACAGCCAATCCTGATCTTTACCATCAACATCAACCTTGATTCTTACAGAACAAGCATTGATTTCTTCAGATTCATCAAGATCTTTCAGCTTTCCATCTTTCTTAAGAGCCTTGACGCCAATTGTTGCAAGATCCCACAAAGAAAGTGGCTTTTCTGTTTTTCCTGCGTAAACTTCTTTACGCAAATCAAGATAAGCATCATATGCTTTCTTAATATTTTCATCCTTGATATCAACATTGTTGATAATTGTATTGAATGTTGTATGACGGCAATGATCAGACCAGTATGTATCAATCACTTTAATTTCAGTGATTCTTGGATCTCTCTTTTCTTCATTCTTGAAGTAATCCTGCAAGAACTTGATATCTGCAAGATCCATAGCCAATCCATTTTCACTTCTAAATGCTTCTAAACCTGCTTCATCTAATTCAATAAAACCATCTAGGATTTCAGGTAACGCTGGCTTTTCATAATTCTGATGAATTGTTTCAGGTTTTTCTAAAGAAGCTTCTCTTGCTTCTACTGGGTTAATTAAAGTCTTCTTGATCTTTTCTTTATCTTCTTCTGTAAGATTACCCTTGATGTAGTACAAACGCGCACTGCGAACTTCAGGCTTTTCCTTCATTGTAGCAAGCTGAATACACTGAGAAGCAGAGTCTGCTCTTTGATCAAACTGACCAGGAAGGTATTCCACTGCAAGTACCCATTCATCATCTTCCGCAACAGGTGCTTCTTCATAAAGTGTATCTACCTGTGGCTCAGAAAGAATTGTTCTTTCTGCCATTTTGAAATCTTCTTCATCAATATTTTCAAGATCATAGCGATTGATGACTCTTACACTTTTTACATCATCATTCAACAAAGCAATCTTCAGATCACTCTTCACACCATTTGCTTCTGTAGCGAATGGCTGTTTCTTTTCCACAAAGCAACGATATACGCTCATTTACTTTCTCCTATTTTTTTCCAATATCAGTACGATAATGCATCTTGTCAAAGCCAATTTCCTTTACAGCTGCATATGCCTGATCCAATGCATCTTGCAAGGCAGCGCCCTTAGCAGTAATGCCAAGTACTCTTCCACCATTTGTATAGAATTTACCGTTTTCTTTCTTTGTACCCGCATGATATACGATCACACCATCATGCTGACCATTTTCATCTAAGCCATGGATTTCAAATCCCTTTTCATATTTCACAGGATATCCACCACTAGCTTCTACGACACATGCACAAGCTTCATCACTCCATACAACATCAACATCTTTCAATGTTCCATCGTGACAAGCTTTCATGATTGTAAATAAATCAGAATTCAACAAAGGTAATACGACCTGTGTTTCTGGATCCCCAAATCGACAGTTATATTCCACAACACGTGGTCCCTTTGGTGTCAGCATTAATCCAAAGTATAAGCATCCTTTGAATGTTCTGCCTTCAGCATTCATTGCTTTGACAGTTGGAAGGAAAATTGTTTCCATACATGTTTCCGCAATTTCTTTTGTGTAATAAGGAGATGGCGCAATTGTTCCCATACCGCCAGTATTGAGACCTTCATCATTATCATATGCACGCTTATGATCCATAGAAGAAATCATAGGCTTCACAACATTACCATCCGTAAATGCAAGAACAGATACTTCTTTTCCTGTCATGAATTCTTCCACAACAACCTTATTTCCACTCAAGCCAAATACATGATCAACCATCATTTCACGTAAAGCTGCTTTTGCATCATCCAATGTTTCACAAATCAATACACCTTTGCCAAGTGCAAGGCCATCTGCCTTGATAACAATTGGAAATGTATTCTTTTCTTCAATGTAATGTAAAGCTTCTTTCTCATTGTCAAACGTTTCATAATCCGCAGTAGGAATTCCATACTTTTTCATCAGATCCTTAGAGAAAGCTTTACTTGCTTCAATGATTGCTGCATTTGCTTTCGGACCAAAGCAAGGAATTCCTGCTTCTTCCATCACATCAACCATACCTAATGCTAGAGGATCATCTGGCGTAACAACGCAGAAATCAATGGCATTTTCTTTCGCAAACTTCACCATGTTTTCTTTATCTGTTGCTTTGATATCAACACATTCAGCATCTGCACTGATACCACCATTCCCTGGAGCACAATAGATTTTTTCAATTTCTTTATTTTCTTTTAATTTACGGATCACTGCGTGTTCTCTTCCACCAGATCCAACAACTAATAATTTCATTGTTCTATACCTTCTTTATTAATGATGGAATAATCTAACACCATTAAATACAAGTGTCATATTGTATCTGTTACATGTATCAATGACATTGTCATCACGGATAGAACCACCTGGTTCAACAATGAATTCAACACCACTCTTATGCGCTCTTTCAATATTATCTCCAAATGGGAAGAAAGCATCAGATGCTAAAGAAACACCACTCATCTTGCTTAACCATTCCTTCTTTTCTTCCTTCGTTAATACTTCAGGCTTTGTTTCAAAGAAGTTTTCCCATGTGCCATCTCTTAGTACATCTTCATATTCATCAGAGATATATACATCAATTGTATTATCACGATCAGCTCTACGAATACCCTGCTTAAATGGCAATGCCAATACCTTTGGATTCTGTCTCAGCCACCAGTTATCAGCCTTATTACCTGCAAGTCTTACACAATGCACACGGCTCTGCTGACCAGCACCAATACCAATGCACTGACCATCCTTTGCATAAGCAACGGAGTTAGACTGTGTATACTTCAATGCAATCAAAGCAATCATCAAGTCTCTTTTTGCATTTTCAGGAAGATTCTTGTTTTCACTGATGATATTTGTTAATAATGATTCATCAATCTTGATATTGTTTCTACCCTGTTCAAATGTAATACCGAATACCTGCTTATGTTCAATTTCTTCTGGAACATAGTCAGGATCAATCTGAACAACATTGTAGTTTCCCTTTTTCTTCTGACGCAGAATTTCTAATGCTTCTTCTGTAAAGCCAGGTGCGATTACACCATCAGATACTTCCTTCTTTAAAAGTCTGGCAGTATCTGCATCACATACATCAGAAAGTGCAGCCCAGTCACCATAGGAAGACATACGATCTGCACCACGTGCTCTCACATATGCACAGGCAATTGGAGATAATTCTTCATCATCTACAAAATAGATCTTACGATCTGTTTCACTCAATGGAAGACCAACTGCAGCACCTGCAGGAGAAACGTGCTTGAAAGAAGCTGCTGAAGGAAGACCTGTTGCTTCTTTGAGTTCTTTTACAAGCTGCCAACTGTTTAATGCATCTAAAAAGTTGATATAACCTGGTTTTCCATTTAATACTGTAACTGGTAATTCACCATCTTCTACATAAATACGAGATGGTTTCTGATTTGGATTACATCCATACTTCAAAGCAATTTCCTTAGCCATGTTCTTTCTCCTTCTTACTTATTCTTATTGAAAATCATTGTTTTTGTTTCGCCTGTTTCAATGTTCATATGACATGTATATAAAGAAACCTTATTATCTTCATTCAATGCTTCCCATACATGATTTGCCCATTCATCAAACTTTTCATGAGCCATATCCCAACGAATTGGTTCTCCTTCAAAAGAAGGAATTGGATTACCATTTGTCTTATATGTTGTGATCAAATGACCAACACCATTTTCTGCTTCTGGATATTCAAAGAAATAACGACCAACAGCACTGCCTTCAAGATTCATGCTCTTTAAGATAGACATCTTATAGCCAGCCCCTTCAACGAGAGCAGAAATTCTTGGTGTCCAGTTTGGTCCATCTGGTTCAAATGTTCTTGTACGTAATGCATCTTCAAAAGTCATGCCTTCTTTTAATGCATTCCAGATTGTATCTGTCTGATCACCATTTGTTACGATTGTCTGTTTTCCTAGTTTTCTAACTGGATGATAAATAATCAATGAAGGATCTTCCATCTTGCTTGGATCAAATGCTTCTGTTCTGATACCATCTTCAGTTTCTAAGAATACTCTATTTCTAGAATTGCTGCTTCTTCCCATGATCCAGTAAGCAATACGAATATTTTTTCCACATGGAGTTCTGCCAATTGCGATACCACGGCCTGGGTATTCGTTATTCTTCAAGTAATCAATCAAATCAACGCTCATTTGTCTTCTCCTTCATCTAATTGTTTTGCGATATCTTCGCAGGCTTCTGGCAACAAGATCCATTCTGCCTGTTCCATAACTCTTCTCTGTAATGTTTCTGCAGTATCCCCATCTTCAATATATACTGCTTTCTGCTTTAGAATTCTTCCACCATCCGGAATTTCATTGACAAGATGTACCGTAGCACCTGTCACTTTTACGCCTCTAGCAAGCGCAGCTTCATGCACTTTCAATCCATAGAAACCTTTTCCACAGAAAGAAGGAATCAAAGATGGATGAATGTTGATAATTCTATCTCGATATGCCTGAATCACTGTTTCTCCTAAAATACTTAAATAGCCAGCTAATACAACCATATCAATGTGATGTGCATGTAATGTTTCAACAATTGCATCATCAAACGCATCTTGATTTTCATATGCCTTGCGTTTTACAACAACAGTTTCAATACCATTGTTTTTCGCACGCTCTAAAGCATATGCAGAATCATTGGAAGCAACGACCAAAGTAATTTTTCCGTGTGGGATCTTTCCAGCCTTTTCAGCGTCGATCAGTGCCTGCAGATTCGTTCCTCCACCAGACACCATGACTGCGATGTTTCTCATTCAATCACCACAGAGTGATCACCCTCACTCATTTCACCAATGACACTTGCCTTGATGCCAAATTCCTTCATCAATGCAATTGTCTTGTCAGCATCTTTACCATCAACAATGACAGCCATACCTACACCCATGTTGTATGTATTAAACATATCATGTTCCGCAATATTTCCCTTTTCCTGAATGAGATTGAAGATAGGCAATACTTCCCAGCTTCCTTTATGAATGACTGCATTCAGGTTTTCACCATAGGCACGTGGAAGATTTTCATAGAAGCCACCACCAGTAATATGAGAAATAGAATGTACATCAACTTCTTCTAACAGCTTCAAGATTGGCTTGACATATAACTGTGTAGGAGCCAATAAAGCTTCCCCTAATGTCTTGCCATTTAATTCATCCTTATATTTACCAAGTACTTCAGCATTATCAATATCAAAGACTTTTCTAACAAGAGAGAAACCATTGGAATGTACACCAGTAGATGCTAAGCCAACGATAACATCACCCTTCTTAACATTCTTCTTATCTAAGATATTCTTTTCATCCACAATACCAACTGTAAATCCAGCGAGATCGTATTCTTCTTCTGGCATCATGCCTGGATGTTCAGCAGTTTCGCCACCAACAAGTGCACAGCCGCTTTCAACACATCCATCAGCAATCCCCTTTACAATTGTGGCAATTTTTTCAGGAATATTCTTTCCACATGCAATGTAGTCCAAGAAGAATAATGGCTTCGCACCAGCACAGATAACATCATTGACACACATTGCAACGCAATCGATACCGATTGTGTCATGCTTGTCCATCAAGAAAGCAAGCTTCAATTTTGTTCCAACACCATCTGTACCAGAAATAAATACTGGCTTTTCGTATCCTTTGAGATCTGGAGCGAATAATCCGCCAAATCCGCCAATACCACCTAGTACACCTGGGATTTCTGTACGCTTTACATCCTTTTTAATGAGTTCAACAGATTCATAGCCAGCAGTAACATCTACACCAGCTTCTTTGTAAGCATTTGAATAACTTTTTTCCATGTCTTATAGCTCCTTGATCTTTTCTTGTATTCCAGCGTCTTTCTTTAAGACTGCTTCACTTTGCTTCTTTCTATCTTCAGCAATCTTTTCAGCTAAAGATTCATCTGATAATGCAATGATTTCTGCAGCAAGATATGCTGCATTCTTACTACCATCAATTGCGACTGTTGCTACTGGGATTCCACTAGGCATCATCACAGTCGCAAGTAACGCATCTGTTCCTTCTAGAACTGCGGATTTTAATGGAACACCAATGACTGGTAATGTTGTATGTGCAGCAAGAACACCTGCTAAAGCGGCAGCCATGCCTGCACCTGCGATAATGACACCAAATCCATTTTCTTTTGCATTTGTTGCGAATTCAGCAGCCTGCATAGGAGTTCTATGTGCAGAATATACATGCACTTCATAAGGAATTTCATAACTCTCTAATACCTTTGCTGCTTTTGCCATCACTGGCGCATCAGAATCACTACCCATAACAATTGCGACTTTTTTCATTTTAACCTCCTCTAGTAGAATCAAAAACAGCTAACGGAGTAATTCCATCAGCTGTTATTTTCATCGTTATTTAGACAGTTTGATACCGTTGATAAGATTGGATAGTTTACTAGCATCCAAATCTGTAATGATATTTGTTGTTCTCAAAGATGTGACAATTAATTTCATTAGTTGCTTTCCTTCCTCTGATACACAATAAATACAACGGTACAAAGACGCTATTATGTTATTAGAAAATAAAGAAAAAGTAAAGAAATAATGTCTCTTTCATATATTTTTCTGTAACAATTTTTGATATGTCAGATTGATAAAGAATGCACCAAGTGGAGCAGTCAATAAAATTGCACATACTGCTACTGTCAATACGATATTTCCACAAGCTAGTCCCATTGCTAAAGGAATAGAACCAATGGCTGCCTGTACTGTTGCTTTTGGTGTATAGGCAATCATACAGAAGAGTCTTTCTTTCCTTGTTAATGGAGTTGAAGCAACACAAAGATACACCCCAGCCATTCTAAAAATCATCGCCAAAGCAATAATCAAAACTGCACTTGCACCAGCCTGCAATGCATAGGAAGGATCCACTGCAGCGCCTACAAGTTCAAACAACAATACTTCTGCAACGATCCACAATTGAGAAAACTGATTCGATAAGGTTACAGATACCTGTTCTCTTTCAAAGTGAATCATCGCACTCATTGCCATAATTGCAAGCAATCCAGAATATCCAAAATAGCCAGTACACAAATCTTCTATTTTCACCAGGATAAATGATAAAGATAACAGCACAATCACTTTAACGGTATCTCTAACATTCACTGCATCAAAGAAGCGATTCAATACATAGCCAATGAGTATCCCTGAAGCAACACCACTGATAATGGAAGTTGGTATTCTCAAGAAATTCAAAGCATCTAAAGAACCAGAAGAAGCAAGAGATGTGAATGAAGTAAACAATACAATGACAAATACATCATCTACAGATGCACCAGCCATAATTAATTGTGGAATACCTTCCTTTGTTCCATAGCCTTCATCAATGAGTTTCAACATGTTTGGTACAACAACTGCTGGGGATACCGCTGCTAAAACAGAGCCAAGAATCAATGCATCTAATAGTGAAAGATGCAGAATTACTGGTCCTAATAATGCGAATCCAATGATTTCAAATGTTGCAGGAAGAAAACACATTAAAATTGCAGGTCTGCCAACTTTTTTTAATGCATCCAGGTCCAGATTCAATCCCGCACGGATCAGAATGATGATCAATGCAACCTTACGAATCGATGCAGAGGCATCCAATATCGAAGCATCAATCAATTTGAAACAATACGGTCCTAATAAGATTCCACATAGCATAAAGCCAAATAATGGTGGAAATTTGATTTTCTTAAACAAATCTCCAAGCAATAATCCACAAAGTAAAAGTAAAGCAAAACTAAATAACATAAACACCCTTTCCAGCAGGCAAACAAAAAAGCTGATTCCCTGCATGATAAAAAACATTGCAGAAGTCATCAGCTGTAATAGCGGTTTGGAATTTCTTCCTGGAAGACATCATTTCCGCTAAATATATTAAACCTGATTTACAAATTTGAGAAGCAGCAATTTTGTATCTGTCGCTGACAATAGAACAATTTTATCAGCCATATTTGTGTGGAAACATTGTTGAGAATTGATAATCATCTGTCGATTATGATAAATCAAAGCACATTTACCTTCTAATGAACAGATAATCAAATTATCATTACTGCTCAATTCCAGACGACTGTTTTTCCCCATATGGATTGCATCTAACTTGAATTGTTCATCATCCACAAGTCTTTTCTGAGCAATATCAGATTCATTTTTATCAATTAAATGA
>Ga0129311_1000417_pt1 | contig 38705 bp, 35 predicted proteins | sample Go1ome_FD_94435 | JGI IMG/M metagenome (GOLD analysis project Ga0129311, IMG submission 94435) | Western lowland gorrila individual fecal microbial communities from Wisconsin, USA - Go1022B metagenome | ecosystem: Host-associated > Mammals > Digestive system > Large intestine > Fecal | place...
GCTGCAAACATTTTAACTGCGTTAAAATGTTGTTGATTTCAAGGAAAGGGAACCCTGACGGTTCCCTTTCCAACTATCCTTCCCTCCGAATCCTTTGGCCGGAAGGACTTTTTCGACAGCCTGTGACCGCTATGGTCAGTCATCCCGCTCCGATTCATACTTCAGCACTGCGCCGGAAGCTGCGTCAATTTCATAGCTATACTCCATATTGCCGGACTTGAACTCCACCTCATAGACCAGGATTCCGTCCTCCTCGTCCAGCCCCACCTCCATGTCATAAACCGCGTCTTGCTTAACGCCGGCGTGGTTCAGGGCGATGGACTTCGCCTTGGCATTGCCGATGTCCGTCTTCTGTCCGGAGGGGGCGTCAGGCTGCCGGTCGGGCTTTTCCGGCTTGGGCGCGATGGTATCATCATCCGTCCCATCCGCACCCTCATACTTCCGCTCCAGCACCGCGCCGGAAGCTGCGTCAATTTCATAGCTATACTCCATATTGCCGGACTTGAACTCCACCTCGTAGACGAGCGTTCCGTCCTCGTCATCCAGCTCAATGTCCATGTCATACGTCTTGCTCTCACTCACGCCCGCATGGTTCAGGGCGATGGACTTCGCCTTGGCATAGCCGATGTCCTGCACTGCTGCGGGCGGCTCGGGTCTGGAGGGCTGCACCGCAGGCGTCTCCGCTCCGTCCTCCACCTCGCGCTTGCTCTCCAGAATCGCGCCGGTGTAGGCGTCGAGCTTGTACTCGAACTCCTCGCCGCTCTGGCTCTTGATCTCCACCTCATAGTGGGCGGGGGATTCGTCCAGCTCGGGATCGACCGCGCTGTATGCCATCTTGGCGGCAGAGACCTTGCCAAACGCCGCCGCGGCAAGGTCCATGGCCTTGTCCGTGCCGATGGGCATGGCGGGCGCGCCCGCTTCGGCAAGGTCCTTGAGCTCCTCCACCGAGAGCTCCGCCAATGCGTCAAACTTCAGGGAGGAGTTGAGCGCCAGCACACGGTTCACCAGCGCCGCCTTGCCTGTGGAAATGCTGTTTTCCCGCGCCTGCTGCGTAAGTCCCGCGTCCTGCGTCAGCGTCTGCGTCAGGACGGCCGCCTTCGACGCGCTGGTCTGCAAAACGTCATCCACCGTGTTCGTCAGCTCCCGCTGAAGCTTTTCCGCGCGAGCGGTATCCTTGTCCTCTACCGAGATCATAATGGCGGAGGAAATACTGCTGAGATAGCCGTTTCTCACGAGGCTACCCACGATGGCGTTCACAGCCACGTCGAGCTTTGCACCCTTGAGGTCTGCTCCATTACTCATATCCGCCAGGATGGCTTTTGCATCCTCGTTGAGCGGCGTACAGACGAGCACCTTTTCGCTCCGATTCACCTTCAACTCAATGCTGGGGTTCACATCCAGTGACACCACGGACGCAACCGCGTTCGCTCGCTGGTAGTAAACTCCGCTTCCCCCGAGGATCGCCACCATCAGGCAGGCCGCGATCAAACCGGACAATCTTCTGCTCTTCTTTTTCTGATTCATAAAAACTACCGTTCCTTTCCGTTCTTCACAGCGTGAGAGAACGCCTTGTATATCCTTCGGAGCCGTTTTTTCCAGAGCCTGTGCTAATTTCTGTTCGATTTCTCTGTCCGTCATAAAGCGTCATCTCCTTTCAGATAAACTCGCATCTTTTTCAACGCTCTGTGATACTTTGACAGGACGGTAGACAGCGGCATCTCCAGCAATCCCGCAATCTCACGGTGCTTCAGGCCCGTGACCGCATGGAGCAGTACAAGTCTCCGCTCCTCCTCGCTCAGGACCGCAAGGGTGTCCTGCAGCAGCAGCTTTTCCTCTTGCGGCAGCCCGGTCTCCCGGTCGGGAATGGCGTTCCATTCCTCATCGTTGAGGTTCTCTCTTCGGTCCGCATTCCGCAGCTGCATCAGGCAGAGATTCCGGCAGATCGTCAAGATCCATCCCATCGGTGACCCCGTCGGCCGGTACTGCTCTCCGCGTTCCCATATCTGAACAAACACATCCTGCGTCATATCCTGGGCATCCTGCGGATTTTTCAGGTATGACAGTGCAAGGCCATATACCGCCGTTCGGGTTCGGCCGTACAGGTCCTCCAGCGCGTTACAGTCGCCGGCGGCCACTCCCGAAAGCAGCTGTTCCAGCTCGCGCCTGTTCTCGCCCTGTGCATATTCAGTTTTGGATCTCATCCCAACCAGCATAAGCATCGTTCTCCTGTCATCTATTCAATGCAGCAGAAAGTTCTTTTATTGCGCCTGTTTTTAAATAATTTTTTCGGTGTTGCAGTCTGTCCCGCTCAATCATTCCGCCCTCCCGGCGGCGGGGCATGCTTGTCCTCCCCCGGGTCACGGGGGCAGGAGGCAGGGGCAATGGCCCCCTTTCCATACTTGGCCCGGATGGCATCCATGGCTCCGGCCAGCTTCTCCAACCGCTCCCGCTTCTGATCCTGGGCTCTGTGGAACAGATCCATCTGGGCTCCCGCCTCCTCTTGGGGCAGCAAATACAGGGCGGTCACCGTCAGCGCCCGCACCGGGGCGTCCATGCTCCAGCAGCTCCGGGCCAGCTCCCAGGCCGCCTGTCCGATCTCCTGCCCCAGACAGGTGGGCACGCACAGCCGCCGCTGGCGGCTGATGTCACGGAACCCCGGGTCCCGGATGGCCAGGGATACGCCGCCGCATTTCATCTCGTGCCGTCTCAGGCGGGCGGCCACCTGGTCGGCCAGCATGACGATTCCCGAGCGGATCTCCTCCGCCCCCCTCAGGTTCCGGGCAAAGGTCAGCCCGTTTCCGATGGATTTGGGCGGCTCCACCCGGTCAGCCGGAGCCACCGGCGTGCGGTCCAGCCCCTGGGCAAAGTCGTGAAGCTGTGCCCCGTTTTTCCCCAGCAGGGAAAAGAGCGCCTCCCGGTCAAAGGCCGCCAGGTCCCCAATGGTGCGGATCCCAAACTTCTGAAAGGCCGCCGCTGCCGCCCGGCCTACATACAGCAAATCGGTGACTGGAAGCGACCACACCATGGCGCGGAAATTCTCCCGGCTGATCACCGTAGTGGCGTCCGGCTTCTTATAATCGCTGCCCAGCTTGGCGAACACCTTATTAAAGGACACTCCCACAGAGATCGTCAGCCCCAACTCCCGCCGCACCCGGTCCCGGATCTCATCGGCCAGAGCCTTGGGGTCGTCTCCGAACAGATGGAGGGTGCCCGTCACGTCCAGCCAGCTCTCGTCAATGCCAAAGGGCTCCACCAGGTCGGTATACTGCTGGTAGAGCTGGTTTACTTGGCGGGAAAATGCCCTGTATTTCTCGTGGTGGGCGGGCAGCAGCACCAGCTCCGGACATTTCTCCCTGGCCTGCCACACGGTTTCCGCCGTTTTTACCTGGAAGCGTTTGGCCGGCTCATTTTTTGCCAAAATAATACCGTGGCGGCTTTTAGGGTCTCCGCACACCGCAACAGGCAGATGCCGCAGCTCCGGGTGGTCCAGCAGCTCCACCGAAGCATAGAAGCTATTCAGGTCACAGTGAAAAATCACCCGGTCCACGGCCCGGCCCTCCTCTCTCATCGCAGCAGTCTCTTTTTATTGTACTCCGTCCCAGTCAATATGTCAAACTTATGTTCGATTTATTGCTTTAATTTTCTCTTGACAAGCTCGGAAATCTTGTTATACTGTGTATATACTATATATACAGTATGTGAGGAAGTCTCTCATCGGCGTCAGACCCCCAACAGGCAGACAGCCGGAACAGGGACTATTAGGTGCACCAAATGGATATTATTTTAAGCAACACCAGCGGAAAACCCATCTACACCCAAATCACGGATCAGGTGAAGGAGCAGATCATGTCCGGCGCCCTTACGCCGGGGATGGCCATGCCCTCTATGCGCCTGCTGGCCCGCGAACTTCACATCTCCGTCATCACCACCAAGCGGGCCTACGAGGATCTGGAGCGGGAGGGCTTTCTGGAAAACATTCCGGGCAAGGGCTGCTTTGTGGCCCCCCAAAACCCAGAGCTGCTGCGGGAAGCCCAATTGCGCCGCGTGGAGGAGCATTTGACCCAGGCAGTAGACGAAGCCCGAAAAGGCGGCTTCTCGCTGGCCGAGGTACAGGAAATCTTAAACATATTGTATCAAGGTGAAGATTTATGACAAATTGTATTGAACTGCAGGGGGTATGTAAGTCCTACGGGGACTTTACCTTACAGGATCTCAACCTTACGCTCCCCGGCGGAGCTATCATGGGTCTGATCGGGGAAAACGGCGCGGGCAAGACCACCGCCATCAAATGTATTTTGGGGATGACGCGCCCCGACAGCGGCACTGTCACCGTCCTGGGGCAGCCCATGGGGCCGGACAGCGCAGCGCTCAGGCAGGAAATCGGCGTTGTTTTGGACGAGTGCTTTTTTCACGACACTCTCCGCCCCAAGGACCTGTCTCCCATTCTCGCCCCCATCTACCGCGGCTGGGACAGGGAACTGTACCGGGACTGTCTGGCCCGCTACGGCCTGCCGGAAAATAAGCTGATCCGCGAATTCTCCCGGGGCATGAAAATGAAGCTGTCTCTGGCCGCCGCCCTGGCCCACCGCCCCCGCCTGCTGGTTCTGGACGAGGCCACCGCCGGGCTGGACCCTGTGGTGCGGGACGAGATTTTAGACGAGTTTCTCGCCTTTATCTCCGACGAGGACCACGCCATCCTCATGTCCAGCCACATCACCAGCGACCTGGAGAAGGTAGCGGACTATATCACCTATCTCCACCAAGGGCGCGTCGTGCTGTCCGGGAGCAAAGACGACATCCGGGATCACTACGGCCGTGTGGCCTGCACCGCCGCACAGCTGGAGCAGGTCGCCCCCGGCGACCTGCTGCGGGTGCGGAAGAACGCCTTTGGCTGCGAAGGACTCACCCCGGATCGGGCCGCCTTCCGTCAAAAGTATCCCGCCCTCCTGGCCGAGCCCCTGTCCCTGGAGGACCTTATGGTACTGATTGAAAAGGGGGAAGCTCTATGACCGGACTGATTTTAAAGGATATCCTTGTGATGCGGAAAAGTCTAAAAACCTACCTGCTTCTGATTCTGTTCTACCTGATCCTCTCTGCTGCAGGCGGTCTTCCCATCTCCTTCTGCCTCAGCTTTATCCAGGTTCTCCTGATGGTTCTCCCCCTGTCCGCCTTTGCCTATGACGAACTGTCCCATTGGGATAAAGCCGTGTTTGCCCTTCCTCTCTCCCGGCAGACAGTGGTCAAGGCCCGATACGGTTTTCTCCTGCTGCTGGTGCTGATCTCCGCCGCGCTCAGCGGGCTTCTGTGTATTTTCTTCTCCCTGACGGGGCGGGCAGAGCTGCTGGAAACACTGGCCTCCGTCCTGGCCTGTCTGGGCGTCGGGATGCTGATCCCGGCCTTCATGCTGCCCCTCAACTACAAGCTGGGGCGGGAGCGCGCCCAGCCCTTCCTGTATGTGTTTGTCATCGGCGGCGCCTTGGTCGTCTTTGCCCTGTCCAAGTTCAGCAAATACGGTCTGGTGGACCTCTCTTTCCTCGGCTCCGTCTCAGACAAACAGGCCTTCCTCCTGTTTGCTCCATTTCCCCTTGTCGGTCTGGCGGCCCTGTGGATCTCCTTCCATATCTCCAGCGCGATTGAAACCCGGAAAGATCTTTGACCTCAATCCCACGCCAACGAAAAAGGCGGCCCCTCTCATATGGGAGGGGCCGCCTCAGCTTGTCAAAAAAGTGGTAAAACCACTTTTTTGACAGCCTGGCCTTTCACCGCAATCTTACGCCCTTGCCGGGCGGCGTTTCATCCAGGCGAGGAGGCCAAGGATCAACACCACGCCAACGGCCAGACAGATCACCGCATTTTGCAGAAATCCGGCCAGCAGGAAGCACACAAAGCTGACCGCCGCCACCGAGACAGCGTAGGGCAACTGCGTGGACACATGGACAACATGGGCGCACTGGGCCCCCGCAGAGGACATAATGGTGGTGTCAGAGATGGGGGAGCAGTGGTCGCCGCACACAGCCCCGGCCAGACAGGCGGACATGCCGATATACAGCAGCGGGTCCTCCGCCCCAAACATATTGGAAACAATGGGGATCAGAATGCCGAAGGTGCCCCAGCTGGTACCGGTGGCAAAGGCCAGCAGGCAGGCCACTACAAAAATCACCGCAGGCAGAAAGTTCGACAGTCCCTGGGCAAAGTCGCTGTGCATCAGCATCTCCACAAAGGAGGCCGAACCCAGAAGATCGTTGGAGATATTTTTCAGAGAGGTCGCCAGCGTCAGAATCATGATGGCGGGCACCATAGCGATAAAGCCCTGGGGCACACAGTCCATCGCCTCTTTAAAGGTGAGCAGACGGCGGCAGACCAGATAGGCGATCAGGAATATGAGGGCCAAGATTCCGCCCCAAGGCAGACCCACAAAGGCATCCGTATTGCCGAAAGCCCCCACAAAGTCCCCGGCATACTCCGTGCCGCCCCAGGCGTCCACCCCAAAATAACCGCCCACATACAGCAGTCCCACCACAGAGATGACCACCAGGATCACAATGGGCAGAACCAGATCGATCACCCGGCTGCGGGGGTTAGAGACGACCTCCTCGCTGTTCACCCGCTCCTGCCCGGAGAACAGGTCTCCGTGCTCCACCGCATTGTGTTCGTGCCGGGCCATCGGTCCGTAATCCACCTGCATCAGGATCAGTCCCAGCACAAAGACAAAGGTCAAAAGGGAATAGAAGTTATAGGGGATAGCCCGAACAAACAGGCCGATCCCGGACAGGCCGGTCCCCTCCGTAAACTTGGACACGGCCGCCGCCCACGAGCTGATGGGCGCGATCATGCAGATAGGGGCGGCTGTGGCGTCGATCAGGTAGGCCAGCTTGGCCCGGGAGATCCGGTGTCCGTCGGTGACAGGCAGCATGACGGAGCCCACAGTCAGGCAGTTAAAATAGTCGTCAATAAAAATCAGAACGCCCAGTACAAAGGTGGCCAGCTGTGCCCCCACCCTGGTCTTGATGTGGGTTCTGGCCCAGCGTCCAAAGGCGGCAGATCCTCCGGCCCGGTTCAGCAGCGACACCACTACACCCAGAATCACCAGAAACACAAAAATGCCTGCGCTTCCGGAGACAGCATTCACCAGACCCACACCGACCACGTTATCCACCGCGGCAGGAATGGAGCCGCCGCAGGCAAAGGCGCCGCCCACTACGATGCCCACAAACAGGGACGAGTAGACCTCCTTGGTGATCAACGCCAGCCCAATGGCCACCACCGGAGGCACCAGCGCCCAAAAGGTGGCATAGGTATTCTCTACCGTAAGGGGGACCAAAATTGCCATGGCCGCAATCACCGCACAGGCCACGCCCAGAAGAAGTCGATTTTTTTGCTTACTCATGTTAGGATTCCTCTCTTTTCAGACAAACAAAAGGGCCACGGACAGCAGCTTTACGCGCGCCATCCATGGCCTTACTCTCCCCACAGAGCGGGGAATAAAAGCGGACAGCTCTCCACGTTGACCGTGACAGTCCGCAAGATATTCTCTTACGCACCAGGACTGACGGGGCAGGCACCCTCGTCCTCCTTCGGCGGATTCCCCTCTCCTCCGGAACGGCTGCCTGGCCTGAAATCCCGGAGTACGCATGAAATCCGCGCCTCTATCTCTGCTGATTCAGTTGTAATGATAACAGAATCTTAGCACTGACCCTTGTCCTTGTCAAGGGTCTTTTCCGCCGGCTCCACCCGCAGACGGTCATCCCCCACATTCATCATGCAAAAGGTGTACGTCCCCGTAGCCACCAAACGGTCTTGGCTGTCGGTAAGCTCTACCCGCACCACAGACAGCGTCCGCCCGATTTTTGTGGCCACAGCCACGCAGCGGACCCAGGGCGCAGTGCCCGGACGGAGATATTCCATGGTGCTGTTAGTCGTGACGCAGGTATTGCCATACTTGGAACAGGCGCAGGTACCCGCCATGGTATCCGCCAAGGTCACCAGGGCGCCGCCATGGACCATACCATGGGGATTCAAGCTGTTCTCCGTTACAAACAGCCGTCCCTCTGTTCTTCCGGTCTGAACCTTCTCCAGAAAAATGTTGTTGTAAGCCGAGAACTGATGGGGCCCGTTCACCATGGCCTTCAGCCGTTCTTCAATCTCTCTCTGCTCCATAAAATTTTCCTTTCTGTTTTCCCACTTCACCCTCCGCCCACATAGGATGGTGGGAATACTGGATGGAGGGATGCTCATATGGAATCAAACCACGCTCCGGACCCCAGAGACCCCCTGATCTTTCAGAGTGTGTGGCAGCGGGTCACCGCCGGACAGGAGGACAGCCCCATCGCCCTGCTCCCGCCGCCGGAGGAAAAGACTTTCCCCCCGGTCCGTGAGGCCGCCCCCCAGCTTCTGCTGGAGGGCTGGATGGATCGTCTGGCCGCGGCCGTCCGGGACACTCTGGCGCTGGCACGTCGCTGGCCCGGTCCCGTCTCCCGGCTGGCCTGGAGTCAACTCCGCACCCTGCGGAACCAGCTCCGCCGTCTGGATACCGGCCATTTTCTTCTTACCGGCCGGAGATATACGCCTCAGGTGTCCGAACCGTCTCTGCCGCCGCTCCCCCGGGACAACGCGCTGCGCCAACACTGGCTGCGCTTCCGGCAGTGGGCCGAACAGGCGCAGGCGGAAGGCGACCGCGTGTCCTGCGCTCCCGTTCGTCTGCTCTGCTATGGCCTGTCCCGGCAGTCAGCGGAGCTGGCCCGGGAGATCCAGACCTTTTTAGAACATTTCGGCGCACTTTAACCAATTTCGCGTTGTTTCTTGTCCGGCGCTATGCTAAAATAAATGAACCCAGATATTTTAACATAAGCATAGGGGGATTGCTATGTGTGAAACGGAGAATTTCTCCTTCCTGTCAGCCGACGGGATACACCAAATTCAATGTCGCCTTTGGCTGCCCGCCTGTCCGCCCCGCGGCATGGTCCAGATCGTCCACGGAGTTGCGGAACATATGGGCCGCTATGAGGATACCGCCCGCTTCCTCACCGGCCACGGCTTCGCCGTGTGTGGGGAGGACCATTTGGGCCACGGCCGCACCGCCTCTGACGGGAAATACGGCTACTTCGGCCCCAAAAACGGCTGGAGCCTCCTGGTCCGGGATATCGCTCAGCTCCGTCAGCGCATGGGGCAGCGTTTTCCCGGGATACCCTATTTCATCCTGGGCCACTCCATGGGCTCTTTTCTCACCCGGACCTACCTGATCCAGTATCCCGGCACGGTCCACGGGGCCATTCTGTCCGGCACCGGACAGGAGGCTCCCGCTCTGGTTTCCATGGGACAGGCTCTGTCCGCCCTGCTGTGCCGTTTGAAGGGGCCCGACTATGTCAGCGACCTGGTCTACTCCCTGTCCTTGGGAAACTACAATCGTCCCTTCCGCCCCAACCGCACAGACTCTGACTGGCTCAGCCGGGACGAGGCCTCGGTGGACGCTTTTCTGGCCGATCCTCTGTGCGGCTTTCATCCCACCGTGGGTATGTTCCGGGATATGCTGGGGGGAATCCGGTTCATCGGCGCGCCCTGCAACGCCGCCAAAATGGATCCGGCCACCCCGGTTCTCTTCCTGTCCGGCGACCGCGACCCTGTGGGCTCTATGGGAGCGGGGGTACAGCGGGTGGCCAAGCTGTTCACAGATGCAGGCTGCCGTGCTCTCTCCGTCAAGCTCTATCCCGGTGCGCGGCACGAAATTCTGAACGAGACCAACCGCCGGGAAGTGTGGGACGACCTTCTCCGCTGGTTGGAGAAAAATTCGCCCCTCTAAGCTGTGATTTTCGTCAGCCTAAACCAAAGAAAAAATACATTAAGCTTCCATTTTGTTTTTCACAGCTGGATTTTTCCCTGTTTCCCCCTTTCCGGCCTCGATCTGCCCTGTGATTCCCTTCCGCCGTTTTTTGAAGGCTCTTAATTTTTTCTTGCATAATTTTAAAAACAGTGGTTAAATAATCAAAACTTCCAGGAGCGTCACAGCCTATGAGCAAAAAGAAAATCTCCGTGATCTGTATGGACCCTCTGGCCGCCACCGCCTATGCGGCGGATATCCGCTCTCTCTTCGGCGATGTGGCCCAAGTCGACACCTTTTCCATCTGGGACGGCACTGCCACGGGTATGCTTCCTCCCGCCGATATCTATGCCGCCACCACCGACGCCTACGGCTCTGCCGAGGAGTTTTCCCGCCATGTTCCCCCGGGCAGCCAGATGATGGGAATCGAGGTCTCCTTCCGCTGGGAGACGCTGAACCGTCTGAAGGAAATCCCTGGCGGGAGCAAGGTCCTCTTCGTCAATATGACCCCCACCATGGCCCGGGAAGCAGTCTCCCAGCTGGAACAGCTGGGCATCAACCATGTGAAGTGGATCTCCTACTTCCCCGGCCTTCAGCTGCAGAACCACGACGATATCCACATCGCCGTCACCCCGGACGAGGAGCGCTACGTCCCCGACTGGATCGACACCACCATCAACCTGGGTCAGCGCACCTGCACCACCAGCATGGTGGTAGAAATCGCGCTCCGTCTGGGCTTGGATCACCTTTTGGAAACGGAGCCCTTCCAGAACTACTTTCACTCCATCGCCAGCAGCAACTACGGCTTTAACCAGATGTTCGCCCGTTCCACCCGGTTGGAAAGTCAGTTCCACATTCTGATGGAAAACCTGCGGGACGGCGTGATTGCCATCAACGAAAAGGGCGTGGTTTATGCCTGTAACCAGCACGCCCAGGACATGACCGGTGTCAACTTTGTGATGAATGAACGCAACCGCTGCACCGAGTTGTTCCCCTACATCCCCTTTACCGAGTGTCTCCAGTGCACCCACCCCATGCCCATAAAGCTGGTTAAGGTCAACGGAGCCAACCTGAGTATTGAAGTCATCCCCGTTATCCGCAACGGTACATGTATCGGCGCCTTTGCCATTCTTCAGCGCTTTAATGAGATGGAGGAGCGGCAGAACGAACTGCGCAGTCAGCTGTTCCAGAAGGGCCACTACGCCAAATACAGCTTCGACGATGTGATCGGCCAATCCGAGGCCATTCTGCACACCAAACAAGTTTTAAAACGAATGGCCCAAAGCGAAAGTCCCGTCCTTCTGATCGGCGAAACCGGAACCGGCAAAGAGCTCTTCGCTCACGGGATCCACCGGGAATCCCGGCGAAGCTCCGGCCCCTTCGTCGCCATCAATGTGGCCGCCTTCCCGGAAAGCCTGTTGGAAAGCGAACTGTTCGGCTATGAGGAGGGCGCCTTCACCGGAGCGAAGCGGGGCGGCAAACCCGGTCTGTTTGAGTTCGCCCACAAGGGCACCCTGTTTTTGGACGAGGTAGAGGGCATGAGCTCCTCCCTCCAGGTCATGCTCCTGCGCGCCCTTCAGGAGCGCGAGATCATGCGGGTCGGCGGCAAGCAGATCATTCACGTAGATGTGCGGATCATCGCCGCCACCAACGAATCCCTGGAGGAAAAAGTACGCCAGGGCACCTTCCGCCGGGACCTTTACTACCGGCTGTCTACCCTGCCCGTAGTCATTCCTCCCCTGTCCCAGCGGGGGGACGATTTGCTGCTGCTGGTCGCCCACTTCCGAAAGGAACTTCACGGGGATTTTGTCCTCTCTCCCCAGGTGCAGGAGCTTTTCCGCAGCTATTCCTGGCCGGGCAACATCCGTGAGCTGCGCAACGTGGTGGAGTATCTGGTCTATACCGGCAGCCGCGAGATCACCTTTGACGATCTGCCCCCCACTCTTCAGCAGTCCTTCTCCCTTCCTCAGTCCGCCGGGGCCGTGGCTTCCGCTTCGGTACAGCCTTCCTCAGCTTCCCCGCTGCAATCTCCCGTTTTCCGCTTTGTGCTGAAGCAGCTGTATCAGGCCTCTCAGCTTCACCAGGCCATCGGCCGGGAAAAAATTCTGGAAGCCGCCCGGGAGGCCTACCTCCCCCTGTCTCAGCAGGAGCTGCGCACCATGCTGGCCGAAATGTCCCGTCAGGGACTGGTTCGGGTCAGCCGGGGACGGGGCGGCAGTCAGTTGACGCCCGAGGGCCGCAAGCTTGCAGAAAATGGTTGATCTTGCTTTTCTTTAACCACTTTTGTTTTTGTTTAACCATTTAATTTTAGATTGACATTTTAAAATTTTGTGGATGCAACCAAAATTTTTTGTCAGTTTTTCATGTTTCTTACAATTTTAAGTTGATTTTTTCCAGTTTTTGCAACGTTTTTACCATATCCAATTTTGGCACAGCGTGTGCTTGTTAATAAATTGGACACAGTTAAAGGGCCTCCGACCTCTCACCAAGCGGCCGGGCGGCTGATGTGTAGCTTTCAGAAAGGAGGAAACATATGAAATTCTGGAAAATGAACGGCGCCGGAAACGATTTTGTAGTGCTGAACAATCTGGAAGAGCATCTGCCCCACGAAGTATTCCCCACCCTGGCCAAGACGCTGTGCGAACGGCATCTGTCCATCGGTGCAGACGGCTTCATGGTGGTGGACCAGCCCACTCAGGGCGGCGACTACAAAATGCTGTTCTACAACTCCGATGGCAGCATGGGAGAAATGTGCGGCAACGGCGCCCGGTGCATCTGTCGCTATGGCTATGAAATCGGCCTGGCTGGCGAGACCCAGACGGTTGAAACCACCGCAGGGATCGTCACCGGCGTCCGGATCGACCAGCGCCAGTACCGTGTCCGCCTGAACGACCCACAGGAGGTAAATCTGGACCTCAAGGTAGACCTTGACGGACAGATCGTCCCCTGCGCCTATGCCGTGGTAGGTGTGCCCCACTTGGCCGTTCCCTACAAGGGCTTGGCTCAGGCCGACGAAAACCAACTGCGCGAATTCGGACGGAAGCTGCGCTGGTACAAGGGCTTCCCCAAGGGTGCGAATGTAAACTTCTATGAAATTTTGGGAGAAGATCACGTTCTGGAGCGCACCTTTGAGCGCGGTGTAGAGGACTTCACCTACGCCTGCGGCACCGGCACCGGCAGTGTTGTCACCGTCCTCACCCTGTTGGGCAAGGTCAGCGGCAGCAATGTAAAGGTAGATATGGCCGGCGGCACGCTGACCATCGATGTCGTCCGGGACGGGGAAAAGGTCAAGGACCTCTTCCTCACTGGTCCTACCAACATCGTCTGTAAAGGCGAGGTCACCGACGAGACTCTGAAGCTGTAAACTTACGTCCCCCTTTCCACCGCACCTAAGAGATTCACTAAAAGTTAATTGTAAAGGAGCGCTATTCGTGGATAAGAAATCTGTCGCTAAGAACTACCGCTTTTTGGTTATCCTTCTCTCCTGCATGGTAGCAGGCGCCCTGGTCGGTTGGTTCGCCCCCGACTTCGGTCACAGCATCGCATTCCTGGGTACCGTGTTTATCAACATGATGTTCTGTATCGTGGTCCCCATGGTGTTCGCTTCTATCGCCGGCTCCGTGGCCAACATGGAGAGCAAGGAGCGCGCCGGTAAGATCATGGGCTACACCGTGGGCACCTTCGTGGTCACCGGTGCCATCGCCGCCGTCATCATGTTCGTGCTGATGAAGGTCTTCCCTCCCGTGCTGGAGCCCTGGACCAACCTGGCCGCTGAGGAAATCGGTGAGCACGCCTCCATGACTGACATGATCGTCAACTTCTTCACCTCCAGCGACTTCGTGGGTCTGCTGTCCCGCCGGGCCATGCTGCCTCTGATCGTGTTCTCCATCCTGTTCGGCTTTGCCGTTCAGATGACCGGCGGCAAGGACTCCATCATCGGCCAGTGGCTGAGCGGTCTGACCGACGTCATGATGAAGTTCGTGAACATCGTCACCTATTACGCTCCCATCGCTTTCTTCGCCATCTTCGCCGACCTGATCGCCACCTACGGCTCCAGCGTTGTCGCCGGCTATGGCCGCGCCATGATCGTGTACTATCCCCTGTGCTTCATTTACATCTTCACCGCTTTCCCCCTGTTCGCCTGGTTCGGCGGCGGCAAGGGTGCCATTAAGCTGATGTTCAGCCACATCGCCCGTCCCGCCATCGTCTCTCTGGGTACCTGCTCCTCCGTGGCTACCATCCCCACCAACATTGAGGAAGCCGACGAGACCGGCATCAACAAGGACATCTCCGGCATGGTCCTGCCTCTGGGCGCTACCATGCACATGGACGGCTCCTGCTTCTCCTGCGTGCTGAAGATCGCCTTCGTGCTGGGCGTGTTCGGTGAGCAGCTCAACTGGTCCCGCCTGCCCTTCATCGTCCTGGTGGCCGTGCTGTCCTCCGTGGGTATGTCCGGCGTTCCCGGCGGCGGCTACATTGGCGAGTACATCATCTGCTCCATCTTCTTCCCCACTCAGATGGAACTGGCCTTCCCCATCCTGGTGGCCATCGGCAACCTGGTGGATCCTCCCGCAACCATGATCAACTCCGCCGGCGACTATGTTGTGTGCTACATCGTAGAGCGCTTCGTGGAAGGCAAGGATTGGCTGCAGAAGGCTCTGGCCGCTAAGAACTAAGTATACACTTTATTCTTCTCCCTTGTTTCCCTCCTCAAGAAGCGTGGAGCGCCCTTTAGAGGGGCGCTCCACGCTTTCCCGTTTCCTTTCAATCCCTGATTCAGCAAGGAGTGTTATTATGGCAAAATTGAACGAGAACTTTTTAAAAATGCCCGGCAGCTACCTGTTTGCAGAGGTAGCCCGGCGCATCGCGGCCTACTCCGCCGCCCATCCAGACGCCAAGATTATCAAATTATCCATCGGTGACGTCACCCGTCCTCTGGCCCCCGCCGTCGTGGTGGCCATGGAGAAGGCCGCGGCGGAACAGGGCACCTTCGAGGGCTTCCACGGCTACGGCCCCGAGCAGGGCTATCTCTTCCTGCGCCAGGCCATTGCTGACCACGACTATAAGGCCCGGGGCGTGGACATCCGGCCGGAGGAGATCTTCGTCTCCGACGGCGCCAAGAGCGATTGCGGCAACATCGGGGATATCTTCAGCGTGGATAACGTGGTAGCCGTCTGCGACCCCGTCTATCCTGTCTATGTGGATACCAACGCCATGGCAGGCCGGGCCGGCGACTACGATGAGAAGACCGGCTTCTGGTCCAAACTCATCTATATGCCCTGTACTGAGGAGAACGGCTTCTCCCCCAGCATTCCCAAGGAGAAGGCGGATATCATCTATCTGTGCTTCCCCAACAACCCCACCGGGGCCATGGCCACCCGGGAACAGCTCAAGGCCTGGGTTGACTACGCCAACGCCAACGACTCCATCATCCTCTACGACTCCGCCTATGAGGTGTTCATCTCCGATCCCGCCCTGCCCCACAGCATCTACGAGATCGACGGGGCCCGCACCTGCGCCATCGAGTTCCGCTCCTTCTCCAAGACTGCGGGCTTTACCGGCACCCGCTGCGCCTATACGGTGATTCCCAACGAGCTGGTCCGGGACGGCGTTAAGGTGAACACACTGTGGAACCGCCGCCAGTGCACCAAGTTCAACGGCGTGCCCTACGTGGTCCAACGGGGTGCCGAGGCGGTCTACTCCCAGGAGGGCCACGCCCAGATCATGGAGAACATCGCCTATTACAAGAACAACGTGAAGGTCATTCTGGAGGGACTGACCGCCGCAGGCTATCAGTGCTTCGGCGGCGAAAACTCTCCCTACGTCTGGATGAAGGCCCCCAACGGCATGGGGTCCTGGGAGTTCTTCGATCTGCTGCTGGACAAGGCCAACGTGGCCTCCACCCCCGGCGCGGGCTTCGGTCCCAGCGGCGAGGGGTACGTCCGCCTCACCGCCTTTGGCGACGCCCAGGCCACCAAGGAGGCCGTAGAGCGCATCAAGGCCCTGCGTTAAGCGCTGATCCGTACAAAAAGCCCCCGGAATCGGTTTTTCACCGGTTCCGGGGGCTTTCATATCAATTGGGTCAGTCCTCTGTAGTCTGGTCGGGCTTGTCCTCGCCGGGCTGCTCCGGCGCGGGATCGTCTCCGTCCTTGGGGCCGCTCTCTTGCGGCTTATCCTCGGGCTGCTCCCCGTCGTCAGGCTGCTGAGGCGCTTTGATCTCCTGGCTGACGATGTGGATATGCTTGGCAGGCGCTTCGATCTGGTCGGGCTGAGAGGGGCGGAACGCCTTCTGCGCCTTGCGGGTGGAGGCATAAGCGTCCTCCACCAGGGCAGGATCCCGGCCCTCGATGATGGCCACCATCTCGCCGCCGGTGATGGTCTCCTTCTCCAGCAGATAGGCCACTACCTTGTGCATATCGTCCAGGTTGTCCCGAATGACCTGCAGGGCCTCCTGATAGCACTTGTCCAGGATGGTCTTGACCTCCCGGTCCATAATGGCCGCGGTATCCTGGGCGCAGTCCAGACCGTAGCCGCCGTCCAGATACTGGTTCCGCACGGAACCCAGGGCCATCATGCCAAACTCCTCGCTCATGCCGAACATGGCCACCATGTTCCGGGCGATATTGGTGGCCTCCTGAATGTCCTGACTGGCGCCGTTGGTCATAGTGTGCATCACCACTTCCTCGCCGGCGCGGCCGCCCATGGAAACGGTGATCTTGGCCATCAGCTCGTCCTTGGTGCGCAGGTTGGTCTTGTCCTCCTCGGGCATCAGCAGGGTGTAGCCCAGGCTGCCCTCCGTATGGGGGACGATGGTGATCTTCTGCACCGGCTCGGCGTTCTTCTGCTTATAGGCCACCATGGCATGGCCCACCTCGTGGTAGGCCACCAGCTTCTTTTCAAACTCGGTAAGCACAGAGTTTTTCTTCTCGCTGCCGGCAATGACAAACTCGAAGGAGGCCAGCAGGTCCTCCTGGGTGACCAGGCGGCGGCCTTGGCGCACCGCCCGCAGGGCGGCCTCATTCACCAGGTTGGCCAAATCAGCGCCCACGGTACCCGCAGTGGCCAGGGCGATCTTCTTCAGGTCTACGTCCTCTGCCAGCTTGATCTTCCGGGTGTGTACCTGCAGGGTGGCCAGACGTCCGGCCAGGTTGGGCCGGTCAATGGTGATGCGGCGGTCAAACCGGCCGGGCCGCAGCAGGGCCTTGTCCAGCACCTCAGGCCGGTTGGTAGCGCCCAGAACGATGATGCCCTTGGAGGGGTCGAACCCGTCCAGCTCCGCCAGCAGCTGGTTCAGGGTCTGCTCCCGCTCGTCATTGCCGCCCATGCGGTTGTCGCGGGATTTACCAATGGTGTCGATCTCGTCGATGAAGATGATGCAGGGGGCCATTTTGGCGGCTTCCTTAAACAGGTCGCGGACACGGCTGGCGCCCACGCCCACAAACATCTCCACAAAGTCAGAACCGCTGATGGAGAAGAAGGGGACCCCCGCCTCTCCGGCTACGGCCTTGGCCAGCAGGGTCTTACCGGTACCCGGAGGGCCCACCAGCAGCGCGCCCTTGGGCAGCTTTGCGCCGATTTCCGTATATTTGCTGGGGTTGTGCAGGATGTCGATGACCTCCTGCAGAGACTCCTTGGCCTCGTCCTGTCCGGCCACATCCCGGAAGGTCACCCCCGTGGACTTCTCCACATACACCTTGGCGTTGGATTTGCCTACGTTGCCGATCCCGCCGATTCCGCCCTTGCCCCGGAACATGAACATCATGGCAGCCACCATGATAATGACCGGCAGAACTGTAGTCAGCAGCAGGGACCACACATAGGCGGAGGCATCCACCGGTTCGTCGTAGTACTCGACCCCGTGCTCGTCCATCAGAGAATAGATGTCCAAGTCAGCCACCGGGGTGGGTACGGTGACATACTTCGGCTCTGTATCCTGCCCGACCAGCCAGGGCATATTCAGGGCCGGAGTATTGCTCTGTCCGGGGATTTCGACCTCCACCCCGTCCTTCAGGGTGATGACATATTGCCCTGACTGCATCAGCACCCGGTCCACCTTATCCTCGGTTACCCATTGACGGAAGGTGGAGTAGTCCACCATCACCTGGTTTGCCGAGTTATAAGAGGACATACAGCTGCGGAACAGCATGGTAATGGCCAGCGCCCAGAGGATCATGCTTATGATCCCTACAATATTCCGGCGCTTGTCATTTCGGTTGCCGTTAGGCGGCTTTTTGTTTCTGTTCTGATTACTCTGCAAAGGAGTCTACCTCCCATCTGAAATTTACGCTTTATAAACGCGGAAACGAATATCAAAGGATAGCATAGCATAGTTTTGCCGTAAAAACAAGAAAGTCAGCTGTAAACTTTCTGTGATATAGATTTTAAGAAATTTTGTCCTTTTCCTGCCCACCCTTCTGTGCTATAATAAGAAGATGCTAATTTTGTTTTCCTCCATGCGGGGAAAGCCATCGACTTCCCATCTTGGGAATTATATGAAGCCAACATTATTCGTCTCGATCTGGGAGGATCTCAATATGAACCAAAAACAGCCTTTGCGCCGCTCCGCCCCCGTTGAAGCAGAAAACGACGGCGTGATCGAGGGCCGCAACGCCGTAGTCGAGGCCCTGCGGGCCGGCGTCACCATCGACAAGATTTTCATTATGAAGGGGGAGACGGACTCCGTTCTGGGTCACATCGCCTCCACGGCCCGGGAAAAGGGCATTGTAGTTGTGGACGCCGACCGGCGGAAGCTGGACAACATGAGCCGCACCCATTCCCACCAGGGTGTTATCGCCCTGGCCGCTGTGCGGGAATATGCAACGGTGGACGATATCCTCAACGCCGCCCGGGAAAAGGGAGAAAACCCTCTGATCGTGGTGTGTGACGAGCTGTCCGACCCCCACAATTTAGGCGCCGTCATCCGTACCGCAGACGCCGCAGGCGCCCATGGGGTCATCATCCCCAAGCGCCGCAGCGCCGGACTGACCGCCGTAGTGGGCAAAACCTCTGCCGGAGCGGTGGCCCACGTGCCCGTAGCCCGGGTGGCCAACCTGCCCACCGTGCTGAAGGAACTGAAAAACGAGGGGGTCTGGGTGTTCGGCACCGCTATGAACGGCTCCACCTCCCTATACAAGGCCGACCTGAAGGGGCCCGCCGCCATCGTCATCGGCAGCGAAGGGGACGGAATGGGACGTCTGGTCACCGAAACCTGCGACTTCACCGTCTCCATCCCCATGTTCGGCAAAATCAACTCGCTGAACGCCTCTGCCGCCGCCGCCGTTCTTCTGTATGAAGCCGTGCGCCAGCGCACAGGCAACTGAGCAGTTTGATCTGATTGCCGGCCCGCTCCCTGCCGGGGCGGGCCGCGACCCACTTTATCCGGAGTAATGACTATGCAGGACCAGGACACAAAAAAACCGAATACGCAGGATGACCTGGGCGAGCTGAAGTCCCTGACCCAGGGGGCCGAGGACATGGGCTTTTCTCTGGACGACATTCTGGCGGAGTATGGCACCCGCCGCAGCACAGAGCGCTCCGCCGTCCCCGTAGGACTTGACCTGCCCTGGCCGGAGGCCAAGCAATCCCCCAAAAACAAGGACAATCTTTTGCAATTCCCCGGCGGAAATTCCGGAGCTGACTGTCCGGAACCGGAAGAAGAGGAACAAGCTGTCCCGGAGGATACACAGGATGCCGCCCCAGACCGGGAGCCGCAATCGCCCCAGGAGGATGACGCGCCGCCCGCTCCCAACGATGCCGGTACCGTTGTCCAGTTTCCCGAGGAAGAGAGCGTACTGTCCGCCTTTCTGAAAGACCTGGGTCGCAAGGCAGACGAGTACGCCGATCACATGTTTGAAGAGGCGGAAAAAACCGATCCGGAGGAAGTCCGGCGTCTGGAGGAATTGATCCCCGGCACCGACCGGGAAGATGACCCGCCGGCGGATGAGCCCCGCCGGAACAGGCGTGTCGAGCCGCCGCCCCCCGACTCCCCTCCGCACGAGCTGGCAAAGCGCTTCGGCCGCGGGCTGAAGCACACTCGGATCCGGGTGGTACTGCTGGCGCTGCTGTGTATCCCCGCTCTGGCCCAGCTTCTGGTCCCCATTCTGGGCCTCCAGTGGCTACCCCCCTTGGACAGCTATCCCATTCAGGTGTGGGGCTCCGCCGGCCTGCTGGGTCTGGGGATGCTCCTGTCTGCAGATGTACTTCTCCGCGGCCTGGGCCGCGGTCTGCGGGGCCGGGTGGGGATGGACACTCTGCTGACCATAGCCGCCGGAACCACCTTGGCCGACGCCCTCACCTTGGCAATCACTCAAAACCGGGAAGGACAGCTCCCCTGCTGCGCCGTAGTGCTGTTTGCCCTGCTGTTCCACCTGAACGGCCGCTACCACAAGCGATGCGGCCTTCGTCTGGCCTGCCGCACGGCCGCCTCCGCCGCTCAGCCTTACCGTCTCACCCTGGACGAGGGCAAATGGAACGGAAAAAATACTTATACGAAAGAATATGGCACCCCGGAGGGCTTCGGCAGCCAGGTGCAGATGGACGACGGGGCCCAGCGGGTCTACCGGGTCTTCTGTCCCCTGCTCCTGCTGGCCTGTATTCTTCTGTCTCTGCTGGCCTCTGTGGGAATGGCGCGGCCCGACCGCCTGCTCTGGTGCCTGTCCTCCACCTTCACCGTATCCGCCGCCTTTGGCGCCGCTCTGGTCTACGGCCGCCCCTTCCATCTGCTGTCCCGCCGCCTCTCTCTGGAGGGTGCCGCTTTGGCCGGCTGGGCCGGTGCGGCCCGTGCCCCCCGGGACAGCCGGGTGGTGATCACCGATCTGGATCTTTTCCCCCCGGGCTATGTCTCTCTGAACGGTTTTAAGGTATTGGGGGATTTTTCCCGGGAGCGGGTGGTCAGCTGCACCGCCACTTTAATCCGGGACTCCGGCTCCGGTCTGGAGCGCCCCTTCTATGACCTGCTACGCACCCAGGGCGGCCTGTACCGCCACGCGGAGGGCCTGTGCTGCTATGAGGGCGGCGGCCTGTCCGCCCACATCAGGGGGGAACAGATCCTGGTGGGCTCCGCCGCCTTTATGAAGCTGATGGAGATTCCCCTCCCCGCGGGACTGAGCGTAAAAAACGCCGTGTTCTGCGCCATCGAGGGCAAACTGGCCGGTATTTTTGCCTTGAACTACGACCTGCCCGACACCTGCTTCCCCGCCATAGATATGCTGATGCGGGAAAAGGTTGGGCCGGTGCTGGCCACACGGGATTTCAATCTGATTCCCGCCATGCTGCGCCAGCGCTTCCACCTGGCCGCCGACCGCATGGACTTCCCCCCGATCGAGCGCCGCCGGGAATTGTCCGCCTCTGACCAGCCCCACAGCGATGTGCTCACCGCCCTGTTATGCCGGGAAGGCTTGCTGCCCTATGCGGAATCCATTGTGGCCGCCCGGCGGCTGCGCCGCTCCACCTATTTAGGGGCTGTGGTCTGCTGTATCGCTTCTACCATTGGCCTGCTGCTCACCTATTACCTCACTTCGGTGGACGCCTTCGGCTCCCTCTCCCCCCTGAATCTTCTGGTTTATATGCTGCTGTGGTTCATTCCGGTGTACCTGATTTCCGACGGCGCCCACAGATATTAAAAAAGCTCCCGTCCCGGTTTCTTTTCCGGAGAACGGGAGCTTTTTTCTGCCAAAGTTTGGTTTCCAGCATTTGTGGGTTGTCCCCTCCTTTTAAAATAGTTACAATTTGGTTACAACTATGTTAGGAGGCTCCCCCATGTACCGTCCGTTCCGTACCTTAGCCGCCGGCGCCTTGCTGGCCATTTCTCTATCCGTCCCTGTCTCTGCCGCTCAAGTATCGGTAAACGGCTCAACCCTGTCCAGCCAACAGGGCTGGGTAGAGGCGGACCGCAGCCAGATCACCCTGCTGGCCCTCAGTCAGACGGCGGGCTGCTCCCTGTCCTGGGATGGCTCCGCCGCCACCCTGTCCGGTCCCGGCTTCACCCTCACCGCCGTTCCTGGCCGGGAGTACATTCAGGTCAACGGCCGCTGCCTCTATGTTCCCGGCGGGGTCCAGTGCCGTCAGGGACATACTGTGCTGCCCCTGGCCCTTCTGTCCAATGCCCTGGGCTGCCCCCTGACCTGGAACGCCGCCACAGGCACTGCCGATTTAGACACCGCCTACGCCCGCCCTCCGCAGGCGAACTACAACAGCGAGGACCTGTACTGGCTGTCCCGGATCATCTCCGCCGAAAGCCGGGGCGAGCCTCTGGCGGGCCAGATCGCCGTGGGCAACGTGGTGCTCAACCGGGTGGAGAGCAGCCACTTCCCCAATTCCGTTCAAGAAGTTGTCTTTGATGACCGTTACGCCATCCAGTTCGAGCCGGTATCCAACGGCACCATTTATGATGAGCCCACCTCCTCAGCCGTTCTGGCGGCCAAGCTCTGCCTGGAGGGGGCCAACACCGCCGGGAAAAGTTTATACTTCTTTGCCCCGGCCCTGTCTGCGGGCAGTTGGATCCGCAGCAGCCGGACCTACTGCACCACCATCGGCTGTCATCGGTTCTATCTGTGACGCACTTGCAGGAAAATTTTGTCTCTCTTTCATGGACAAGTAAAAAGAGCGGCGGACCAGCTTGAAAAAGGCCGTCCGCCGCTCTGTTTTTTCTTAAATCCCCCCCCTTTTCAAGGGGATACTGCCTATATCATATCACTGCCTTATCCTCCGTTGCAAGAAAAAATTTTCCGTCCGCCACATTTTTATGCAAGCTTCTAAAAAATGGGAAATTTCAGAGGAAAACCTTGCAAAAAATCCCGCATTGACCTGCTGGGGTTCACGGTAGTAAAATCTGTCTATAATTTTTAGAGCGACGAACGCTTTAAATCAATACAGCAAAATGCAGAGATCGAGACAAGTACCGCAGGTCAGCCGGATTCAGCGAGTCGGGGGTGGTGGAAGCCCGACCCAAGAGGCCGCGGGAATAACACTCGGGAGCAGCGATCTGAACGGGATTTCCCAGTAGGAGAGACGCGCAGCGCGGCGTTAATGCGCAGGGGTTTGTCAGAACCCTGTGAGCGGCTGATTTTCAGCAAATTAGGTGGCACCACGGATATGCAGCGATTCGTCCTAAAATGATTAGGAGTCGCTGTCACAATTCGGAGGTGCTTTTTATGTGTTCAATTATGGGATTTACTTCCCCCATCCTTACGCCTGAAGCGGTCAAACCCTTCTTCGACCGCACCCTGTCCCGGGGCCCTGACCAGTCCCGGATGGAGCCCGCAGGCTCCGGTATGCTGTGCTTCCACCGTCTGGCCATCATGGGTCTGACGGAGGAGGGCATGCAGCCCTTCCACCTGGGAGACGACATGGTGGTGTGCAACGGCGAGCTGTACGGCTTCCGCCCCATCCGGGAGGAGCTTTCCAAGAAGTACACCTTCCGCAGCCAGTCTGACTGTGAGATCATCCTCCCCCTGTACCGGGAGTACGGCCTGAAGATGTTCTCCATGCTGGACGCGGAGTTCGCCATGATCCTCTATGACAGCGAAAAGGACCGCCTGATCGCCGCCCGGGACCCCATCGGCATCCGCCCCCTGTTTTACGGCTACCTGTCCGACGGCAGCATCATCTTCGCCAGCGAGGCCAAAAACCTCATCGGTCTGTGCAAAGAGGTCTGCCCCTTCCCTCCCGGCCACTACTACGCCGACGGCAAGTTCGTCCGTTACGCCGACCTGACCACCGTCCCCCGGTACAGCACGGACGGCCTGGACACCGTGTGCCGGACCATCCGGGAGAAGCTGATCGCCGCCGTAGATAAGCGGCTGGACGCCGACGCCCCCCTGGGCTTCCTCCTGTCCGGCGGCCTGGACTCCAGTCTGGTGTGCGCCATCTCCGCCAAGCTACTGGGCAAAAAGATCCGCACCTTCGCCATCGGTATGGACCTGGACCCCATCGACCTGAAGTACGCCCGACGGGCCGCCCAGTTCATCGGCGCCGACCACACCGAGGTCACCATGACCCGGCAGCAGGTGCTGGACAGTCTGGAGGAGGTCATCTCCCTGCTGGGCACCTACGACATCACCACCATCCGGGCCAGCATGGGCATGTACCTGTGCTGCAAGGCCATCCACCAGACCACCGATGTGCGGGTGCTGTTGACCGGCGAGATCAGCGACGAGCTGTTCGGCTATAAATATACCGATTTCGCCCCCTCCCCCGCCGCCTTCCAGCAGGAGGCCAAAAAGCGGGTGGATGAGCTCTATATGTACGACGTGCTCCGGGCCGACCGCTGCATCTCCGCCAACTCCCTGGAGGCGCGGGTCCCCTTCGGCGACCTGGACTTTGTGAAGTATGTCATGTCCATCGATCCCCAATTGAAGATGAACCGCTACCACATGGGCAAATATCTGCTGCGCCGCGCCTTTGCCGAGGACCGCATCCTGCCCGACGACATCCTGTGGCGGCAGAAGGCAGCTTTCTCCGATGCCGTGGGGCACTCCATGGTGGACGACCTGAAGGAGTACGCCGAAACCAAATATACCGACGAAGAATTTGAGCAAAAACGGCAGCAGTACACCTTCGCCCAGCCCTTTACCAAGGAGAGCCTGCTCTACCGGGAGATCTTTGAAAAATACTACCCCGGTCAGGCCCCCATGGTCAAGGACTTCTGGATGCCCAACAAGGACTGGGAGGGCTGCCAGGTGAGCGACCCCTCCGCCCGGGTGCTGTCCAACTACGGCGAGAGCGGAACCTGACGATTCTGTCTGTGTCCTTTCCATCAGAACACCGGCATGAAGATAGTAACAACTGTAAGAACTTAATAGGAGGTATGGAAAATGAGTGAAAAAAACAGAATCCCCGAGCTGTTCGGGTCCATGGTCTTTAACGAGGACACCATGGAGCAGTACGTCTCCCATAACGCCATGCAGACATGGCGGGACTGCCTGAAGAGCGGCCAGCCCCTGCCCCTGTCCGCCGCCAACGACATCGCCGACGCTATGAAGACCTGGGCCCTGGAGCGCGGGGCCACCCACTTCACCCACTGGTTCCAGCCCCTCACCGGCGTGACCGCAGAGAAGCACGACAGCTTCATCTCCCCCGTGGGCGGCGGCCGGGTGATCATGGATTTCTCCGGCAAGGAGCTGGTGCGGGGCGAGCCCGACGCCTCCAGCTTCCCCTCCGGCGGCCTGCGGGCCACCTTTGAGGCCCGGGGCTACAGCGCCTGGGACCCCACCGCCTTTGCCTTTCTGAAGGATGGCAGCCTGTGTATTCCCACGGTGTTCTGCTCCTACGGCGGCCAGGCCCTGGACAAAAAGACTCCCCTGCTGCGCTCTATGGCGGAGGTCAGCCGCGAGGCGGTCAAGGTGCTGCATCTGTTTGGCGACACCGATGTACATAAGGTAACTCCCCAGATCGGCCCCGAGCAGGAGTATTTTCTCATCGACCGCCAGCTGTATCTCAAGCGGGAGGATCTGCGCATGTGCGGCCGGGCCCTGTTCGGCAGCAAGCCCCCCAAAACTCAGGAGCTGGACGACCACTACTTCGGCGCTATCCGTCCCCGGGTGGCCGCCTACATGAAGGATCTGGACGAGGAGCTGTGGAAGCTGGGTGTGCTGTCCAAGACCAAGCACAACGAGGTGGCCCCCGCCCAGCACGAGATGGCCCCCATCTACACCGACGCCAACACCGCCAACGACCAGAACCAGCTGGTGATGGAGACCATGAAGAAGGTGGCCGAGCGCCACGGCCTGGTGTGCCTGCTCCACGAAAAGCCCTTCGCCGGCGTAAACGGCTCCGGCAAGCACATCAACTGGTCCCTGGCCACTGACACCGGTGAAAACCTGTTCTCCCCCGGCAAGACCCCCAGTGAAAACGCCGAGTTCCTGCTGTTCCTGGCCGCCTTCATCAAGGGCGTGGACGAGTATCAGGAGCTGCTGCGGTCCTCCGTGGCCTTCGCGGGCAACGACCACCGTCTGGGTGCCCAGGAGGCGCCCCCCGCCATTATCTCCATCTTCCTGGGCAGCGAGCTGGAGGGCATCATTGACGCCATCGTGGGCGGAAACGGCTACTCCGAGGTGGAGCACAAGTCCCTGCGTATCGGCGTAGACGTGCTGCCCGCCATCCCCCAGGACACCACCGACCGCAACCGCACCTCCCCCGTGGCCTTCACCGGCAACAAGTTCGAGTTCCGTATGCCCGGCTCCAGCCAGTCCGTCGCCGGTCCCACCACCATCCTGAACACCATTATGGCCGAGGAGCTGTCCCAGTTCTACGCCAAGCTGAAGGACGCCAAGGACTTCAACACCGAGCTGCATCAGTTGATCCGGGACACCCTCATCGCCCACCGCCGCATCATCTTCAACGGCAACGGCTACGAAGACGCCTGGGTGCAGGAGGCTCAGCGCCGGGGTCTGGCCAACCTGAAAAATGCCGCCGAGGCCCTGCCCGCCTATGTTCTGCCCAAGAACATCGACCTGATGACCCGGCACAAGGTGTACACCAAGGAAGAAATGCTCTCCCGTCACGAGATCCACATGGAGAAGTACTGCAAGGTCATCCGCATCGAGGCCTCTACCATGGTGGACATGGTGCAGCACGGCATCCTCAACGCCGCCTCCGAATACGAGGCCAAGCTGTGCGACACCATTCTCAGCAAGCACGCCGCCGCCCCGGAGCTGCCCTGCCATGTGGAGAGTTCCCTGGTCAACACTGTGGGTGTGCTGAACGAGCAGCTGCTGGAGCAGACCATCGCCCTTAAAACCGCTCTGGAAACCGTCCCCTGCGGCTCCGCCGAGGAGACTCTGCGCTACTACCACGACGTGGTGGAGGGCGGCATGGAGAAGGTCAGCCACACCGTAGATCATCTGGAGTCCCTCATGGCCGCCAAGTACTGGCCCTACCCAACCTTCAGCGATATTCTGTTTTCCGTCTGATCCCGCGTCCCCCGCTTCCCCCGCGCCCCTCTTTTGGGGGGCGCGGGAGATAAAAAGCTCCCCTCCGGCCCAGCGCCGGGGCAGGGAGCCTTGTGCTGTTCATTTCCCTCAGCCGACCGGAACCCCGCCTGTGCTCCAATGCCCAGTTTTCCTCCGGCTGAGGGCAAATTTTGTGAGGAGATGGAACGATGAAATATATCTTTATCACCGGCGGCGTAGTCTCCGGCCTGGGCAAGGGCATCTGCGCGGCCTCCCTGGGGCGGCTGCTGAAGCAGTGTGGCCTGCGGGTGAAGAACCAGAAATTCGACCCCTATCTGAATGTGGACCCCGGCACCATGAGTCCCTATCAGCACGGCGAGGTGTTTGTCACCGATGACGGCGCGGAGACCGACCTGGATCTGGGCCACTACGAGCGCTTTGTGGATGAGGCGCTGGACCGGAAGTCCTCCGTCTCCTCCGGCGGTATCTTCTGGAGCGTGCTGAATCAGGAACGCCGGGGAGGCTATCTGGGGGGCACGGTGCAGATCATCCCCCATGTCACCGACGAGATCAAGCGCCGGGTATACGCCATGGACGACGGCACCGCCGACGTGTGCATCACAGAGATCGGCGGCACCGTGGGCGACATCGAGAGCCAGCCCTTTCTGGAGGCCATCCGTCAGGTGGCCACCGAGCGGGACCGTGAAAATGTGCTGTACATCCACGTCTCCCTCATCGTCTCCATCCCCGGCACAGGGGAGCTGAAGAGCAAGCCTACCCAACACTCGGTGAAGGAGCTGCTGGGGGAGGGCATCCAGCCCGATATCCTGGTCTGCCGCACAGACAGCCCCATCACCGGGGACATCCGCCACAAGATCGCCCTGTTCTGCAACGTAGACCCCGACTGCGTTATCCAGAATCTCACCGCCTCCACCCTGTACGAGGTGCCCCTGCTGCTGGCCCGTGAGGGCCTGTGCGACGTAGTCTGCCGCAAGCTGGCTCTGAACTGCGGCAAGCCCGACCTGGCAGAGTGGACCGCCCTGGTCAACCGCATCAAGCAGGCAGACCGGCAGGTGACCATCGCCCTGGTGGGCAAGTATGTGGGCCTGCACGACGCATACCTCAGCGTGGTGGAGTCCCTGTTCCACGCGGGCACGGCCAACGGCGCCAAGGTGTCCATCCGCTGGGTGGACTCCGAGACCCTCACCCCGGAGAACGTGGAGCAGACCCTGTCCGGCTGCGGCGGTATTCTGGTGCCCGGCGGCTTTGGCGACCGGGGCATCGAGGGTATGATCCTGGCCGCCCGCTACGCCCGGGAGCACAAGGTGCCCTACCTGGGCATCTGCCTGGGGATGCAGATCGCGGTGATCGAATTTGCCCGCCATGTGATGGGCTGGGACGACGCCACCAGCGCAGAGTTCACCTCCCTCACCGCCCACCCGGTGATCGACCTGATGCCCGATCAGGTCAACATTGTGGACAAGGGGGGCACCATGCGCCTGGGCAAATACCCCTGTATGCTGTCCGAAGGCTCCAAGGCCCGGGCAGCCTATGGGTCCGAGGAGATCTCCGAGCGCCACCGCCACCGCTACGAGTTCAACAACCAGTTCCGGCAGGAGCTCCAGCTGGCCGGTCTGCGGCTGTCGGGCACCTCCCCCGACGGCTCGCTGGTGGAGATCGTAGAGCTGCCCGACCACCCCTGGTTTGTGGGCTGCCAGTTCCATCCGGAGTTCAAGAGCCGCCCCAACCGCCCCCACCCCCTGTTCTGCGGACTGGTCCACGCGGCTCTGGAACTGCAATAACAAACAGCACAGCGCATTTCCATTCTATTCAGCTGTTGTCATTCCGAGGCAGTGACCGATGTCGCTGCCTCGGTAATCCGTATCCCAAAAGTTTGAGAAAACGGATTGCCGCGCCAGTTTTCGAACTGGCTTGCAATGACAAGTATCTTAAACGTAACGCCCCCTGCGGAGAAAACCGCAGGGGGCGTTACGTTCATCTCTTCGCTTTCCGGTAAAACACCGCCGCTAAGATCACACAGGCGGCGATACCCACGGCGTAGGGGATGGCCAGCAGAAAGGCCACGCTGGCCGGGGCGCTGTAACAGGCATATCGGATGCCCCACAGCATATCGCAGTATCCATAGGCCACCACGGCGCACATCACCTGGGACAACAGGACGGCCAGAGCACCAAACAGGTAAGACAGCTTTTTCACGGGGATACCTCCTTTTTACTTTTTTCCTTTGTCCTTCAAAATCAGCACTGCACCGACGACGACAGCGGCGACGCAGGCGATCAGGAACATTCCGTTTCCGTCAATGCGGAGCATGGACGACTGCCCCAGCTGCTGGGCGGACGAGGGGAGCAGGATGGACAGCAGTCCCCACAAGATCAGGCACAGGATGCCGCCGATACAGATCGCCAGACCCAGCAGCCCCCTCTTTCCCCCGGCGGTCTCCGGGGCGGGTGCCTGCGTTCCCTTCTCCTCCCGGTCTTCTTTCAGCAGGTAGTCCAGAGAGACCCCGAAGTATTCACTCAGGGCCAGGAGCTTGTCGCTCTCCGGCAGGGACTGGCTGGACTCCCATTTGGAGATGGCCTGCCGGGACACCTTCAGTCCCTCCGCCAATTGCTCCTGTGACAGCCCTCTCTCCTTTCGCAGGGCATACAGCTTTTCAGATAGAGCCATACCTTCCTCCTTTCCCCCTGAGCATACCGCAGTTCCGGATGGAACACTACATACACGGGCGTACAATTCCGCAACCTGGGGTTGCAAGTTGTATTTTCTCCCCAATTATGCCACAGCCGGTGGAAAACTTCCACTCCCACAGGCAAAAAAAGCACCTGAGCCGCTGCGCTGCCCAGGTGCTTTAAACTTCATTACCGCTGATACTCAAACTCCAGATCGTACAGGGAGACGATATCTCCGTCCTTGATCCCCATGCTCTCCAGCTTGTCGAACAGGCCGGACTGGCGCAGCTTCTGGTCGAACCAGTTGCGGCTCTCGTAGTCGCCGAAGTTCACGTTGGCCATCAGGCGCTGGAGCCAGGGGGCCTCCACCACCCAGGTGTCATCGAACTGCCGGATCTCCACCTCGCCGCTGGTGTCCACCTCCGGCGGGCGCTCCACATAGGTGGACTCATACACCACCACAGGGGGTAGATTCTGCAGCTCCTGGGCGGCCCGCTTCATCAGCTCCCGGGTACCCATGTGGGCGGCGGCGGAGATCTCGAACAGCTCCATGCCCTGACTTTCCACATAGGTCCGCAGCTGCTCCAGCAGGGCGGGGTCCTGCATGATATCCACCTTGTTGGCGGCCACCAGCATCTTACGGCCCGCCAGGTCGGGGGAGTACTGCTTCAGCTCCTCGTTGATGGCCTTGAAATCCTCCACCGGGTCCCGGCCCTCGCTGCCGGACACGTCCACCACATGGATCAGCAGGCGGCAGCGGTCGATATGCCGCAGGAAGTCGTGACCCAGACCGGCGCCCTCGGCGGCGCCCTCAATGATGCCGGGAATGTCAGCCAGCACGAAGGACACCCCGTCCTCCACATACACCACGCCCAGGTTGGGGAACAGGGTGGTAAAGTGGTAGTTGGCGATTTTGGGCTGGGCCCGGCTTACCACGCTGAGCAGAGTGGACTTGCCCACATTGGGGAAGCCCACCAGACCCACGTCGGCCAGCAGCTTCAGCTCCAGTACCACGTCCCGGCTCTGGCCGGGCAGACCTGCCTTGGCGAAGCGGGGCACCTGCCGGGTGGGGGTGGCAAAGTGCTGGTTGCCCCAGCCGCCCCGGCCGCCCTTGCACAGGATAAAGGGCTCCGGCTGAGACATATCCCGGATGACCTCTCCCGTCTCGGCGTCCCGGATGATGGTGCCCCGGGGCACCTTCAGCACCAGGTCCTCGCCGTTCTTTCCGGAGCTGCGCTTGCCCTGGCCATCCATGCCGTTGGCGGCCACATATTTGCGTTTATAACGGAAATCCATCAGGGTGGACATGTGGTCGTCTACTGTGACCACCACGTTGCCGCCCCGGCCGCCGTCGCCGCCGTCCGGGCCGCCGGCGGCCACATACTTCTCCCGGTGGAACGACACCACGCCGCTGCCGCCGTTGCCGGAGCGAACGGTGATCCGGGCGGTATCTACAAAGGGTGCTGCCATATGGGGGCACCTCCTTTTTTGATTCTCTCAATTTCGTTCAGGCGCTCCATCCCCTGGGCGGGATGAGAAGCAGCCCATAAAACTGGGTGTTTTGATTTGATCTGTGTTTTTAAAACCGGAACAGGTTCAGGCCAACCTGGTCGCTGAATTCGCGGCCGACCTGACCGTCCCAGACCTGAAGGAAGAGCTCCAGCGTTGCGCTGATGGTGGCGGAGGTCAGATGACCGGCGTGTACCTCCCCGGTGACGGGGTTGCCAATGGTGATATGGAGGTGGAGATAGGGTTCCCCCTCCTTGCGGGTCACATTCCCCACCAGGGCGGAGATCTCATAGTCCCCCTGGTAGCGCTGGGCGTGATACTGCTTCTCCTGGGTGCTGAAAATGCCGATGGTCACGTCGTTGGCCGCGCCGATGGCGGTAACGCTGCCCAACTGCACCTGCTCCTGCTCCACCAGGCGGGTCAGGCTGGCGACGATTTCCTCGCCCGGGTCCAACCGCAGCACATAGCCCTGAGAAAATTTGCGATATTCCATCTGAACTCCTCCTTACGTTCCAATTGGTCCAATTCTGTAAGGTCTTATAAAAGAAGCCGCAAACGACACAAATCGTTTGCGGCCTCCTATCAGTAAAAATTACTGAGCGATCTCCACGATGGAGACCTGCTTGCGGTCCTTGCCCAGGCGCTCAAACTTCACCTTGCCGTCCTTCAGGGCGAACAGAGTGTCGTCGCTGCCCTTGCCCACGTTGACACCGGGGTGAATGTGGGTGCCGCGCTGACGGACCAGAATGTTGCCGGCCAGCACGAACTGCCCGTCGCCGCGCTTCACGCCCAGGCGCTTAGCCTCGGAGTCACGGCCGTTACGGGTGGAACCAACGCCCTTCTTGTGGGCGAAAAACTGTAAACCGATATTCAGCATTTGTCTTACACCTCCATAACTGAAATATGTTGGGGGTACTCCTCCGCCAGCTGGACCAGATAGACCATCAGCCCCGTCAGCAATGCCTGACAGGTGCTCTCGTTGGTCTGTCCCAGACCGCCGGGGAGCTTCAGGGAGAGGTAGGCGTCCTTTTCCCGGACCTTCACCGGAGCTTCCAGCCCCAGCACATCGTTCACCGTACATTCCACCACGCGCACAGCGCTGGTGATGGCGGCACAGACGATGTCCTCCCCCGCTTCGGCATAGCCGCTGTGGCCCTTCACTTCAAAGCCCACAAGACGGCTGCCTTCAGATGAAAAAGTGACGACGGTCATACTCAGGCCTTGATGGCGCCGATCTGAACCTTCGTGTAGGGCTGACGATGGCCCTGACGCTTACGGTAACCCTTCTTGGGGGTGTACTTGAAGATACGGATCTTCTTACCCTTGCCGTTCTTCACCACGGTAGCGTCCACGGAAGCGCCCTCTACCACGGGAGCGCCAAAGGTGGCCTTGTCGCCGTCCATAACAGCCAGCACCTGGTCGAAGGTGATAGCCTGGCCAGCCTCAGCCTCCAGCTTCTCGATGAACAGGGTGTCGCCCTCGCTCACCTTGTACTGCTTGCCGCCGGTCACGATGATTGCCTGCATTACATTTCAACTCCTTCATTTACGGGCTCGCTCTTATAGGAGGGGGAGGTTTCCCCGCTTTCATCGCGCCAGACGGCACGTGCCCTATTCGATGCGGCTTTAGTATTTTATCAGGGAAACCCGCCGCTGTCAATAGATACAGCGGCAGGTTTTCGTGTTTTTTCAGTCTATTTTCCGGCATACGGCCCGGCGCTCCAGTTTGGCCAGTCCCTGGGCCAGCTGCTGCCCCGTAATCTGATCGGTGATCCACCACCGGTCCAAGAGCTGCATGGTGTCGGCCTGCCCCTGCCGGATACGGCTGCACCCATACTGGGTGGAGAAGGTCATCTTCACGCCAGCCTGCCGGAATTCCTCCACCGCCGTGCGGGACCACAGGCCGTAAGGGAAGGCCACTGCGATCAGGGGCACGCCCAGACCGTCCTTCAGTTCCTGTTCAGCCTGCCGCACATCCGTCTGGAGAGCCGCCCGGTAGTCGGCCATACGCTCCCCCCGCTTTTTTATCACTCCGTCCCGGTCCCACTCCGTTCCGGTGCGGTGGTGCATATTATATGTGTGGCTCTGGATGCACAAAACACCTTTGTCCACCCAGGGACGGACCTGCTCCCAGCTGAAACGGGGCGGGTCCAGCACGGTCTGTGAGCCGGGATAGGTCGTCCGGCCCACAGCGGCCCCGATGGCAAAAACGGTGGTCTTCATTCCGCACTCCTCCAGAATGGGGGCCGCAATTTCCAGATTGGAAGCATATCCGTCATCCATGGTGATGAGCACCGGCTTGTCCGGCAGCGGAACCCCCTTTTCCACAAAATCTGCGATTTCAAAGGGGTCCACGGCGGTGTAGCCCGCCGCCTTCAGGGCCAGAAGCTGCTCCCGAAAGCGGTCTGCGCTGACCACGGAGTCCGCGCTGCAGGGGCCATATTCCTCAAAGTGATGGTACATGAGTACAGGCAGCGGGGTGCCCTGGCGGCGATACAGCTCCCATCCGCCCCACAGCAACAGGGCGAGGACAGCCAGCACCCCCAGCAGCATCCCCATGGTCCTTCCGGACCAGCGGCTCCACCGATCCCTCATGTTCCATTTCCTTCTTTCGTCTTATTCCTCCGTCGGACTTTCTATTGTAACCAAATATTTCTCCAACAGGGCCACCGGGTGGTAAGACAGCTTGCTGGTGCGCAGCCCTAAATCTCCGGTGTCATCCTCCCGGTTGAGGAAGGCCACCTCGCCCCCGGCATACTTCTGGGCAAACTGGGCCACCAGCATCTGATAGGCCCCCTGCACCTCCCGGTTGGCCTTCTCAATGTGGACAAACAGGGTATCGCCCACTACCTCTCCCAGAGAGAAGCCCACGATCTTGTCCTCCACCAACAGCATACCGCCCAACATATCATAGAGGTCCATGTGATCCAGCACTTCCCGCGTCTTGGAGATATCCTCTTTGAAGGTAACGGCCTGCTTGCCTCGGGCAGCCACATACTCATCCAAAAATGTTTGGATTGCGGGGATGTCCTCCTTCTCGATGGCCCGGAAGGTCCAGTTTCCGTAGGTCTTCAGGAATTTGTTCACATGGTTGCGCTGGCCGCTGAGCTTCTTTCCCTTGAAATACATCAGGTCCTCTGCCCGATACAGGTAATCGAAGGCGTCCCGGTCAGCCTCCGCCGTGCTTTTGGGGAAGAACTCCTGAAGGCGGTCCAGCTCATCCTTGGGGACAGGGTAGACGTGCATCGTCATATTCCGCCGTCGGCAATACTCCGCAATCTGCCGGTAATGCTCCGGCCGGCCGCCCCCTAGCGGCATCGGGAATGTGTCGCCCTTCCCGGGATAGTTTACCTTAAAATACAGGGAACCATCATAGATGGCCCACTCTGTCCGAAACAGCTCCCGCCAAAGGAAAACCGCCCCGGGGGTGGTGTCACAGATGCGGCTGCCGCTGTACTTGAAATAGGGCCGCAGCCGAGGCAGGTCCTCTAAACACAGGGGTTTAAAATCTAACATAATTGCTCTAATATCCTTATCTTTATTTCTCTCTTGGTTCAGGTTGTACGGCCGGCCCGGCAACGCGCCCATAATACCAGCCCGTCACGCCGTTCTTTTTGCACAGACAGGCGGAGCTGGTCCGGGCCACCAGAGCCAGCTTGTCCCCAGGGGCCACAGGAAGGGCGTAATCGGTGGAATCCTCGCACCACAGCCGGTCGCCGGTATACCGCAAATAGCTGTTCAGAATGAGCAGGACCCGGCCTGTCTCCACATGGCGGCACAGGGAGGTCTCCGCCCCCCGCTCTATCAGCTCCAACGTGCTGCGGCCCCAGCGGACATTGACAGAATCGGTACTGGCCTGCTGGGGATCCAGCGCCGTGACCACGGGCAGCCCGTCGTAGGCCTGCCATGTAAACTCCTCCGACGCCTCATCCGGAAGGATGAGCGCATTCAGCTGTCCGTCCAGCTTCAGCACACAGCCGCCGTCAATGGAGATGATTTTCCTCTCCCGTTCAAACAGCGGCGCGGCGGAGGGTATGCGGGGATTATACAGGGTAACAGGCCAGTGCCCCACGATCACCCACTTATCAAAGGAGTAACCCTGATCCAGAAAATCGTCATTTTTCATGCACTTCCAGCGGTTCAGGTTCTCCATTCCATGAAGGGACGGCACTCCCCCGTGGACAAAGACCAGATGCTCCGTCTCCACCACCGTGGGCATAGCCTGTAAAAAGGCCCACTCCTCCGGAAAGGCCGCCCGCAGATCCCGGCGCAGCCGGGGCAGGTCCTCCGTCTGGTCAAAGCCCTTCTCCCGGGCCATTTGCCGCAGGCAGGACTCCGGGTGTTGGGGCAGATAGGAGGAGAAGAATCGGTCGTCCAGCTCATCCGTTTCAAAAAAGCGCAGAACCAGACCATCGCAGTTTCCGCAGATATAGTAGACTGTATAGGTCCGTGACAGCTCCATCACATGGCGCAGCAGGGCCAGACTCTCCCGGCCCTTTTCCAGCACATCGCCCACCAACACCAGAATGTCCTGCGGGGTCAGCCTGATCTGCTCCATTAAGCTTCGGAAGAAGGGCAGATTCCCGTGAATATCGCTCACCGCGATGATCCGCCGTCCTGACTGAAACTTCGGGTGGACAACGATTGCCCGATCCATAGTCTTCCCCTCTTCCTTCAAAATAACCGCATTCAGCTCAGTCTGGCCTCTAAGGCCACCCAGCCGTTCTTCTCCCGTTTTTTCGTCACGGTCAGTCCGTGGCCCGCCAGAGCGGCGGCCACCTCGTCCGCGCGGGTATCAATGATGCCGGAACACAGGAACACCCCATCCTTCGCCAACAGCTGTGGCACCCGGGCGGACAGAGGGATGATCACGTCGGCCACGATATTGGCCAGCACCAGGTCATACCTCCGCTGCCCCAATTGGGCAGCCAGTGTGTCGTCTCCGATCACATCTCCGGCACACACATCATAGACGCTGCGGTCCACGCCGTTCAGCTCCGCGTTCTCATAGGCCACGCCCACCGCTTTGGGGTCGATGTCCACAGCGGCCGCATGGCCGGCCCCCAGCACCAGGGCGGCAATGGACAGGATTCCGCTGCCGCAGCCCAGGTCCAGCACAGAGCATCCGGCCGTCGTGTGCTCCTCCACCCCCTCCAGACACAGCTGGGTGGAGGCGTGAGATCCCGTACCGAAGGTCAGCCCCGGGTTCAGATACAGGGGGACGCGCCCCTGGGGCACAGCCTGATCCTTCTCCCACTGGGGCACTACATACAGCCGCGCTCCAATGGCCAACGGCTTATAGTATTTCTGCCAGCTGTAAGCCCAGTCTGTTTCCCCCAGCACCGTCTGGCTGTATTCACAGTCCAGCCCCTGGGTATACCGGGCCAGCTGGGCGTGTCCGTCCTCGTCGTCGGTGACGTAGAACTTCACCCGGGCCACGCCCTTCATCTTCTCCAGCAGTTCATCGTCCACATAATCCCAATACTGGCGGTTCTGCTCCAAAAACTGCCGGAATTCGCCCTCCTCCTCAAGCACAATGCTGTCCATGCCGTTGGCCGCCAATTTGGCGGTCACCGCATCCAGCTGATCGGCCGAGGTATTGATGGCGATTTCTAACCACTTCACGTCCTCCACTGCGGCGTGCCTCCTGTTCTTGATCCCGTCTCAGCGCTCTGTGCCCAGATAGAACAGGGCCAGCGTGCCGGGGCCGGAGTGGGCGCCGATCACAGGCCCCACATAGTTGATTCGAATATCCTTTACGCCCATGCGCTCGCTCACCAGCCGGGCCACATACTGGGCGTCCTCCAGACTGTCGCCGTGACTGATGAACACCGTCTGCTCCCCGGGGTTCACGGCGGTCGCCTCCATACGGTCTACCAGCGTGTTCAGGGATGCCTTCCGCCCCCGTGCTTTGCCGATATTCACCAGCTTGCCCTCATTGTTCACATGGAGCACAGGCTTGATCTTCAGCATAGAACCCACCGCCGCCGTAGTGGCCGAGATCCGGCCGCCCCGCTTTAAGAAGTGCAGGTCATCCACCGTAAACTGGTGGCACAGGTGCAGCTTATTTTCCTCGGCCCAGTCCCGCACCTCCTCGATGGTCTTTCCCTGCTTCTTCAGCTGCCCGGCGTGCCACACCAGCAGGCCCTCTCCCATAGAGGCGCACAGCGTGTCCACAACCAACAGCTTGCGCTCCGGGTACTTCTCCCGCAGCTCTTCCCCCGCCAGGCGAGCGCTGTCATAGGTGGCCGACAAGCCGGAGGAGAACGCCAGCACCAGCACATCCTTTCCCGCCTGAAGCACGGGCTCCAGCATGGTCAGATATTGGTCCATATTTACCGCAGCGGTGGTGGCCATTTCTCCCCCCCGCAGGCGGCTGTAAAATTCCTTGGGGTCCATCTCCCGGTTGTCCGGCCAATTATATTTGGTCTGGCCTTCAATGGTAAAACGCAGGGGCAGTACCTCTACTCCCGCCTCCTGCACCAGCTCTGTGGACAAGTCGGCAGAAGAATCGGTCACAATTATGTAATCGTTCATTGCTCTCACTCCTTTTCACCTTTGGCATACCCGTTCCATCCTGCGGGTACCGCAGATATATGCTGAGATCGCCAGGCCCAGAGGGCCGTGAATTCTTTCCTGATTATACCACAGGGTACCCATTCAGGGCAACCGTCTTTCCGCCCTCAGCGGCGGCTGATGTGGCGGCGCAGACGCTCCAGAGCCTGCTTATGGTTCAGGGAACGCATCTGGGGGAATGCCTTCATCAGACGGCCCTGGCCAAGCACTCGGCCGTCCATTTCGGACTTCAGATTTTCAAACAGCTGCTCCAGCTCCTGCCGGCGTTCCTGGCGGCGCTGGATGCGCTCCGCCTTCTGCATCTCAGACTCCATCCGGTACTGGGCAATGGCCTCCTTGGCGCCGTCCAGGTTCTCCTTCAGGCCGTCGCGCACGTCCTCGCTCCAGTCCTCCATGCCCTCCTTCAGGTCCTGAATGCTCTCTCTGAAGTCGCCGCCCTTCTCGGCTGCGTCCAGCACCCGGTCGGCCAGATTCTCGCCAAACTCGTTGGAGGCCTCCCGGATCCTGGCGGCCAGCTGGTCGATCCGGGCCAGCTTCCGGTTCACCTTAACAATGGTACTCACCGTGGCGGCCAGGTCCACCGCCATGGATGCGGCAGCCATCGCCAGCAGCACCCATCCCACCGTGCGCGGCATCAGTGCGATGACCAGTTCTACCGTGGGGTGAAGAATATCCACTACAAACAGGCAGGCAAAGCCCCAGGCGATGGAGAACTTCAGGCAGATATAGCCCCCCAGGTTGAATGGGTCGTTGGAGTAGTCCCACCACCGCTGGTGGAACAGCTTTTCCAGCACAAAGCCTGTTGCCAGTTCCAGCAGAGAGGTCAGCACCACCGACCCCAAAAACAGCAGAAGCAGATTCTTTTTCAGCGGCGTCAGACAGGCGATGATGATAACCACCCCGAAGCCGTAGATGGGACACACCGGGCCGTTCAGAAAGCCCCGGTTGACGAACTTTCCCGTCTGAAGGGCGGCGTAGCTCACCTCGGTACACCAGCCCAGAAAGGCGTAGATAAAAAAGATACACAAAAACTGATACATAAGAGTGATCCTCTCGTCCGTAATATGGTGGTGTAAAGTATAACGGCTCCGCCGGGAAAAGTCCAGTCTTTCCCCAAATGTCATTAAGTTAAGGGCTTTGTCATTGCGAGCCAGTCCGCAGACTGGCGCGGCAATCCGTTTTCTCTGACGTTTTGAATACGGATTCCCACGGCAGTGACATCGGTCAC
>Ga0129311_1000422_pt1 | contig 38479 bp, 39 predicted proteins | sample Go1ome_FD_94435 | JGI IMG/M metagenome (GOLD analysis project Ga0129311, IMG submission 94435) | Western lowland gorrila individual fecal microbial communities from Wisconsin, USA - Go1022B metagenome | ecosystem: Host-associated > Mammals > Digestive system > Large intestine > Fecal | place...
ACGAGCTTGAGATCAGGATCCACGAGCTTGAGATCAGGATCCACGAACTTGAGGATCACACCACATATCTTGAGAGTCACACAGCTAATCTCGAGAAACATATCGAGGGTCTCACGAACGAACTTACCAATATCAGAAACAGTAAATCATGGAAGATACTGAAGTTCTTTAAGATAGTTCAATGACGGCAGCAGGCATCAAACAATTCATATTCAAGAAACACTTATCAGAATCAGTCATCATCATATTGTCGCTGATTCTTTTTATTGTTATAGGCTTATCGGAAGGAACGGCATTTCAGGTCAAAAGCCAGAAGCAGCCGCAATTGTATCCGATCGCTCTTGATCAGGGAACCGTCATCACTCACAGCATCCCAGGTAACGTCGATCACCTTATGTCCTTCACATTATCATTCGGCACCATGGGGAGAACCAACGAAGGAACTGTCTTTGTAAAGCTTTATGATAATGACACCTTACTGGAACAGTGGGAAAAGCCGACTAACGAACTTACCGACAATCAGCCTGTCGATTTTACACTCAGCCATACGCTTAACAGGACAGAAGGTCATGATTACCGCATAACTGTAGAAGACATATATGAAGGCGACAATATGGTCGCAGTATGGTCATGCGGTGTTAGTGAAGCTCAACAACTATCCACTGTATATACCACGGTAAGCATGAGACAGAAAGTCTGTGTAATGGCTGTCTTTCTTCTCTTCCTCGCAGAGGCTTTATGTCTGGTCTTTATGGTAAGAAGGCCGGAAGATATCGAAGTCCCCGCTAAGAAGGATATTAAGGTAGTTAATTACATTACCTCGCTCATCTGTACGATCCTTATAGTCATCTCCTATTGCAGATTCATTGAAGAGGCAACAGATAAGTTTAAGTACTCTTCTGCTACACCTGCTGTATACCTCATATTCTTCGCTGTATTGATGATAGTTATAGCATCACTTTATACAGCTAATAAGAATAACATCGACATGCCGATCCCTGTACTCTTTGCAGTCCTGTACATAATCTATCTTCTTCGTGCTCCAGGCGATGTATTCAGCGGATATCTGTGGGCAGAAGACGGTATGGATCTATTACAGGGAGCTATGTACGAAGGACCTTCTTCATTATTCAAAGTAGTATCCGGAACTCATTGGTTTGTTCCCCGTCTCGTTGGACTTATCAGCTACTGGATCTGCCTATTCTTCAACGATCTTACAATCTTCCCGCCTTTGCTGGGATTAACATGTAAGGCTATCGCCGTTGGAAGCATCTCATACTTCATGAGCAACAGATTCGAATGGCTGGTCAAAGAGAGAGCTATAAGATTCCTAATATGCGCGATCGTCATCTTCTCGATCCCTTTCTACGACTCAGACGTAACAACATGTGACACTTCAGTCCCTTTCGTTATGCTGTTTGCAGTTTTCCTTATCGGTCTTGATATCCTGTGCACCAAGGATGCACGTAACATCTCGATTAAAGAGACTGTATTCCTTTCATTAACTGCCATATCGAATGCAGCAGCTCCTCTTTGTGCCGTAGTTGCATTATTAGCTTTGACCAGGTGGATCTTAAATGAGAATAAAGAGGACAGACTCAACAAGAAGCCGTTGATAAAAGAAGCCATCAAGCCTGCCGTAGTAACTATCTTCACGGTCATTCAGATGTTCGGCATCCTCGGAAGTGACAGAGCAGTCATCGATATTGATCCTTTTAACAGATTGATCGTTTGCCTGAAGCACTTTATCTTCACTCCCTACTTCACCTCTTATAAGGAATGGTCACTCTTCCTTATAGCTCTTGCAGGCTTCATCGCACTTGCCTATACCTCAAGGATATCCTGGAAGGTCATCGTCTATTCTTCTGTTTTCAGCTATGCGTATATCTCATATGCATCTTTTGCAGCAGAGACTTCCAAGATATCCGACATCATATTCACCGAACCGAATGTAGGCGGAAGATACATATTGGCAAGCTTCCTTATATCAGGATTCATACTGGCTATAGAAATATATTATCTGTGGAAACACAAATTCACTGCATTACGCTTCATCGGACTTTTGCTGTTCATCTTAATGATCAGTATATTAACTATGACATATACTATGCCTGTCTACGGAGAATCATATGGCGATACTTACAACAACAATGTTGATGTATTTGACCGCCGCGGCGAAGATAACCTGATAATATGCATAGGTCCATGGGATCCTTTCGCACTCAATATACCTTGGAGTACAGATAGATACACACCGGTACCCGAAGCAGGAGAATTAAGCACAGTAGACCCTGTTGCTCCCAATTTAAACAATACTATGCTGACTGTAACGGGCACGGCGAGTGATCCACGCGGCAACACGTTTGAGCATTTATTCATAAAGATAAGTGATGACGATTATCTCGCACCTGTAAGCTATGATGAATACGGATTCGAATTTCATGTTAATCCTGTAAACTTCAATGGCACCACAATAGACTTCATCGGTCTTACGTCAGATGGACGTCTGTACAGTTGGACATCCACCCCGGCAAGCATAACAAGCATAACAAACATAACTACACAGTGAGAGAACGATTATGGAAAAGTTTAAACAAGGATACAAAACAGGAATCTTAAGAACAGTAATGCTCTCCATAGCATGTGCATTCGCCTTTATCGCCTATGAGCGTCTGGTCGAATTAAGAGGAGCACTGGATATTCATGATATGCTCCACACATTCTTATCGGTAGGTTCTCTTGCGGTAGTCCTCCTGTTCCTGCTTACAGGCATCATAATCCATCTTGCAGGGGCACACAGGCTATTTAAGAACAGATACTACATCGCTGCAGCTCTATTCGTAATAAGCGTGATCCTCGGCTTAAACGGATCATCCATCGGTATGATCACTCAGTACTTGGGCGGACAGGACAACGACATCTTATTCGGCATATCAAGAGGAATAAGAAGCGACGAGTGGGCGATCTTTACTCCCTTCTCTTGGTCACAGTACCACGGAACTGAACCCTTCTCATACTTCAGCGACATCATAAGAGCGACAGACACGGATGTATTCCTCGAGTACGGCCAGCCGATCTGCTCATTCCTCATGATCTTCAGGCCCTTCCAAATCGGATATCTGTTCCTTCCCGTAGCCAACGCCATGGCATTCTTCTGGGCAGGCAGACTTATCACGCTGTTCATGGTGTCATTCGAGTTCGGAAGACTCATCACAGAAGACAAGAGACGCGTATCTGTTATCTACGCATTCGCACTCACATTCGCTCCCGCCGTACAGTGGTGGTTCGCTATCAACGGATTCGTCGAGATGCTCATCTTCATGCAGCTGTCGATAATCATGTTCGACCTCTTCTTAAAAGCAACATCGATGGTAAAGAAATCCATCTATATTATGATCATCGCAGTATGCGCAGGCGGTTATGTACTTACCATGTATCCCGCATGGATGATACCTCTCGCATATATCCTTCTCGCATTCATAATCTGGACTTTTATAAAGAACAGGAAGACATACAAGTTCAATAAGTTCGATCTCATCCCCATGGCAGCTGCTGCACTCATCCTTGCAGTATCTGCTTATACTGTTTACAAGAATTCAGCAAACACGATAGAGATCTTATCTTCGACCGTTTACCCCGGCAAGCGTGTAAGCACAGGTGGCGGCGAATGGACCAGTCTGTTCAATTACGTTAACAGCGTATGGCTCCCTCTTACCGAGAGCGGCACATATTTGAATACCTGCGAATCAGCTTTCTTCATAAGCTTGTCTCCTATAGGATTCCTGCTCTACATCTACTACGCGGTCAAAGCTAAGAAGAATGACCTTCTCAGCATCATGCTGATATTGATATCTGTCTTCCTCGGCATCTACTGCATCGCAGGCTTCCCTGAGATACTTGCGAAGATCACGATGCTCAGCTACACCTTCACTAACCGAGCACTCGTCATCCTTACATTAAGTGACCTGCTCCTTCTCGTAAGAGCCGTGCACCTCGTGATCAAGGCTGAACTTAAGATTAGTCTCCCGGTAGCGGCTGCAGCATCAGTTATCGCCGCGGCAGGACTTACCTACGCAGGATACTTGATCAACAAAGACTTCTTCACCATGCGTATGCTCTTTATCGAGTTAGTGCTTACGGCACTTACTGTCTTCGCAGTAACAGCTTGCATCTCACATGAGCGGATCAGACCTGCAGGACTCTTCTGTCTCATCGCAGTTATCCTCCTCTCCGGAATTCTCGTCAACCCCATCCGCAAGGGTGTCGGTTCCATAAGCGATCTCGAAGTCCTTCAGGGTGTAAGCAGCATAGTACAGAACGATCCCGACGCTGTATGGATCATTGAAGAAGTCGCTTATCCTTATAACAACTTCCTGATCATGGAAGGTGCGAGAACGATCAACAGCACCAATGTCTATCCCAACTTGGAACTTTGGGAGAGTCTCGATGACGGCGAAGACGATTCTGCCGTCTATAACAGATATGCGAATATCCAGATCTTCTACAATGAAGCAAATGAACATGAGGAATTCGAACTCCTCTATCCTGACAACTTCGCAGTAGCGCTTAACCGGGAAGAACTCGATGAACTTAACATAGACTATATCTTCACGACCAACGGGTCCTACGAAGACTCCGGAGAGTTCGAGCTTATATACAGCTGCAATGGATTCTTCATCTATAAAAATGTATGATAGTAACCATATAAAGGGGGCAGTAAATTGAGCAACGAATCACCTAAGAATAATATCATCGGCGAACTTATCGGAGCCGGTATCAAGACCATCAAGGAAGACGGTCTCAGAAAGACCTGGAGCAAGACTCTTAACTTCCTCGACTATACATTCATCCACAAGAACACAAGCGCCATGACGCTTAAGATCCCGAAGTATACGGAAGAGGAACTCGAGGCTCAGCGTCAGACGAAGTTCCCGCGCGACATCAAGATCAGCGTACTTGTTCCGCTGTATAACACTCCCGAGAACTTCCTCAAGGAGATGATCGATTCCGTTATCGCGCAGACATATCCCAACTGGGAGCTCTGCCTTGCCGACGGAAGCGATGACGAGCACCCTTCAGTAGGCAGGATCTGCGAGAAGTATACGAAGAACGACAGCAGGATCGTGTACAAGAAGCTTGATGAGAACAAGGGCATCTCCGGCAACACGAACGCCTGCATCGATATGGCGACGGGAGATTACATCGCGCTATTTGATCACGATGATCTGCTCCTCCCCGCTGCGTTCTATGAAGTAATGAGCAAGATCTGCGGCGAGAACGCGGACTTCGTATACACCGATGAGGCTACTTTCGAGAGTCCCAATACGGAGAAGATAATCACGATACACCACAAGCCTGACTTCGCGCTCGACAACTTAAGAGCCAACAACTACATCTGCCACCTCTCTGTGTTCAGCAGGAAGGTACTCGAGGAAGCAGGCAGGTTCAGAGAGGAATACGACGGCAGCCAGGATCACGACCTGATGTTAAGGCTCACGAGCAAGGCCACGCACATCGTGCACATCCCGAGAGTACTGTATCTGTGGCGCTCGCACCCCCTGTCGGTAGCACAGGACATCGGTGCCAAGGAGTACGCGATCAAGGCAGGTCAGAACGCAGTCGCAGACAGCATCAAGAAGTCGGGTTACGACGCCGTGGTCGAGAGCTCACGCGCGTTCCCTACTATCTACAGGATCAAGTATGTTCTTAAGGACACGCCGAAGGTCAGCATCGTCATCCCCACGAAGGATCACTACGAGGACCTCAAGCGCTGCATCGATTCCATCACGGGCAAGTCCACTTACAAGAACTATGAGATCGTTCTTATCGACAACGGTTCTACCGAGAAGGACGTCCTCGACTACTACGAGGAGCTTAAGAAGGACAGCAGGATCGTTATCACGACCCTCGACATCCCGTTCAACTATTCAAGGCTTAACAACGAAGCGGTCAAGTCTGCCACGGGCGACTATCTCATGCTTCTTAACAATGACATCGAAGTCATCACTCCCGAGTGGATCGAGGAGATGCTCATGTATGCGCAGCGTGACGACGTCGGTGCAGTAGGCGCCATGCTCTACTACCCTGACGACACGATCCAGCATGCGGGCGTCGTTCTTAAGCTCGGTGCCGACCGCGTTGCAGGACACGTCTTCTACAAGGAGCCCAGAGGCGCCATCGGTTATATGGGCAGACTTTGCTACTCGCAGGATATGTCCGCAGTAACGGCAGCATGCCTTCTTATCAAGAAGAGCATCTACGAGGAAGTCGCAGGCTTCGACGAGGATCTCGCCGTCGCTTATAACGACATCGACTTCTGCCTCAAGGTCCGTAAGGCAGGCTACCTTAACGTATGGACTCCCTACGCTGAGCTCTACCACTACGAGTCGAAGAGCAGAGGCAGCGACAAGGACGAGGACAAGATCGCAAGATTCGAGCAGGAGAAGGCTCTGTTCAAGACACGCTGGGCAGACGTCCTAGAAGCAGGCGACCCATACTACAATCCGAACTTCACTCTGGACAGATCGGATTTCTCCCTTAAGGAAACATAATGTCAGCCGGCAGCCGCTTGGAAATGATGAGACTAAGATGCGGTCTTCTCCTGAAGCAGGCCGTCAACTGCCTCAAGACCGAGGGGCTCGGCGTTACGATACAGAAAACTTTCAACGTCATCAGAGGCAGCCTCGGCACAAGCGGCATCAGCGTCAGCAAGTGGATGAGCACGCCGCTGTATACGGAAGAGGAGCTCCGGCAACAGCGCGAAAAAGACTTCGCCACAAACTACAAATTCAGTATCATCACCCCGCTCTACAACACGGATGAGAAGTTCCTCCGTGAGATGATCGATTCCGTCATCGCACAGACTTACAAGAACTGGGAACTGTGCCTCGCAGACGGCTCTGACGACGCACACGGCTATGTCGGTGATGTATGCAGGGAATACGCCGCGAACGACAGCCGCGTTAAGTATGTAAAGCTTGAAGATAACTACGGCATCATAGGCAACTCGAATAAAGCGCTGGAGATGGCCACAGGCGATTACATCTCGCTTCTTGATCACGACGATCTGCTCCACACTTCTGCGCTCTACGAGGCCATGACTAAGGCAGAGGAAGGCGCCGACTTCATCTACACGGATGAGATGTCTTTCTTAAGTCCCGACGTTAAAGAAGTTATATCAATTCACTTTAAGCCCGACTTCGCGCCTGATAACTTAAGAGCAAACAATTACATCTGCCACTTCACTTCATTCAAGAAGGACCTGCTGAATGGGAAAGAAGCTTTCCGCTCAGGGTTCGAGGGCAGCCAGGACCACGACCTTATCCTGCGTCTGACACACGACGCGAAGCACATCGCGCACATCCCGAAGGTGCTCTACTACTGGAGATCACACCCGCAGTCGACGGCATTCTCTGCTGACAGCAAGCCTTACTGTTCCATCTCAGGAATCAAGGCCGTAACTGAGAGCATCAAGAACGACGGACTTAACGGCACGGTCGAGTGCACGCCGAAGAATCCTTTCGTCTACAGGGTGAAGTACGAGCTTAAGACGCCGCTTCCGAAGGTCAGCATCGTGATCCCAAGTTACGAGCACGTGAGCGACCTTAGAAACTGCATAACGTCCATCAAGGAGAAGACGACATACCCCGACTACGAGATCATCGTCGTCGAGAACAACAGCAAGAACCAGGCGACATTCGACTACTACGACGGGATCAGCAAGGACGATAGCATCAAGGTCATCCGCTGGGAAGGCACCGGCTTCAACTGGGCCGCGCTCAATAACTTCGGCATACGCGAAGCTTCCGGCAGCTACATCCTGCTTCTTAACAATGACACTTCCGTCATCACGCCCGAGTGGATCGAGGAGATGATGATGTATGCGCAGAGAGACGACGTCGGCATGGCTGGCGCGATGCTCTACTACCCTAACGACACCATCCAGCACGCGGGCATCATCACCGCGGGCGAGAATATCGCTCAGGCGCTTTTCTACAGGACACGACGCGGCACTAACGGCTATATGGGCAAGCTTCTGTATGCGCAGAACATGACGGCCGTGACTGGCGCGTGCATGCTGTTTAAGAAGAGCATCTGGGAAGAAGTCGGCGGCCTCGACGAGAACCTCGCCGTAAGCTACAACGACGTTGATTTCTGCCTGAGCGTGAGGAAAGCCGGCTACCTTATCGTGTGGACGCCCTACGCAGAGCTCTACCACTACGAGTACAAGAGCCGCGGCTTGAATGAGACGCCCGAGAAGCAGGCGGTAACGGCCAAAGAGATCGAATACTTTAAGACGAAGTGGGCGCCGGAACTTAGCGCGTGCGACCCCTACTACAACCCGAACTGCAGGCAGCTAAGTCCTGACTTCAGTCCTTCTGAGAGATAAGCTTCCTCTTCTCCCTCGAGGTCTCGTTGAGATACATCTCGAAGTCCTGCTTATTCTTCTGGACCATTGTCTGCAGCGTCATCCCGGCGAAAAGCGCATGTATAGCTGCAAGCATCGTGAAACCGCAGACGATCAATGTCGGGAAATTAGGAACCAAACCTGTCTGAATGTAAGTTATAAGAACGGGGATGAAGAATCCGATCGAGATTACGGCAAGTACAGCCGCGATCAATCCCCAGAAAGCCATAGGCTTATAAGTAGCAAACAGCTTACCAATAGTTCTTAATACCTTCATACCGTCAGAGTAAGTATTTAGCTTGGACTCACTTCCCTCTGGGCGGTCACGGTATGTGATGACGACGTTCTCTACGAACATATTCTTATCTACTGCATGTATGCTCATCTCAGTCTCGATCTCGAAGCCTGAGGACAATACGGGGAATGTCTTAACGAACTCATAACTGAATGCGCGGTAGCCTGTCATGATGTCCTTGATATCGTTCTTGAACAATACGTTGATGCTCTTACGAACAAGGCTGTTGCCAAAGTTATGGAAAGGTCTCTTGTTCTCAGTAAAGTATGTGGAAGACAAGCGGTCTCCTACTACCATATCGACGTTCTTATCAAGCACGAGATCTGCCATCTCATGTGCATTCTCAGCAGGATAAGTATCGTCTCCGTCAGTCATGATGTAGCACTCTGCATCGATCTCACGGAACATGCGGCGGATAACGTTGCTCTTGCCCTGCATATACTCATTACGGACGACGGCGCCTGCAGCTTCAGCAAGTTCGGCAGTCCTGTCCTTGGAGTTGTTGTTATATACATAGATGACCGCATCAGGAAGCGCAGCCTTAAAGTCTTTAACTACCTTCTCGATCGTCTTCTCTTCGTTGTAACAAGGTATCAATACCGCTATCTTATCCATTAATAAACACCGTCAGATTGGATTCGCATCTCTGCCCACATATTATATAATTACGTGATAGGAATTAGCAATGAATAACGAGAAAAACAAACGAATCCTCAGTTTCTTGATCATCTTGGTAATATGCACCGCCATCGGTGCATGTGTCACGGGGCCTAAGACCGAGCGTGAGGTTAATGATATTGCAAGTATCATCCTCGAACACGAAGGCATCACAGACCGAGCTTCTGCAGGAAGATATATCACTGTTGATGTCGAGGTGTCAGGCGAAGATACTGATGAATTCTATAACCTTTTTTCCCAGTATTCAGATGTATTCGTTATAAGCTCATTCACTGTAGATTCCGATGATTACGAAGGCAGCTTTGTTAATGACTGCCGTTACTATATCTGTGATAAAGATGATGCCGTCACCGCCGAGCTTCAGAATATCGGATATGTAGTTCTAGCCGAGACTTCAGAGCACACATTATATGAGAACACTTTCAGCTTTAACCTCTTCGTTGTACGTCACGGACAGACGGAAGCTAATGTCGCCGAACAGGTTGTAGGGCAGTCGGAAAGCCCTTTGACAGATGAGGGAAATGAGACGACTATACTTCTCGGTGAGGCACTTAGCGGAATAGATTTCCGTGCGGCATATACGTCGCCTGTAGGAAGAACACAGCAGACGGCACAGAACGTACTCATGGGATCCGGTAACGAAGATGTGGAGCCGACAGCGCTCGGGCTTCTGTATGATCTGAACTTCGGCGAGGCAGAGGGCATGACGTGGGATCAGATCCACAGGACTTACGGCGAGGACATGGATTTTGGCCGTATCTTCGGTACCGCGGATGATGCGGAGTACACGGCACAAGTTCCCGGTGCGGAGACGCTTTACGGCTATGTTAACAGAGTAAGCAGCGGGATCGGCCAGATCGTTACTGACTGCGCCGCGAACGGATGGCAGGACGAGAACGTGCTTCTTGTAAACCACTCAGGCTTCCGCTACTGGATGGCAAACGTGATGCCTAACGAAGATATCCCTGACGGATTATTCAACGCGAGCTTGACGGTCCTACATTATGACCGTGGCGTGTGGAATGCATTAATCATTAACGAGACCGACCGCGAGACATTACTCGCAGCGGACTGCATCAGATAGGATTATCCGTAGCAGTAGTCAAAGACAGATATCTCTCGAGCTGTGCCGAGAATTCCTGGATCTCTTCATCAGTAAGATTACGTAATTCGCCGTCAGCGGAGCTTGTTCTCCAGCCGCCTTCAGGCACGCAGAATACAGTCTCCATGAGGGGGTTACGCATCGGCAGGAAGAGCGATGTTCCGAGGAAGTAGTTTGGGGCATCCATGTCGAGATAATCAAGGACAGTGGGCGCGAACTCGAGTGAGTTACGTCCGCCTGCATCGATAGTCTCAGGCTCGATCCCCTCGTAGTAGATGAACAGCGGGATCTCGTCGCAGAACGAATCGAATCTGTCTTCGCCGGAGAAGCCCGCCAGGTAATCATCATCAACATAAGTGGCATGGTCAGTTGTAAAGATGATAACCGTATTCTCGAGAAGACCTTCCTCGCGCAGATTATCCATAAATTCACCAAATGCCGCATCGCAGTTATGGAAACGGTTCAAGATGCTGATGCTTCCATCGTCGAACTTATTATCATCGGGATCCATGGCAACGTGAGTGCCGAAGGTATAAGTTGCTACAAGCTGGGGCACTCCCAACTCTACGCCTTCTCTTAAGTTATCAAGAACGATAGCGTAATCATCCTGATCGGAGATAAGGCCTTCCGTGATGCCGCCGCTTGTTAATGTATCAAATCCGAGGCTGTCGAGATACACTACAAAAGGCTCCTGTTCAGGCTCGGGATTAACAAATGTCGTCTCATATCCGTAGTCGGAGAACACACTCTCAAGTGATACAAGCGTATTGGTATCACCGTTGTGATACTGGTGTGATGAATACAGCTGGCCGATGATGCCTCTGTATGTGGCAGCAGTGTGGTCGTAGTAGTTATCGAAGTTTAACGAGTGCTCGCGGTAGTATCTTACATTAGGCATGATGTCCCGCTCATCATCGATGACACGGCTCGATAAACCTTCCGTGAAGATGATGATAACGTTCGGCTTGTGAGTAAGATCCGCGGGAGCATATCTTCCGTCGCCTACCGTATCGGAATAAAACTCAGCGAGTATCTCCGCAGGATGCTCTGCTGCGATATTGCTGATCCTAAGCTCAGCCTCATGTCTTAATCTTGCAGAGTCAGCAAGAGATACCGCACCTGCAAAGGGTGAATACGCTCTTAGCACGAAGGGAACCCAACAGCATGCGACTAATGCACAAACTAAGATCGTCCTGTTCTTCTCATGGATCTTAATGTATGTGACCCGGCATAACAGCACAAGAAGTGATAGTGCGACCATCGAACCGTATGTCAATGCGTGACCCTGAAGAGCCTCGATGGACTCGAGATTCGTGAGCATGATGAGCTGGATATAACGGCTCGTGAAGAACATTACCGCGGTCTGTGCATAGATGATGAACATGAGTAAAACGCTAACCACCCATGCGACGATCTTATTCCATGAAGCAACAAGATTAGTGATAGCAAAAGCGATCAAAGAATCGACCAATACTGCGATGGGGAAACGTACATCATGTGTAAGTCTTAACGATATCAGCGCCAGAATAAAAGGCACGATAAACTTTACTATAGTCAGTACGGTCAATACTCGTTCGCTCTTCTTCATCTGTGATCACCATATATCAGTTCCGAGCGCCGCCGCTACGACCTGATCCATGTCGTAGTACTTGTACTCGCCGAGCCTGCCTCCGAAGATCACGTCATCTTCCTTGTCTGCGAGTTCCTTATACTTGGCATACAACGAAGAATTCTTCTCATCATTGACGGGATAGTAAGGCTCGTCGCCGGGTTTCCACTCAGAGCTGTACTCGCGGCTGATGACGGTCTTGGGAAGGTCGTTACCCTCAGCATCCTTACCGAACTCGAACCACTTGTGCTCGATGATGCGTGTCCATGGAATATCACGGTCAGTATAGTTAACAGCCGTATTACCCTGGAAGTTCGGGATGTCGAGGATCTCGTCTTCGAATCTTATCGATCGGTATTCGAGGCTGCCTAGTTCGAAGCTAAAGTATGCGTCCACCGGACCCGTGAAGATGACCTTCTTGGCCATGGAGTTCCAGTGTTCTTTGTCCTCGAGGTAGTCGGTATTAAGCTTGACCTCGATGCCTTCAAGCATGTGCTCCACCATCTTCGTGTAACCGCCTACGGGAACACCTTGATAGAGTGCATTGAAGTAATTCGTATCGTATGTGAATCTTACGGGAAGACGCTTGATAATGAATGCAGGAAGATCCTTGCAGTCTCTTCCCCACTGCTTCTCGGTATAGCCCTTAATGAGCTTCTCGTAGATGTCACGGCCCACGAGGGAGATCGCCTGCTCCTCAAGATTTCTAGGCTCACCTGTGATCTCCTTACGCTGCTCAGCGATCTTCGCCGCAGCCTCCTCAGGAGTAACCACGCCCCACATCTTATTAAACGTATACATATTGAAAGGAAGAGAATAAAGCTCCCCCTTGTAGTTTGCTACAGGAGAATTCGTGAAGCGGTTGAATGTCGCGAACTTCTGCACATACTCCCAGACATCCTTGTTGTTGGTGTGGAAGATGTGGGCTCCGTACTTATGCACGTGGATGCCCTCGACGTCTTCGGTATAAACATTACCGGCGATATGGGAACGGCGCTCCAGAATAAGCACCGACTTGCCTGCTGCCCTCGCCTTCTGCGCGATAACGGCACCGTAAAGCCCGGCACCGACTACAAGATAATCGTATTTCTCCATTAAGTCCTCTGTGTCCCGAATAATTCAAGGACAATTATACATTCGACGATATTAAGTGGCAAACGTATAGTGTTTATGTTTTTTTAATATAATATGCAGATAATTAAAGAGTGGATCAACAACAAAAGACTCATCATGGAGCTTGCCAGAAATGACTTCGGCATGAGGTTCGCAGGTTCCTTCTTCGGAATTGTGTGGGCATTTATCCAGCCGATCGTCACGGTGCTTCTTTATGTATTTGTGTTTCAGGTAGCTTTCAAGGCAAACCCGACTAACGGAGATTATCCGTATGTTCTCTGGCTCATCGCCGGATTGAGCCCCTGGCTGTTCTTCTCCGAGAGCGTAGTCAATGCCACCAACTGCTTCCTCGAATATAGTTACCTCGTCAAGAAGGTCGTATTCCCGATAAGCGTGCTACGATAGTCAAAGTTATATCGGCATCGTTCGTACACCTGTTCTTCATATTCTTTTCCTTCGTTATCTACTGTCTTATGGACAAGATTCCGGGAGTAACCATCGTTCAGCTGCTATACTACTTCGCATGCCTTCTTATACTCATCATTGGCATATTTTTCTTCACCTCGTCAGTAGTGCCTTTCTTCAGGGACTGCCAGTCAATAATCATGATCATTATGAACGGCGGTATGTGGATGACCCCTATCCTGTGGAATATCAATGACATTCAGAATCGGACTGTCCGCATCATCCTGTCACTTAATCCCGTTCATTATATCGTCAACGGTTACAGAGATTCGTTCATGAACGGATATTGGATATGGGAACACCAATCTAGGCACTGCGAATATCGAAGACCTGTCAGACATCTATTCAGACTGCGATATTTGCTTTGTTATGTCCACGTCCAACTTGTCACTTCTTCCTCTCGAAGTAATGGCATCGGGCTCCGTGGTCGCGACTTCTTACGGCGCCAACAACGAATGGCTGCTTAATGAAGATAACACGATCCTTTTCCACAACGATCCCGTGGAGATCGCTGATAAGATAATCTACTATCTCGATCACAGGGACGAGCTCGACATCAAGCGTAAGAACGGCATCGAGACCGAACTTGCGACAGACTGGGAGAAGGAAGCGCGTAAGGTATACGACTTTATCGTCTCTTCTTCTTAAGCGAATACAGCATGTTCAGCCCGTACGATGCATACATCATAACAACGGGATACAGGCAGTAGATGTATCTGGATTTGATCTCCCAGATAAGATAGAAACAGAAGAACCCCACGATAAGATACATTAGCATGGCATACTTCCTGCGGTTGTCTTCCGGTCCTTTTCTAATACCTATTAGACCTATCAGTGCCAACACCATGTATACATAGTACTGCGCTTTCATAAGATTCTCCAGCGAACGTCTCACAGGGGAGTTTTCCACGTCCCGAAGCGACCTTATCAGCGCATTGTCTTCTTCGACCGCGTACTTTGCATCCCCTACTCCAAATCCGTATCTTTCTGCCTGATAGGTGCCTTCGGACCACATCCATATTGTTTTCTTCGCCATCACCTTCAGCACACGATACGGACCCAACTCCTCATATTTGTTAATGACGTCCTCCATGGTCCACTCCGTGGAATGCGTGCCGTCCTGGAACCCGAATTCCTCCTCATTGATTCCCATCTGTACCCATGACCACACGGGAAACTTAAGCGTAGGATCGGGCTTAATCATCCGGGTATTAACTGTATTCAGCATTACTATAAGCACCGCCGTCACAGCAAGATAAATGACACATTTTCTTATCTTCCTCTCATATAAAATCATGTACATCGCTATGGCAATGATGTATATGATACCGGTAGATCTGAAAGCAAACTGAAGCACCGAGAGGATAATAGCCGCCACAAGGCTCCACGCAGTCTGCTTCTTTCTTAATACTGCGTAAAGCAAAACAACAGTAAGAGCTGTAAATATGGTTCTGGTAGATGATAACAGGGATAAACGGCCCCGCCATCCATACCATCTTCTTATCCTCCGAGATGAGACTTAATCTGTACAGAAAGCACAACACCACCACATCGAAAAGGATATTGAACAGCTTTAAAACCACTATACTCTTGCCGAACAAACTCGTTAACACCCACGTATATATCGTCAATGGTATGTTGTTGGGATAGTTGGACAGATAACCTTCCGGATCGGAGAACCCGTTCACTGCAATATCAAACACGATCTTCATATCCGAGAAAGCCTCAAGCGGGACAGCTATGATATATACAAGCGACACCATGCCGTACAGTATGAAGCAAACCTTGATGTTCCATTTACAAAGCTTACCTGTAAGAAGCGACAGACCAAGGATCGCCGCCGCAAGGATCAGATAAAAGATCCTGTCATAAGAGAACCCGGAAAATGCGGGAGAATCATCTGGAACGTAATCTGCAGAAAACAAGGTACTGAACAAGACCACGCCTCCGAACAGAAGCACGCATATCGTGAATGCTGTACCGTTTATAATCTTCTCACATCTGTCTATCATGCTACTCCACATGTAACTAACTATCGTAGCTTGTATTATATACTATAATAGTATATCATCGTGACCGGAGACGATCAATGACAGGGATTACATATTTATTGACCGGGAATAGAAAGTCCCAGAGAATGAACATCATCAATATCATGGTCCTTATCGCATATGCCGGTATCCATGTTTTTCTTGCTCTTCATCACGAACCATGGAGAGATGAATCCCAGGCATGGATACTCGCGAGAAATCTCTCGGTTACGGAGCTTCCGGGAATATGTGCTTCTGAAGGGCATCCTATTCTCTGGTTTTTCTTTCTCAAGCTGTGCATTACTTCCGGGGTACCTTTCCGTTATATAAACCTTGTCAGCACCCTTATAATGACCGCGGCAGTTGCGCTTCTTCTTTGGAAATCACCCTTCAGCCCTCTGTCTGATCTATGCATACTTATCTCACCAATATTCTTCTACTATAATCCCGTCATATGCCGAATTTACTGCATCGTAGTACTACTGTTTATCGCGCTCTACATCCTTTACCCGATAAGGAATGAGCGCCCTGTACTGTACGGCATAATAGTCGCACTTATAATCCAAAGCCATATACTTGTCGCGGGATTTGCAATAGGATGCATACTCGAGCTTACCATAAATATCAAAAAACACTGCAAGAGGAGAAATATCATCGGCTTGATCATCCCTGTGATCAGTCTTATCGGCATGATGGGAGAACTTCATACTTCAGACTCTGATGAGACTTATATGCACATTAATGCCGACTATATCAGGACACGCCTGCAGAATTATCCTCTAAAGGACAGTCTCGGAAGCATCTCTTGTCACTTCGATTACGATCCCGTCCCGGCAGGAAAGATATTCGTATATTTAAGTATCGCGATACTCGTAATCCTTATTGCAGCTTTCGTAATTAAGAAAGACTTGCGCAAACCTGTCTTCAGCATAGGTCTTATCACATTTGCCGGTGTAATCTATTATCTTGGAATCGTTATATTTGTTCGTGATGCGGCTCACTTCCAGATGGCAATCATATTTTGGCTTCTTGTTTTATTCTGCGTATGGGCATTCACGGAGACGTTTAAGGAAGGATTCTTCCGGTATGCGGGGATACTGCTTTTCGCTGTGGGGTGTCTGCTGACCGTGCCGGGCACGTTCAAGTTCGCGCAGTATGATGTTAACGAGCCTTTCTCGGGAAGCACGGAGATCTGTGAGGCTGTTGTCGAGAATGTACCCGACGGCGCAGTCATTGTCATGCATAACGACATGTACTGCACTTCGATCGCAGCGTATCTATACGACTCGGACAGGAACTACACACTGTGGGACGTCGACAACGGGTGCGAGTTTGTTATCCATAAATGGGGACGGGAGAACGCACGTGAACTGAATAATGAGGATCTTTATGATACTATATGCGGAGACATTCAGGGAGAATGCTACTTCATATACGCAGGAGGCTCAGCCAGCGATGATCCGGGATTTCCTGAGCAAATGATCCTTACAGGGCGGAATACTGAACAGAATTTCTGGAAAGAATGCTATCAAATATACTATATACAGAGGGGTGCTTAGAATAATGGACGATTACACTTTATCGGTAGTAATACCGTGCTACAACGAAAAGAACAGCATTCATGCCATCGTAGATAAGGTCTTGAGTGCACCTGTTAAGAACAAAGAGATAATCGTGGTGGACGACAAGAGTACTGACGGCACCTCCGAGGTACTCGATAAGGAGATCGCTCCACTCGTAAGCAAGGTCATCCACCATGAGGTCAACCAGGGAAAAGGCGGCGCACTTCGCACCGGTTTCCGACACGCGACCGGCGATATCGTTATCATTCAGGATGCGGACCTTGAGTACGATCCGAATGAATACCCGCTGGTCATCGATCCTATTCTTAAGGGTGAATGCGAGGTATGCTACGGGTCGAGATTTCTGAACCAGCCTGCCAAGGGGTACAAGGCAAACCAGCTCGCGAACAAGTTCCTGACGAGACTGTCGAACGCTTTCACACACCTGCATCTTACAGACATGGAAACATGCTACAAAGCATTCAGAAGAGAGATAATTCAGGCGGTGGATATAAAGGAGAACCGTTTCGGCTTCGAGCCGGAGATCACCGCGAAGGTAGCTCGCATGGAGAACGTCCGCATCAGGGAAGTACCGATCTCCTACTATCCGAGAACGCTCGAGGAAGGTAAGAAGATCGGCATTAAGGACGGCATACGCACTATCTACTGCATATTGAAGTACCGTAAAGGATGATGCCGCTATGAGAAAAACACGAACACTTGTAACCGGAGGAGCCGGCTTTCTCGGCTCCCACTTATGTGACAGACTTATCAAAGAAGGCAACGATGTCATCTGCCTCGATAATCTCTTCACAGGATCTAAAGACAATATCCGCCACCTTCTTGGTAACCCTTACTTCGAATTCATAAGACACGACATCACTCAGCCTATATATATCGAGTGTGATCAGATATATAACCTCGCCTGTCCCGCGAGCCCTAAGTGGTATCAGAAGGACCCGATATATACTTTCCAGACTTCGGTATACGGAGCCATGAACTGCCTCGGTCTTGCCAAAAGAACCGGCGCACGCGTTCTTCAGGCTTCGACTTCAGAGATTTACGGAGATCCCAATATCCATCCTCAGCCCGAGAGTTATTGGGGTAATGTTAATACTATAGGTATTCGTTCCTGTTATGATGAGGGCAAGCGCGCCGCCGAGACACTATTCTTTGATTATCACCGAATGCATGATGTGGATATCAAAGTTATGCGAATATTCAACACGTACGGACCGCGCATGGATATAGGAGACGGAAGAGTTGTCAGTAATTTTATCGTTCAGTCGCTTAAAGGCGAAGACATCACTATCTATGGTGAAGGAGAGCAGACCCGAAGCTTCTGTTATGTTGATGATCTTGTGGAAGGGATGATCCGCCTGATGAACAGCCGCGACGGATTTACGGGACCGGTTAATATCGGTAATCCCGGTGAGTTCACGATCAAGGAGCTTGCTGAGCTTATCATCGAGCTGACCGGCTCAAAGTCGAATATCGTATATAACCCGCTCCCCTCCGACGATCCCAAGCAGAGAAAGCCAATGATCGATCTGGCTAAGAAGGAGCTTAACTGGGAGCCAGCTATACAGCTTCGCGAGGGGTTGGTGCGAACAATCGCGTATTTCAGCGAGGTTGTAGGAGGGGTGTAAGGATCAATCCCGCCCGAACAGATCTCTCGTATAGACTTTCTCTTTAACGTCAGCTATCTCCGGCGCCATCCTATTCGCGATGATCACCCGGCTTCTTCTCTTAAACTCCTCAAGGCTTTCCACTACTTCACTGCCGAAGAATGTCGTCCCCGGCTCGAGCGAAGGCTCATAAATGATCACTGTAGCTCCCTTAGCCTTGATTCGCTTCATAACCCCCTGAATTGACGACTGGCGGAAATTGTCGCTGTTATTCTTCATCGCGAGCAGATAGACTCCGATGACAACCTCGCGCTCGCCCTTGTACCCGGCCATCTCAAGTACTCGATCGGCAATGAAATCCTTGCGCGTCCTATTTGACTCGACGATGGCCCCGATGATGTTCTCGGGCACGTCCTGATAATTCGCGAGCAGTTGTTTCGTATCCTTGGGCAGACAGTATCCTCCATATCCGAAAGACGGATTGTTATAGTAATCCCCCACACGCGGATCAAGGCATACTCCCTTAATGATATCCGCCGTACAAAGCCCCTTCATCTCGGAATAAGTATCAAGCTCATTAAAAAACGATACACGCAGAGCCAAGTAAGTATTAGCAAAGAGCTTCACAGCCTCAGCCTCGGTCTCACCTACGATGAGCACCGGAATATCGCTTTTCAAGGTGCCGTCTTTAAGAAGCTTAGCAAAGGTCTCCGCCTGTTTCCTGTTAGTATCGGTACACCCGACGATAATTCTTGAAGGGTAAAGATTATCGTATAGTGCTTTACTCTCGCGCAGGAACTCGGGACTGAAAATGATGCGATCGGTATTATACTGCGCTCTTATCTTCCTTGTGTAGCCGACGGGAACCGTAGACTTGATGACGATAATTGAATCGGCGGAGGATTCAAGCGCCTGCCCGATGACAGCCTCGACGGAGGAGCAATCAAAGTGGTTAGTCACGGGATCATAATTGGTTGGGGCAGCTATTATCACATAATCGGCATCCTTGTAAGCAGAAGTCCCGTCGGTCGTAGCATGCAGTTGTAATCCACGAGTCTCATGCTCCACCATAAACTTCTCGATATACTCATCGTGGATAGGGCTCTCCCAGCTATTGATCTTATCAACCTTCTCCGGGATGATATCGACGGCAGTCACTTCATTATGCTGCGACAACAACACCGCAAGTGAGAGTCCGACATATCCTGTACCTGCTACTGCAATCTTCATCCCGGTCCCTGTCATTGATTCTCGGCTATCCACTTATATACTGACTTGATTCCCTCTTCGAGCCCGACAAGCTTCATACAGCAATCCCCTTTAAACTAATCAAGTCCTTACAGTATATCATTGTAAACGCTTAACCAGCCATTCTCACAATAGAGAGCGACAACTTGCGAGCGGACTTACGCACAAGCGTAGCGCGGAGTACGTAGCGAGCATTGTCGCTACTCTATTTCTTCCCCGCCCTTGGCAAAGTAGTTATCCAGTCTCATCTCCCAGTTAGAGTAGAACAGGTCGCTGAAGCGCGTGGGCGTTAACAGGAATGCGATCACTACGCTTATGAGCCATGCGGCTATAACACCCATGTAATATGCGAAGTACGGATACTGTGCGCCAAGGAACATAATGAGCAGACAGTATATAGGATTCATGAAGATATAGACGAAGCCCGACATCGCGGGGTCGAAGTGAACTATACGGTTCGGAGTAACGAACGGCACGGACAGAGCCCAGCAGCACAGAGCGAATGCCATGACACCGTAGCCGATCGTGTGACCTTCGTAGATCAGGTATCCGGTACGCGCGAGTACGAACAGCTCGAGGATTACAAGACCGCCGCCTACAACGAAGAGGATCCAGTAAACGAATTTTCGCCACGAAAGAAGAAAGTCCTTATGCTCGCGGATAAGCCTGCCAAGCAGGATGTAAGGCAGGGCGCGTGTGAGCCAGTTGCCGGGGATGTAGGGGTAGCCCAAGAAGTTGAAGTGGATCACGCCTGCGAACTCGCCGAGCAGCAGCATGGCGATAAAAGTTATCACAAGCACGCCCTTGTATAACTTAAACAGGTTCAGCTTGTCAGCGATGTAGATGATGATATACGCATACAGCATCGCCTGGATGAACCAGAAGTTGTCGCCGATGGGACACGGCCAGAGATTCAGCACGACGAAGTTGAATATCATGCGCTTGCCTACTGCAAGCGTCATGTGGCTTAAGAAGAAAACCACCGCGTTGATTATCGCATACAGCACGAACACGAAGACCAGGCAGGAGGTTCCGCGGATAAGCTTGCGCTTCAACTTATGGAGTCTGTGCTCGCGGTCATCGACCAGTATAAAATACCCTGACAGGATAAAGAAGCACGGTGTGGCAAAGCCGCTTAACACTGTTACAATGCCGGTAGGCTCGGGACATCCGAACGCCCAGAACCCTACGAAAAGCATCAGCACGAATCTTAAATACCCCGCGAAAGTAAACTCGGGAGCCTCGACAAGAGGTGCATCCGCGGCATTAAGCGCACCGGGATTAACAAAAGAAGACGCTGCGGGAGCGTTACCACCGGGATTAGCGTTGCTTTTCATTTACAGATTCCACCACCCTTCATCATTGGAGCCGGGAGCCTGCGCCGCATCGTTCGCGGGCCCCATAGGCTCCATGGGCTTTACAAGTCTAACATATTCAGATGCCGCCGCGTTAACGGGAGAGCGGCGCTCGGGAGCAAGCTTCGCCGAAGACGCGAGCACTTCATCGACATTGGTCTCGGTAATGCCGCCGCCCTGGATCTTATAAATACGGTTACATAGTTTCAGCGCCGCAGGTCTGTGCGTAGACAGAATAATTATCTTATCCGGATAATTGCCCATTATGTTATGCAGCACCTGCTCCTCTGTCTCGGTATCAAGAGCACTCGTAGCCTCGTCGAACAGAAGGATCGGCGCGCCCCTGAGAAGCGCACGCGCGATGGAGATCCTCTGGGACTGACCTTCGGACAGACCTCTTCCCCTCTCGCCCAACGGAGTATCTATACCGACCGGCAGGTCTTTGACAAAATCCCAGGCACACGCGGTCTTAAGTGCGTTGATTACCTCTTCGTCGGTCGCGGACTCATTAACCATTCTCATATTCTCGGCGATGGTGCCGGAGAACATCGTGTTACCCTGAGGCACGTAAGCGAAGAAACGGCGCAGGTCCGCATTGACCGGGAACTCCTCACCGTCGCTGCCTCGTAATACTACGCGGCCTTCATCAGGCTCGAGCATGCCGAGGAGCAATCTGATAAGAGTCGTCTTACCGCCGCCCGACTCGGCCATAACGGCGACGATCTCGCCGGAAGACACATTGAAGTTTGCCTTATCGTAAACTTGGGCGCGCTCGTCGTAAGCGAATGAGACATCGTCGATCGCGACACTGATGCCCTTGCCTTCAGAAGACTCGAGCACGGACTCGAATCCGGTGATACTTGCCTCATCATGCTCCTCGCGCGGAAGATCCATAAGTTCTCTTACTCGGTGCGCGGATACGGCGGAATTGATCATGCCGGGGATAGTTCCTACGAGGTTGTTAAACTTAGCTGACAAAGCGGACCTTTGCTGCAGGAAGAACGTCATGTCTCCGTAGAGTATCTGCCCTGTCCAGAGTCTGTAAAGACAGTAAGCGAACGCCGTGGACGAGACTAATGTCGACACCAGCGTCAGCAGTATATTGGACTTGATCTGGAAGTTATTGTAATCGAGGTTAAACTCCTTGTAGCGCTGCTGCCACGCGTGAAGCTTACGGGAATAGTACCCGAAGATGCCGAACGACTTGATCATCTCGAAGTTATAGAACGTCTCCACCTCGAATGACATCATCTTGGAATTCAACTCGAGTACGCGCTTACGGTACTCCTTCATACGCCTCATGATGAAGCGGCTTAACCCCAGCAGGAAAGGCGCTGACACGAACGCAATTATCGCCATGCCGGCATCCATCCGCCAGAGAACGACGAGAGTCACGACGAACGTGTAGATATTGATAATAAGATTCGGTATCCAGTTGATCGCATTACTTGCAATAGTACCTACATCACCGTTAAAGCGGTTAAGCAGGTCGCCCGACGGGTACGTACTTAACTCGCGCCAACGTGCGTCCATGATGCGGTCGAAGATCCCCGCCTGGATATCGTTATTAACATAGATGGATATTCGCGCGCCTATGTAACTGTTGACGCTGCTTAACACGAGCGAGAAGATCAGCATGCTCACCATGGCGGTTATAAGCACCCACAGCTTATCCGTCTGCCTCTCGGTAATGATATTGATCATGATGCGGCCGACATAGGCAGTACCGATGGAGACAGTGGAACCGAAGATACCGACGATCACATAGAAGATGACTATCCAGCGGTATTTCTTCGAATAGCTGAATATCCACTTCCAGTCGTCGACAAACTCCTTGAAGGTGCCGTCATGCCAGCTGTCGAAAAGCTTCTGCATGTTGTCGCTTCGGAAGAGCTTATTAAGACCGGTATATTTTATTTGTTTCTGTGTATTCTCACTCATGTTCGCAAACTGAAAACATTATACAAAATTAAACTCATTCTCTACCATATATCCAATCTCCATGATATGAAAATAAGTCAATCATCGTCTTGCGTCAACATTTTTAGAGCCATTGAATGAGCTACTTCAACAATTTTTGAGCCATTAGATAATCTGAATCAACAAAATCGGACTGTATTATAAACTGACCACGCCGCTTCGAGTTGCATGACAAATGAAGATCTCATATTGAGAGTATTTTGATACAAATGAAGAAAAGTCGGATTTCTCCGACTTTCCTAAGTATGCATCCGTAAACGCATACCCCAATTAGTACAAATATTATAGCATACAATATGGCTAGTTAAATTACATTTGTGAAACTTTTACCCTTTATAAATACGCGTTGAGCGCTGCGATTCTACTACTTAAATCAGGGTGAATAACCATAGCTACCACTTGAGGATTAACGCTATTTGTATATTCTCGAGTTAATCTTTCAAATTCCCTGACAAATGATTTAATCTCCGTCTTAGAAACCTTAAGCAACTTCAAGTAGTAACACGTCAAAATCAAATAATCACCTATAGTCTTAAAGTTTACATATGGCAACCCTACTTCGTTGATAAGGTTACGTTTCATCGCAGGGGTAGGATCTATCTTTCTAAATCTCGTATCAAAAATGACAGAATTATGAGCAATGGCATTACGTAAATCTTTCAGCGTGTACATATATTTGTATACCAGCTCTCTATTAGTATCAATAGCGGTATTCGTCATCCCTATTCTGTTGGAAATCTTATTTCTTGCATCATATGTTAGCGTTGATAATAGAAACCCTATATCACCCATAGTCATTATCTCGAACAAGGCCCAAAGAGGCACTCCGCTATAACCTAGATTGTTATAGAAATGAGTAATCTTAACATTGTCCTCTTTATAAGCTCTGGCTAAATAATTCTGAATAGTTGATTGAAGATTAAGCTTGTTTGTTTGAGCTTTTTTCTTTATCTTCACATCTGTGTTAGCGGGGAAACTGTTATAACCGCAAACAGCCTTGTCAAACATATCTTGAATACTTTCCGATTGGTCAATTTCCATTATGGATTCCAAGGCATAATTCTTCACTGCTGTTTCGATAAACATTATTTTGTCATAGAACAGGCTCTTCAGCTTAGTATCATATAGTATGGTTGCATTAATCTCTTCGTATGAGCAAAAAGGGATTCTCGTCGAACGATTCTTAAAGAAACGATATCCTTTGTATCCATGAAAATAGCCGGTATTCATTAATTGTCTTTTTTGCTTACCGCCAGATATACTAATACCGGACTTCCTTAAATGCTTCATGAGACCATTAATTGTTTTATGTGACATATTACTTTTCTCCTGTAATCTATCCCGTTCACGCATCAAATGAACACGTGGTTGTATCTATATGAATATTATAAATCCCCCCTCGGACAAATGCCACAAAAATTAAACATATGTTCTGCAATTATTATTAACGAATCGTTATAGTTGCCAAATATAGTTATAAAAACACTATTGGGATATATTATTTACCTGATCCGGGCTCGCGCACGGCATTATAAACTGTCCACGCGGCATCCGGCAGCATATTGCAGTGCAGGTGGTACAGCGGAACGTTCCTACATAATTCGCACAGAAGGTTCATGGACTTCTGCACTCCCTCACGGGTCTTGGGCCTGTACGACTGCTGTATGAGCACCGGCATTATCTGCGAGAAGCTTACCTTCTCTATCTCATTCTCCGCGCCGCGGTCAAGCAGCACGATCCCGCACAGGTTAACTCCGACATTCTTATTCAGCCCTTCCTTACCTGCCCAAGGCGTACCATAGACAATAGGGGACTCCCCCACTCGGATCAAAGGCTTATCACCGTTAACCACGTAACTTCCCGGAATATTCTCCAGCCAAAGATTAATATGCGTCGTCTTACCCGTACCTGAAGGAGCAGTAAACAGCCATGCCTTATCCCCTACAGCAACTACCGCTCCGTGCATGAGCATTATGCCCTTATCCATAAGGCAAGCCACGATCTTACGATACACCGCCAGAGTCTCAAGATACGAATCCGGGTATTCAACTACAGGGATCCCCTCCACCATAGCCTCGCGGATGTTGACCTCCTTTTCGTAAGTGATGTCGTCTGGCGCAGTTGTAACCGTAAACTCCGGCTGCCCGTCCGTCAGATAATCGCGGCACAACTCATGCACCTCATCGTAGAGGCTTACCACGCGTATAATAACGTCAGCAAGGCGGACCGTAAATTCCATCACTTACTCCTGTGCCTGAACGGGCGGAGGATGCGGGAAGCGATACTTCTTAACTTCCACTTAACCGTCAACACAACGAAACGGAACCTGTACGGCTTGATCCAGAGGTTCAAATAAAGCGAGTAGCCGAAGCCTGACATCTTAATGGGCTTGCCGCGCCTCTGGGCAGTAGTAACGATACCCAGGATCTCCCCCGGCGCCACCACATCGTAGTTATTGCAGTTATCACCTGCGATCAGGAACATGCCGTCAGGTCTTCGCGCTACGATCCTGTGCAGGACATACTGTATGCCCTTGGGACCGGGTCTTAAGAACAGAACGATATCCCAATTCTTGAGAGTCTCGGGATCACATTTGACCACCAATATGGCATCTGTATCTGCGCGAAATAAAGGGCGCATACTCACGCCCTTCACAGTAAAGACGATCTTACCGGAACGCTCAAGCTCCTGCGCGTAAGAAACTTCCATCACTCGACGAGAAGTCCTTCCTGCCACAGCTGCTTTAAGAACGCTTCAGTAAACTTCGCGATCTCCTCGCGGGAAGACTCCGTGTACTTGGTCTGAAGAGAAGCAACAAGATTGGGAAAAGTGATTCCATCATGCTCCCGGCTCATATTCAGGATATTAACGATGTCGGCACCTTCTTCATTCAAGCGGAGCATGCCATGAAACTTGGCACTATCCTCACCCACGGCCACAGCCGTGATCTCTCCATCCATATCCATAACTGCAAGTTCACAAGCAAGTTTCATGTGAAGTCCCCCTTTGTCAGAGGTATTTTAACATAAAAAGAATTCTCCTATGAGACCATATCATTCTTGTCATCAAATGCAGGGCGCACTTCTGATAATGGAGTGCCTTCTCGAAGGGCCTTATCTCGTTCATATGACACACGGGTTATACCTCGTTTGACTCTAGCGCCATAATTGAATAATTACACTTTCCATCACATATATCTGGAAAGAACTTATATAGTTTCTTAGGCAAATTTTCAAACGATCGACCTGACAGCTCATTCAAACTCATTTTTTCAATTTGTTCTAATTGATATGGAAAACCGTTGATTAGGCACCAGTTCTCTTTAAGATCATTTTTACTTTGTTGCAATTGATTGGCTATTTGTATGAAATCCATACTATGTCCCTCTTTAATATATCGATAACGTTCCTTTAACTGTTTTCCAAGAGGATTCTGCACCGCAGCTGAGGAGTATAACGCCTCTTGATAACGGTATAAAAGACTACAAAGAAATACTCAACTTGCTTTATTCCATTTGATATCAATCTTTCTCTTTTCTTTCACACAATCAGAAAGATACAAATTGATCAAAGTCTGATAGGGTATTCCCGTTTCTTCCGATTCACTCTTAAAATACTCAATAACGACCTGAGATAACTTAATTGTTATCTGTTGCTTCAATTCTTTGGAATAGGGATTCTTTCTTGGATTCAAATTCTTAATGTCATAGCTCTCTCTCATCGTCGTTTCCTCCATTAATTGAACTGTTCATAATAACAATCAGATTCCTTCTTATCAGCTTTCCTTGCAGATATTATCCTAATTACTTTGTTATCGTCTCTGTAACAATGACTAACTATACAAACATTACTGTTCAGTGTAACCCCGATGATTAAGAACCTATTCTCTTCTACTGAATGGTCAGGATCATCAAAAACAATCGCATTATCATCATAGAAGACTGTTTTAGCTTCATTGAAGTCTATGCCGTGTTTCTTTATATTCTTAGAATTCTTATTTTCATCCCACTCAAAATGTATCATTGTCACACCTCGCAATAATTATATCATAATTACGATATAATTATAGTTATATAATAAAAACTCCCGGCGGTGCGAAAGCACAGCCGGGAGAGAGCAGCCGGCAGGAACGTTGGACTTAATAGAAAGAAGATCAGAAAGGACGCCGCAGGCGCCCTTCCTCTTACACTCCATGTATTACCGTAAACACTATGATGCCAATAAGACCTATGCCGGCAAATATCACTCCCAATTTGATATAAGTCTTCGAGAGGGACCGGGCTCTTCTGTCTCCCGCCAATCTTCTCGGCTCGACATCAGTCCACGGCGCGCCAAACGCCGCCGCACGATCTTCAGCCGTATTCTCTTCAACCGATTTCCTGTAACGCTTTACATAGAACCCGCCCTGAAGCAGGAACAATACTCCTACACAGATAAAAGCGGCGAAAAAGCCGTAAATGATGATCAGGTCACTCATGTTTTACTGTCTGTACTCCCTTAGGCCCGATTCTACTTTGCGTTTTTTCATCAGTAATACCGAACTTGTTAATCAAACAAGTCGTACCCTCATAACAATCATATGTAACAGAATCTAAACTATAGCCCATTATTCCGGATTATTAGCTATCTCAAGTGCTTTGACCATGAACTCCGCCCATGTAAGTTCATTATCGGAATACTGTCGACACAACTCGTAGCCTTATTCTTCTCGTGCAGGTACACACTATTTAAACTGCTCTTGTTGTATGACATATATGAATCTTTAGTCTGATCAACAAGCAGTGCTGTAAAGAACCTCTCCCAACTGAAATACCGCTCACTCTTGATAAAGTCACCAGGGTGCTTCAGCATATCCTGAAGTTCGTTGCCGTCTATCAAGCCGGACTTCAAGATCAGCCATTCAAACGACTCCGGCAAAAAGAACACCACATTCTTCACTCGCTTTAGCGCCATCGCACGCTCCATCTCCGGTCCGAACGCAGCACCGTCAGCTATCACAAGCACACGCTCTTCATCAGCATTCTGCACACACTTATAGATATTGGACTTGCCACAGGCGGTCTCGCACACTATCCCTTCTTTACCGCACACAGCTCGAAAAAAATCATATGCAGCATTCGAGTCTTCGATAATTACCTTATCTGGTTTTCCATGTAGAATCTCCCGGTTATATAAAGGATACGTCTCACTGTAAATACGCTTCGTTCCCTGATAACGATTACCGGATTTATTTCTTATACCATAGATCTCACATATACTATAAGGAAGATTGAATAAGCTATCTCGCGTCGCGATTACGTAATAGTTATCGCTATTCTGAATCATATCCGCAAAACCATATGATCTGACAAAAGAATTTCCTTCATCAATAAAGACTATACTGTCCTTATAATCCTTAAGATCTCTCTCCCAATTTCCGCGTTCCAGAACAACACATTTCTTATCACATCTGACCTCGATACCACTCTCCGCGCCATCTCTACTATAGTCAGCGATCATATCAATAAGCGTGGTCTTACCGCTCGCGCTGTCACCGCGTAGAATAGTGATATTACGGTTGACAGTAAACTTATATTGCACTCTGTTGTTACGAACTAATATCTCGTGGCTGCCAATCATATTACTCACCAATAAACTTAACGGCATGCTGAACCAACTCGTTCATATTATGAACTACCGTATCATCGTTAAGGATATTAATCTCGAAGTTGCCATCACCAAAGTCCATAATATGCCTGAGATTAACAGTAACATCTCTGTCCAGTACTTTGGGAATCTTCAGTAGCCACTTAGCACAGTTATCACCACAGGTAGAAGCATTAAATATCTTATTGGGCTCGTTGTAAATCAACAGAAGAGTCTTTAACCCACCCGACAGCTTAGTAGGAGGTATTATACCCAAAGCCTTACTCTCAACGGCATGCCCACTTAACACAGTCGCCTTATCAACGCTCCTGATCATTTTCTGAGCAAACTCGTCATCAAGCCAGCCATCAAAATAGGTATTATCAAAATACAAAGATGTACTATATAACGCTTGCGGCATTTCGCCGAAAAATACCTTCAACATATCAAGTCCTCACTTCAATACTATAATACACCACTAACTCGTTTGATTTAAATCTCGACCACAGGAACCTAATCCATTGTACCATTGCATCCCCCACCACATTGACTCTATATCTCTACAGCGATATAATACATCTAACTATATCGCTACCGCGATACGTTGCAAGCAAATGAAGGGAGAATACCAATGATCGTATATCACGGCTCATCACATATCATTCAAAAGCCGGTATATAACGGCAGCAAAAGGTCGAATGACTACGGATACGGGTTCTATACGACCGAGAGTATTGAACTTGCCAAAGAATGGGCTTGTTCCGACGGTCAGAACGGGTTTGCCAATAAATACGAAGCCGACCTTAGAAGCCTGAACGTATTAAACCTTAACTCTCCCGAATACAATATCCTCAACTGGCTCGCTCTTCTTACCAGATACAGAAGCTATTGGCAGAAGAACAGTATCGCGGAAGATGCAAAGACTTACCTGCAGGAGAACTTCCTTATCGACGTTGATCCCTTTGATGTCATTATCGGGTACCGGGCAGATGACTCTTACTTTTCTTTCGCACAAGATTTTGTAGCCGGCACTATATCATTAGCAAAGCTGTCGGAAGCAATGAGGTTAGGCAAGCTCGGCGAGCAGATAGTGTTTAAGAGTAAACGGTCATTCTCTCACATCCGCTTTATTGACGCAGAGCCTGCAGATGCTTCCATCTATTATGAGAAGAAAGCCACAAGAGACAGAGAAGCGAGACAAGAATATCGAAGAAGCAAGAAGGCAACAGACAGCATCAACGAACTGTTCATGATCGATATTATGAGGGAGAACATCAAAAATGGCGATCCACGCTTACAGTGAAATATATCTCGATAGTGCTCAGAACATCCTTGGTCATTCAGTGGATTTTGCAGTAATGTCTCTTAACATAGAACCCGATACATTCGGGGATGCATTCATGATATCGAATGCGGGAAAACAATTTGCCCTGGGCAATCCGCGTTATGTATCCGGCATGAACGGCTGCGAACTTGCAAGAACAGTTCTTACCGAGACAGGCATCCCTTTCGCTGACACGGATGATGCCATGTATCTTGATAAATCCCCCGAATACTGGGCCGGGTGGGCTCTTGCATTCTATCAGTGGTACACATCAAGAAGCTTCATCGAGCTACTTTCCGCTGTCCCCTTCTCCGAGTTGATTAAGATGTACCCGGTATATCACGAGATGGATCTCGAACAATTCATTGATCACATGGATAAACTCATCCAAAATGCATATCCTTCCACCAGGCTGCGCGCAAAGCGGATCAACAATGGGATGTCACAATCGGAGCTGGCCAGAGATTCCGGGGTAGCATTAAGACAGATTCAATTATTCGAACAAAGACAGCGCGACATCAACAACGCGTCTGCAATAACACTGCTTAAACTAAGCCGTTCTCTTCATTGCAGGATAGAAGACTTGATTGAGCTTTAAGATTCAACTACTTTTCTCTTACTATTCTGTGCTAGGACATTTATTACACTATCCAATTATTAATCTTCTCGACTTTCTCAGGAATAATGTCCACTGCGGTAACATCATTGTGCTGTGACAAAAGCACAGCAAGCGAAAGTCCTACATATCCGGTTCCTGCAACTGCGATATTCATTTACTCACCTCATTATCAAAAACTATTAAAATCAATACGTGAATATAGCATATAAAGACCGTCAGAATTCAATTCATTATCAAGTTTCTTAAATCCTAACTTAGAATAAACCTTATCATACATGTGTTCCCTGCATTCAAGAACAACGAGTTTGCCTCCGACTATATCAGCTGCAGACTTCAACGTGTGAAATGCCTCTTTTACTATGATCTCACCACTCAAATCATTATGATCATACTTACTGTCACGACCAAGCTGACCTATCAAAAAAGCAGGAAAAGAGTTCCTTTGATCTCTGTTCGGAAAATCTCCAACTACCTTCTTCTTTTTGTTTTCTCCGAAGTTTGATAAATCGATCGCTGTATTCGCTAAAGTATAATATGCCACAATTACGGGTGTCTGCTCCTGTATCGTCTTAGCTGAATCAATCAGCAAGAAAGTCTTACCCTTCCCTGCATTCTCATAATCTACAGCTTTATTCAACAAAAAATCCTCCAAATCCTTCTCTTCAGAACAAGTGAAGGATTTGAAAGATTCATTAACTTTATCTAATCCAAAGATATCTGTCGCGTCGATCAAAGAAACGACTAAGTAATCTATCATCTCTTGCCGTTTTTCTTGATCAGAGTCTGTAACTGTTCCTTTTTAACAGCATGCGACTTGAATCCATTATTGATTTCTTTTGAAGGAGACGCAGTAACAGTCTCAACAAAAGAATCAATATTATCTTTGGATACATAAAACTTCCGACCAAAACTTGCTGTAGCCATTATCGTGTCCTCCTTTCAAATTATGTAACCATATAATAGCACAGAACACATTGCTTATGTGCACAAATGTTCATACTCCCCATACCATTCCGCGAACTTCCTCAACCCTTCACGGATCCCGATTTGAGGGACAAATCCATAATCTCTCTCCAAAGCAGCAGAATCCGCATATGTAACAGGCACATCCCCTGGCTGCATTCCAACCAACTCTCGGTGGTCCTCGAAGTCGTAATCAGAGGGTAACACACCTGCGCGAACCAGCTCTTCCTGCAGTACAGAAATATAATCCAGAAGATTCTCCGGCTGACCGCCGCCGATGTTATATACAGCATACGGAGGAACAGGTAATCCATCCTCACCTACCGACTTCTCCGGCGCTCCCTGCATAACACGGTATACACCTTCGACTATATCATCGATATAAGTAAAGTCTCTCTTCATATCACCGTAATTAAAGATCTTGATTGTCTCTCCTGCTACAAGCTTCTTCGCCTTCTCGATTATCACATATGTTTAATCAGTCAAATAACAAGCGCTCATTCAATATTTGATTGTACGACAAAGAATGCGGTCTGCTATTCTTCAAATATATTTCAAGTACACTCTCATCAATCAAAGGTACACTTTGAGGAAGTGCATTCAATTCAAGCAAAAATGCAGAAAGTGTTTTTATTCCACCTTCCCAATAAAAAATGCCTCTTGAATCTTTTAACGACAAATATGAATCTGGACGAAAATTGTATACTAATGCCCTCTCATTAATATATAACAAATCAAACTGTTCTATACTCGGAACACTATTATGGGAGTAATAATTAACAATGATTTCTATCAAATCATTTATATTAGCATACGTATTCTCCCCAACAATTATACTTGGTATGGTTTTATAATAATCAAGTTGACTAGATGATAGTTTGTTAGAAAAAACGATTCCGGTTCTTACTTTTCTAAGTTTCTTAACACTTTGTATCTGCTTTAGTGCACGTTCTATCTCACTTCTGTTATTAAGATTAGATTTCAATTCAATCGCATAATCAACTCCATCTGCCAGTATTACCGATGCTCGTTCATTTGTCGTATCTATAGTATATGGATGAACCGGGTTGAGTACTACGCAATCAATAGATTGACTATTATTTCCAAAAGAATCAACTATATTTCCTTTAACTATCCTATATGGGAAAGGAAAATACTTTCTCAAAAAACTCGTGAATACACTTTCTCTTCGATCTGCGATTTCCTGAGGTGTCCCATATCCTTCTAAGCTCGCCTTCTTAAAACCACTTGATAATTCAGAAGCTTCTATCTCCAACAAATCCTGCAACTTATTATTCGAATCCATAATCCCCCACCTAGTCAATAGTAGTCTTCAAGCTTGTATATCCATATCAATATCACTTGTTTTTATCCTATAGATTATATGCTCTGTAAAATTTAATTTGTAAGCGCTTAATAATCAGGTGCTTTCATCTTACCGCCGGGCGGTGAGATAATCAATTTTTGAACTTCTGTTCGTATGCAGCTCTCCTTACTCTTCTGAGCCAAATGCCCGGAAAAAATCCTTCTGCAAGCCATAAACAATAGTAATCAGATCTAATAATCCACTTACGACTTCACTTACGATTAAGCCATACTGTCGTAAGCTACGAGCGTTACCTCACAAAATACTCTTCGGCTTAGCATCTCTCCCTGTCCATCCCATATTGGATGACCATAACTTGCAGCTCTCACGCTCCTCCGGCTCGCCTTCATGCAGTTCTTCCAGGAAATCTGCAAACCCGTAAATACCGCCAACATCATCAAGAACATTAAGTCCGTCAGAGTATATACACCTCAGCTTACGGGAATAACCTACATCAACAATAATCTCTCGCTCTTCACCGAATATCTGCTCATCACGCTGGTTATACACGCGAGTCTCATTAAGCCAGACTTGATCATCCAGCGATACCGGCACATAATGCCCATTAGCAACATCAAGTCTGTCCTTAAAGTAATACTGCTCCTCGCACGTTATCTTAACGCCCCAACCGTCACCAAAATCATATCTATAGATCAGCTCATCGGTTATCGGCAAAACACGCTCTTCATCCTCTCTCCAGGGCAATTGTGAGTTCGAGGCTGTCTCGCCGCTCTCCAAATCGATATACTTTTCCAAGCACGCCTTATATAGAGCATTGCGTTCATTAACAAACTTCTCAAGTTGCTTCTTACTTACCTTAGGCGCACCTTTAACCTGCAGCACTTCATCCAATCTTAAGCGCTCCAGCAGACTATCAAAGTGCATCTCAAACATAACACCGACTTCTCTTACAGTCGTTTCCGATATAGATTTATTAATATACTGTCCCGCTGGTACATCTCTTGCCGAAGGATCTGTAAAGTATGGATCAATCCTTACAATAGGGTATTCTTGTATAAAATCATCCGCTTCTTTCCTCGCACAAACAAAGTGCTCACAATAGCCACCATAGTAATTATATCCGTTGTATTTTCTCCTGAACCAAGACTTGATACTGACGTCACCGTCATAGTCATCATCCCAATACAGATCGTCGTAATCTTCTGTAGGAAAGCGAAAATACGTACCGCAATAATCTACCCATTTCATAAAACTGCCGTTTTGCATCGAGTATCTCTCATCCTCTTCGCCATCGTACTTGCCCCCCGTCAACTCAGCGAAAACTTTACTCGGCAGCGAAAACTGATGCAGATGACTGTTCTGCCACCCGAATGCTCTTTGTATGGCATAGTTCAGCTTATGAAGAGATATATCTGACGGCACCAAGATCTCTCTTACGATACCTTCTTTGACCTTGGCGTATTTACGAAGTACATTCATCTGTTGGCGATTCTTTTTATTAAGAATCAACTCCAGTCGAAGCCTTGAAACACGATACCTTTTTTCTGGGACTCTTTCACATATTGGTGTTGATTTTGCTGTCATGTTATCCGTCTCCACAGTCTGCGAATGATTAATCTGGTTATCTGCTGCATATGCCTTACGGTTCCTATATCGATCACTCCGCTTTGCTTCTGTACTCTTATTACTTGAACTATAAAAGCCCTTGGAATATGGTAAATATGCTTGAACCGTCTTTACCGAAACATGCAGTTCATCCGCTATTTCTTGCACTGCCTTACCCTGAACATACAACTCATAAACCGCGTCCGAAGTATCACTGCTCCACAGTCCTTCGGTAATCAACACTCGTTGAGCCCGAACAAGAGACGTTCCAACATTAACAGCAGTCTGTTTGACTGATCCACATTTCTTATACTCTCTGATTATTCTGTTATATAAGTCATCCTTTGGCATAATTGCACCTCTCAGTTGGAATTAAGCACACGGCGCATTTCCGTGTCAACCTAGTATTGTAATATAATGTAAAATTCTCATCATTTCCCCCTCGTTTGAATAATCGGACAAATGCAAACTAAATATCTAAAGCCCTTAAATAGTCCTCAACATTGACATAACAAATATCTCCATCCATGGCATTCTGACCTCGATAGATAACAGTTCTCTTTGTGACTTTTCCATATCGAAATTCTGTCGCTTCCACCTTGTTATCATCTATCAAGTTCTTATACTGCTCAGGAACAATCTTGTCACTATGCTTTATCTCATATATCTCACAAGAGATTGATTCCGGATCGGCTATTACCATATCAAATTCGCCTACAGCAAACTGAAGACGAAAGACCTCTTTATTTGGGTTAGCTTTCATGGTTTCCAATATAACAATATCTTCCATCATGCGACCTTTGATTTCATTAAGTATTCTCTCAAGAATGTTGTGTCTTTCTTCGGCAGAAATGCTTTGAAAAGCTTCATCACGAAGCAACTGATATACCAATGCAACTGCTTGTGAGTAACGCAACCCAGGCTGCGCAATAGCAGTCCTATAAGACTTGTTGTTATTGACTGGAATAGTCTCGGTTAATATATCTACTGTAAGATCCAATAAATCAAGATACTCTTTAATCTCGATTCGATGCGCATCTGTTATTTTAACGGTTTGTTCTTCCTCATTAAGAATTTCAAGCGCATTCTTTAATTCCTCAGTAATAGAATCAATATCAACATCATCAAGAATATCAGTAGGGTTGTCCCTATCTTTGCGGAGATTACGTCTCGAGATTCCTAAATCGTGCGATTTAAAATCTCTTGTAAGAACTTCTATAGTAAATCTATGGTTAATATCTTCGACCACTCGATTAATCGCACTTGTCAACTCATTACTTTCATACAGCTCCGCCAAAGCTCTAAAGTGATTTCCCTCCTGATATAATTTGAGCGAATGTTGTATATTTCTGGCTATAGCACTATCTATATATTCATCTGTACTATCTTTGGTCCTAAATGTAGATACCTCATTATAATGGGATCCGCCTAAGCTCATAGTTCCGCCGTAACGAATATATTCATCTATCCCGGAAACACCAAAAACTCTTTCAAATTCTTTATAAGGGATATACGTTGTATGAAGCATGATGCAACGATCGAACAGCTCCTCACTTTCAGAAAATACAAAGCCTAATGAATCAGTACCCGAAAGAACTATCTTCATTCCTGATGCAGCATATATATCAGAAAGTAAAGCAGCCCCTTCGATGAAATCTTCTGCAATAGTAACTTCATCTATGAAAACATATTTGATTCCCCTTTTACGCAACATCTTTAATGCAATATTGATATCACTTAATGAATCTCCTTGCTCTAACTGAATAAATGCGATTCTTTTAAGACTATCCTTTGACATCGATAGTATTGCCTGTCTCATAAGTGTGGTCTTTCCCGTTCTTCTAAGACCATATAAGATAAAGACTTTGCCATAATACTCATTATTGAGATAGTCTTCCAATTTACTTATGCAATTTCTTCTATGAAAGCCCTTTATCTTCTCTACAAAAGCATCAAGATCTTCAGCAAGAAGAATATTTCTTATTGGATATTCATCCGAAACAAGTGCAGATCCCGCCGATGATGATAGCGTTTTCTTTAACGATTTAACCTCAGCTAACAACTTACGACGTCTCGCAATGAGGGGGCTTAATCGTTCTGCACTCTCACTATCAAGATATTGACTTTTCTTCTTCCCGTTTTCTGTCCATTGGAGATATTGTTGTATTTTCCCATTTATCTTTTTTTTAGAAATGTAGCCAACAGGCAATGTCGCTATTTCATTCTCCAATTCACGAATCTTATTCTCAGCACTCTGCATATCTACACCCTCTTTCACTCTTTAGCACAAGCATATAACCCCTCGATTTCATAGTCAAGGGGTTATGGGGGTTATGCGCTGTTATTTACTTTTTGTTCAAATTCTATGGTTCCAGAAACCAAAGGCAAAAACGACACCTAACCTAATTTGAAATCTATCATAATTTCTTATTGGAGGAGTACTGATTAATTAAATTATCTAGCTCTTGCTCGGCATCCATCAATTCACGGCTTGAGCTATCACGATCAATCAATCCTGAAGATGAATGAGATAACGGGTTTTCGTTTCTCAATTGGTGTGCTTTACTGATAACAACATCGTAGTCCTTTATACCATCATATAGCCTTTTCAAATCTCCTTCTTTGTAATACCTCTTATAATTAGGCTTTTTACACTTGGGGTCTATCCCGGCTTTAAACGCCATGTCAGCAGACACTCTATCAAAAAAGTTTTTATAGTAAGCATATGCACCGAGGAAATTCGCTCTATTCTTCTCACACACGCTCATGAAATATAGGAAAGCAGCTTTCTTGTCATTATCGATGCATCTCAAATATCGATTGGATTTTTCTTCCCTTATCTGGCAAATGAAACTTGTTTTACAACCATAAGAATAATAAAAATAAAGAGCAGGACTATTCTCATATATAACACCCAAAAGTTCATTATGCTCGAATGCACTCTGAAGCAGATAAGCTATAGCTATGGTCGTATCATATGAATTCCATACACCAGCTTTTGACCTAATGAACAGTTGATTCAACATTGCCTTCACAGCTTTATTATCCCCAGTCTGCATCACCATAACAGTCAACCTTTTGGAATCTATCGAAAGGAACGAGACATCTCTATTGATTATTCGAACCAACAAACTTGATACCTTGGATTGCTTTAACTCTGTTTGATTCTCATATACCATATAATTCAAAACTTCCTCCGGCATGAACTCAATGTTCTCTATAGAGAAATGCTGCTCTATTAGCTTTGAATAACGGTCATGAGTTAATCCATTACCACACACATTTTTATATATTTCAGTAAGAAACACATGGAGTTTCCCCGCAAATAACTCTCCCATGTCATGTTTCACACCATTCACATATTCGTCATACAAGGACTTTTTCAATTCTTCATTGATACTATCAATTTCACTAAATGTACAGTAAGCGCTTAATAATCAGGTGCCTTCATCTTACCGCCGGGCGGTGAGATAATCAATTTTTGAACTTCTTTCGGATCTCGGGAGATGTCGGCAACAGATCGTCGAGCATCTCAGGGTGATTTC
>Ga0129311_1000423_pt1 | contig 38458 bp, 39 predicted proteins | sample Go1ome_FD_94435 | JGI IMG/M metagenome (GOLD analysis project Ga0129311, IMG submission 94435) | Western lowland gorrila individual fecal microbial communities from Wisconsin, USA - Go1022B metagenome | ecosystem: Host-associated > Mammals > Digestive system > Large intestine > Fecal | place...
ATATGTCCTCATTAGATGTAGTGAATGCTGTTGTAGATTTTGAGGATACATTTGATATTGAAGTAAATGATCGAGATATTAAAGATATCCATACTGTTCAGGATATTATTGATTATCTTAAGAGAAAAGGAGTTACTGAATAAATCAATCTATTTGGAAAGTGAAAATAGGAAAAAATTTTCTCTTGATAAATGTGTAAAATGGAACGCTACATTGAATGCTGTGCAAAAGTCACCTCGAAAATCGTTCCCCCAGTCTTGCCTGATTTGATACAAATACTGCCATTATGTACTCTAACGATTTCACGGACAAAAGCAAGACCTAGCCCTACGCCACCCAGCTCCCGGCTTCTGGATTTATCCACACGGAAGAATGGCTCGAACACTCTCTCCCTAAACTCCTTTGGTATTCCACTTCCCGTATCTTCTACAGACAGATAAACATGCTTGTTTCTCTGATATGCGGTTACTGTAACCTGTCCGAGCGGATGATTATATTTGATGGCATTCTCAACCAGATTGTATACAAGCCTGTAAATAAGGATATCACTGCCTATCATAGTGGCATCCTCACATTTTCCAATCAGCTTTATATTCTTTTCCACGGCAAGAGGCTCAAGGTCTGCCAAAACCTCTTCAACAATGGCATCTAATATAATTTTATCATCCCTTCCCACTGTCTGAAGCTCACTCATGTCAAGAAGAGTTTTTACCATCCTGTTTAATTTATCATTTTGTTCCGTAACCATTTTTATGGTCTGCAAAGTGTCTGCATCATTTCCCGGGTGAGAGGCAGAATTATATAAATCAAGCTGTACCTGCATTAACGCTAATGGAGTACGCAACTCATGTGCTGCATTTGCAGTAAACTGTCTCTGTATCTCAAATGCTTCCGACAGACGCTCAAGCATCTTATTATAAGAAATACCCAGCTGGTTCAGTTCCTTAACATTGTTTTCCTCTATTCTTGAATCAGACAGATTCTGAGCCTGTACTTCTTCAATTTTATCTGAAAACTCCCTGATTGGTCTGAGTGCATGCCCGCTTATAAAATAAGTGACGACACCTCCCAAAAGCGCCAGCAAAACCGTGATTATTAGACTGTTTCTTTTATAGTCGGCCTTATTATTGTACACCTGAAACGAAAATTCTTCCGTAAACTCATCCCACTTATCGTCCGGTATGCTGATATATATTTCATCTGATTTGTTTCCTTTTTCATCCCCCTGTGACTCTACCGCATCCTGCAGAGAATCGATGTAATGCACACCATTTTTATAGACAAACATAGTCAGGCAGCCACATATAATAGCAATACACAATGTAGTAATGCACGTAAGTCTCCACTGTAGCGACATTCTTTTCATCTGTCAAACTTCTCCCGTATTTTATAGCCTTCACCTACCTTGTTCTGAATGGGATCATATCCCAGCTTCGCCTTAAGCTTTTTTCTAAGTGAAGACATATGTACCCTGATTGCTCCGCTAAAGCTGTCTGCCGTGGCATCCCACACATGCTCTATCAGCTCCTCCTGACTCACCGGTCTGCCTATATTGATAAGTAAATATTCCAAAATACCATTCTCTTTTCTTGTCAGTGGAACCGGCTCTTCCTTTGTATATGCCTCGCGTTTAATCGTATCAAACTTTATTTCTCCGCATTTAAGACATATATCATTCTGTACAAATTTCCTTCTTGTCAGGCTTCTGATACGTGCCTCAAGCTCTTGCAGATGGAATGGTTTTTCCATGTAATCATTTGCTCCTGCATCCAGTCCTTCTACCTTATCAGCAATCTGACCTCTTGCAGATAATATCAAAACCTTAGTTTCATCATTGTATTTTCTAAGCTCCTTAAGAAGCTCCATGCCATCCATCCCCGGCAGATTTAAATCCAAAACTATCAGATCATAATTCTCCGACAGTATACATTCAAGAGCCTCTTTCCCATCATAACAGGTATCCACCTCATAACCGGCAGCATACAGACTCTTTGCAACCATATCACATATTTGTTTCTCATCCTCAACAATTAATAATCTCAAATGTTCTCCTGCTTCTTAACAATAATTTTACAACCTGCATTGTATAATACCAAAATCAGCTGGTCAATAATACAACAAAAAGGAGCAACATTATGTTGAAATACCAAAAAACATGTCAAAGCATTCTGCTTATCCTTGGTGTATCCATGATAAGCTATGGTGCAGTCAGAGGTGAGGTGGCTACAGTGCTTGGTAAAGCAATAAAACTATGTCTGGAGTGTGTCGGAATTGGATAAGGAAAAGAAATTACTATCAAGAAAACTGGCAAAAATACGTGGCTGGATACAGGCCGCAGCAACGCTGCTGACCAATATTCATATTCCAAATTTATTTAAGGGTAAAATATATCAGGGTAATGCAAAAACAGTATGCATACCCGGATTAAACTGCTACTCCTGCCCTGCCGCGACAGGAGCCTGTCCAATAGGGGCATTTCAGGCAGTTGTCGGATCATCAAAATTTAAGTTTTCATATTACATAACCGGATTTTTTATTTTACTCGGTGTAACTCTCGGCAGATTTATATGTGGTTTTTTGTGCCCATTTGGATGGTTTCAGGATTTACTTCATAAAATCCCCGGAAAGAAATTATCCACAGCCAAACTAAAGCCTCTTAGGTACCTAAAATATGTCATTCTTATTGTTTTCGTTATACTTCTTCCGATGTTTGTAACGAACTCTATAGGAATGGGAGACCCGTTTTTCTGCAAATATATCTGTCCTCAGGGTGTTTTAGAGGGTGCTATACCGTTATCTATTGGAAATGCTGCTATCCGTTCTGCGCTGGGAAAGCTTTTTTCTTTCAAGTGTATGATTTTAATTGCAGTGATTGTACTAAGTATCTTATTTTACAGGCCCTTCTGTAAATGGATTTGTCCGCTTGGAGCAATCTACTCATTATTTAATAAGGTCAGCCTGCTCAAAATCACCGTTGATAGCAGTAAATGTGTCGGATGCGGTCAATGCTCAAAGGCATGTAAGATGGATGTGGATGTGTGTAAGACACCGGATCACCCCGAGTGCATACGCTGCGGTGCCTGCATAAAGGCCTGTCCGAAGGACGCCATCTGCTACCGGTTTATGGGAAAATCATGTCAAAAAAATGACAACAGATAACTATTAAACATTTTACTATTATTTTAAAGGAGAAATTACTCATGAAAAACAAATTATCATTTATTTCTATTTTTACACTCTGCATAGCATTATCACTTACAGCATGTGGCGTAAAGCAAGCTTCCACAACAGATTCTAAGAACACTCAGACTGAAGCCGGCTCAGAAGCATCCGGCTCAGAAGCATCCGAAAAATCAGATTCCGAGCTTGATGATTTATATCAGCAGGAAAATCAGCTTTTTGCAGATCACGCTGATGTGTGGAACAAGGCATTTGGCATGATGAACAAAAGTGACGCCGATCCAAACGGAAATTATGCTGATTATCTTGCCGGTACCGTAGAATCAAACAAGAATTCATTCACAGACGATGAGCTTAAAACACTTAATGAGGATATTGAAACCATACGAAAAATCGAGGAACAGATAGCAGAACTTGAAAACAAAAATACATCATCAGACGATAACAAGAAGGACAGCTCTAAAGCCTCATCTGTATTCAGTGATTTTTCCGGTGAGGATTTTGATGGCAATAAGGTTGATGACAGCCTGTTTTCTGGTAATGCAGTAACAGTCGTCAATTTCTGGTTTACCGGCTGCAAACCATGTGTTGCTGAATTATCCAAGCTTAACGAATTAAATGATGCTATCAAATCAATGGGCGGAGAAGTTGTGGGCATCAACACTGAGACCTTCGATGGCAATAAAACAGCTATCAAAGAGGCTGCCTCTGTTCTTGAAAGCCAGGGTGTCAAATATCGTAATCTGTCAATTGACTCCTCTAGTGCTGCCGGTAAATATGCCTCAGAAATCATGGCCTTTCCAACAACTATACTTGTTGACAGAAATGGCAATATTGTAGGCGAACCAATGCTCGGCGGAGTTGATAACAAGGACAACTATGATGCCCTTATGAAGCAGATTCAGTCTGTAATTGATGCAGACAGCACAAATAAATAGAGGTCTACATATAAAAAGCTCCTGTGCATTGATATGTACCCTCTTTACTGGACAATGTAAAGTTCAGTAAGGAGGGTTATTTTCATGCGTTATAGTTATGAATTCAAAAGAAAATGTGTGGAAATGTATCGGAAAGGAATTCTGCCAGATATTCCGGATGGTATCACCAAAAGAGAATTTCAACGCCAAATTAGAAGATGGACAAGAATTGAGGATGCTAATGGACCTACTGCCTTAAAGCATAAAAGTCAAAATAAATATTGGACTCCAGAGGAAAAGTTATTTCTTGTTGCGAAAGTATTAGCAGGAGAATCAAATAGGTCTGTGGCATGTAATGCAGGAATTAGTGATGGGATGCTTTATTAATGGGTTCGCAAATACAAGATTTATGGTTACAATGGTCTTATACCAAAACAGAAAGGGCGCAAACCAAAGGATGCGAACATGAAAAAAATAGGAACAAGAAAGCCACCAAAACCTAATGAATCTGAATATGAAGAACTAATTCGACTGAGAGCTGAAAATGCATACATGAAAGCTGAAATCGAAGTAATAAAAAAAGAGATCGCCTTGAGAGAAGAAAAGGAAGCTGTGCGACTCAAGGCGAAAAAGCAGCAATCATTAAAGAACTCAGAGGAAATGGATTCCAATTAAAACATCTTCTTAAAGCCATGCATATGGCTAAATCTACCTACTATTTTGAGATTAACAAAAAAGATGTTATCGCTGAACGCAATCAAGAAATACTGAAAGAAATACAAAGTATTTTTGAATCAAACAAGCGCAGGTATGGTGTCAGACGAGTCCATCAAGAGCTGAGAAATCGAGGATATCAAGTAAATCATAAGCGAGTTCAACGCCTTATGCATGAAGCAGGATTAGAGGGGAAATGCCCAAAAGAAAAATACCATTCTTATAAAGGTGAAGTCGGAAAGATTGCTGATAATATAGTAAATAGGGACTTCAGTACAACTGCGCCATTGGAGAAATGGACAACAGATGTATCACAGTTTAATTTTTCATGGGGAAAGTGTTATCTATCGCCAATTTTAGATATGAATACAAATGAAATAATTTCCTATGATTTATCTAAGAGCCTTAATCTTGAGCAGATAGACAGAATGTTAAATAGAGCCTTTGATGACTTTTCAAAAGCAGTTGAAGAATATATAGATTACTATAATAACAAAAGAATTCAGGCAAAAACAAAATGGATGCCACCTGTACAATACAGGATAGCATCCATGTGTTTAGCCTAGTTCATAAATATGTGTCCAGGATTCTGGGTACATATCAATGCCTGTAGGGTTAAATAACGTAGTGAGGGGATTTTCATTGAATAAAGTATTTACTAGCAGACAGGCGAGAGTGCGTGGCGGGCGTATTCTGGTCTCCTTTCTTATGGCCATTTTACTTGTGGCATCCGCATTCTATCGTACATATCCGGCAAATGCATTTGCCCAGGAGGAGACCATTCAAACTGAGGATGAGTTCTTTGATCGACTTTCTGAGCAAATCAATTCACGTACCGTATCTTCCACCTTTAGGATGGATTCGGATCTGGTAGCCAGTCTTTCCAACACCATGCTGGAAAAGTATTCCAGACATTACAATCCAGACAAGCCACTGGTGAGTGGTTGCTATTTATCCTATTATCTGACCTGGATTCATTACACCTATGGCAGGGACTATATTAAGACCAGAATTACCTTCCCATATTCTTCTTCGGAAATGGATTCTCATTTTGCCAAGATGGATCAGCTGGCTGTGGAACTTAAGGGTAAGAATGATTATGAAACCGTTAAGAATGTTCATGATTATCTGATTCGAAACTATGAGTATGATGCCCGGGAAAAAGTGGGGAATCATACAGACATTGATGGCTTTAAAGAGGGAGTCATGGTATGCACAGGTTACAGCCTGGCATCCTACTACCTTCTGAATGCAAATGGAATTGAGACCTTGATCATCACGGGGAATGGTGGTGGTGAAAATTCCACAGATGAAAATCATATGTGGAATGCAGTGAAGGTAAATGGGAAGTGGTATAACTATGACGCCACCTGGGATGACGATGGCACCACTCCTGGTTATCGATATTTCTTAAAGAGTGATGGGGATTTTCCCGGTCATACCCGTTTTAATGAATATAAGACAAGTAGTGGACCACTGGAAATCGCAAGTAAGTCCTACAGTGGACCACTGCAGATTAATCCGTATAAAGTGTTTATGTTTCTGACCATTGCCTTTGCTGTGATTGCAACAATACTGACAGAAAGGAAAAAGAAGAAGGCCAAACTTCTGGACGAAGAAAGACGAGAACTCATTGTGAAGCAGCAGATGAAAGATCAGCTGGCCATTGAGAAAATGCAGAAACTTTATGAAGCTACAGACCAGCTTAGGGAAGAAGCAAATACGAAAACAGAGTAGAACCAAGTATTAATACAGCGCCGATGATTTCCAGTGAAGTTTTATGAGTCGATTTCATGATGTCTATCTCCTGGGATTATTCCTCGCGCAGAGCCCAGTCCTTGCAGGAACGAACTTCTGTAGCCAGACCTTCATAGAATTCAGGTTCATGGCAGACCATAAGGATACTTCCCTTATACTCCTGTAGAGCACGCTTTAATTCATTCTTTGCATCCACGTCCAGATGGTTGGTAGGCTCATCCAGAACCAGAAGGTTTGATGGACGTCCCATAAGTTTAGCCAGGCGAACCTTTGCCTGCTCACCACCGGAAAGGACACGAACCTTACTTTCAATATGGTTTGTTGTGAGACCACATTTAGCCAGGGCACTTCTTACCTGGTACTGAGTCCAGGATGGGAATTCCTGCCAAAGTTCTTCCAGACAGGTTGTATCAATATCAGGTGCCATTTCCTGTTCGAAGTAACCGATTTCCAAGAAGTCACCCTGTTCTACAGAACCAAAGATTGGCTGAATCTGACCAAGCAGACTCTTTAAAAGTGTAGACTTACCAATACCATTAGAACCAGTGAGAACAATCTTTGTATTTCTTTCCATCATGAAGTGTAGTGGACGTGACAGTGGTTCATCATAACCGATGACCAGATCCTTTGTCTCAAAAAGCACACGGCTGGGTGTACGGGCAACTTCAAATCTGAATTCTGGCTTTGGCTTTTCTTTAGTCAGTTCAATCATTTCCATATTGTCCAGCTTTTTCTGACGTGACTGGGCCATATTACGTGTAGCAACACGAGCCTTGTTACGGGCAACGAAGTCCTTCAGGTCAGCGATTTCTTTCTGCTGACGATCGAAGGCCGCCTGCTTCTGGGCCTTCTTCATTTCATAAACTTCCTGGAACTTCTCGTAGTCACCAACGTATCTTGCCAGTTCGCAATCCTCAACGTGGTAAATGATATTGATAACACTATTCAGGAATGGTACGTCATGGGAGATGAGAACGAAGGCATTTTCATATTCCTGCAGATATCTCTGTAACCAGAAGATGTGTTCAGCATCCAGATAGTTAGTAGGCTCATCCAGGAGAAGAATATCAGGCTTCTCGAGAAGGAGCTTGGCAAGCAGAATCTTTGTTCTTTGTCCACCAGAGAGTTCAGTTACATCCTTATCCAGACCCAGGTCAACCAGACCAAAGGCGCGGGCTACTTCGTCAACCTTTGCATCAATCATATAGAAGTCATGCATGTTGAGATAGTCCTGAATGGTTGCTGTTTCTTCCAGCATCTGGTCCATCTTATCTGCCATTTCAGGATCGCCCATCTGTTCATAAATCTTATTCATCTTTGCTTCTTCATCGAAGAGGCTGGCAAATGCAGACTGAAGAACGTCACGAATTGTCATGCCTGCTTCCAGAACAGCATGCTGATCTAAATAACCAATTTTAATATTCTTTGCCCATTCAATCTTTCCGGCATCTGGTTCCAGACTTCCAGTAACAATACGGAAGAAAGTAGACTTGCCTTCGCCGTTGGCGCCGATAAGACCGATGTGCTCACCCTTGAGCATACGGAAAGATACGTCGCGGAAGATTTCACGTCCGCCAAAGTCATGAGATAAATGTTCTACGTTTAAAATACTCATAGCAAATTCCTAACTTTTTATTTATTATTATCAGGGTACAAATGGAGAAAAGCATTTTCATCTATGCCAATCTCATTTGCAAAATCCTCATTGCGTATCACACGCGAGAGTAAGTCTATCATAATTAGATAAGTGATAAAAGGAGCAAATATGGAATTACATCATGGAAGACCAGAGTCTATGTCTGGCAGACAGGATAGGGAAGTTAGGGTTTATGATTTTTTGGATAAATTGAATATAGAATATTGGCAGACGGATCATGATAAGGAAGCCTTTACCATGGAAGACTGTCTGGAAGTCGATAAGATTTTGGAGACCACTGTTTGCAAGAATCTCTTTCTTTGTAATCGTCAGCAGACCAATTTTTATCTTCTCATGATGCCAGGGGATAAGAAGTTCAAGACCAAGGAAATTTCTGGCCAGCTGGGTGTTGCTCGTCTTTCCTTCGCCAATGAGGACCATATGGTGGAACTGCTGGACATTCATCCAGGTTCTGTTTCAGTTATGGGCCTTATGAATGATCCGGATAAGAAGGTGCAGCTGGTTATTGATGAGGATGTGCTGGCAGGAGAATTCCTGGGCTGCCATCCATGTGTGAACACATCCAGTCTCAAGATTCGCACAAAGGATATTATCGAAAAATTCCTGCCTGCGGTTGGTCACGAGTATGTGAAGGTAAAACTCCTGGGAGAGGACTAGGGATTTGCACTTTATTACAAAGAAGATAATGGAGCGGTTGTATTCTCAACCAGACCATTGGATATCTATGAGTGGAAAGAAGTACCATCCAATCAGCTTCATATCTATAAGGATGGAGAACTAATTTACACAGGAACAAAACATGATAATACCTATGTATTTGATGAGGAACAGTTCAAGCTGCACTTCATTGATTATTCGGGATTATAAAAAGAATGTAGCCATAGAAAAGCATGGACAAAATATAAGAGAAAGACAGGCGACAGCTAACAAATTGTCGCCTTTTTGGATGTACAAAAGATATGCTTTGTGGTACATTTGTAGCATTAATTTCAATTTATAAAAGCAATAAAACCTATAAAGATTAAACGTCAGGTGAAGTGTCGTTTAATCAGGATCAGGGGGGCAATATGGGTTTATTTTTATTAGCATTGTCTATTCTTCCAGCCGTTGTTATTTTTCTGATTATTCTTGGAATTGATCAGGAGAAAAAGACAAAAGGCTTTCTTTTTGGGATTTTCGGACTTGGCGTTGCATCTGTTATTGTGGCACTGATTCTGGAATTAGTTCTTGCGCCAATCGGAACAGCAGTGGAAAACGCAACTGGTAACTTTATCTTAGCCAGATTTGTGGAAGCTTTCTTCCTGGTAGCTATTCCAGAGGAACTCTGCAAGTTCTTTGCCATGTATCCACTTACCTGGAACAATTACCGTTTTAATTCTACATATGATGGCATTGTATATATGGTATGTTCTGCTCTTGGATTTGCCACAATTGAAAACATTGGATATGTTTTTGGAGATGGTGGTTCTCTTGCCACAGCAATTGCCAGAGCAATTCTTTCTGTACCAGGACACGCAATGTGGGGAATTATCATTGGCTATACCTATGGAATTGCCAAGTATCGTTCTGTTAAGAAGCAGGGCAAGGTTGTTCCTATGGTTATGCTTGGATTGGGAATTGCAATGATTGCTCATGGATTCTATGATTTTGCTCTGATGTCAGATACAGGTATTGGTATTGCCTTTGACGTAGTCTTTGTTATAGTTTCCTATATCTTTGTATGGATGAGAGCAAGTCATGCAGCAAAGAACGATAAACTTTTCTTTGACTATATGCCAGTGTTCACACCAATGCAGAACATGCAGCAGAATTATGTGTATCGTCCAGTTATCCCATTTATGCAGGCACCTACTTATAACTATCAGCAGTTACAGACCTATATGGGTTACAAGCCACAGCCGGCTCAGGCAAATTATACTCAGACAAATGTTCAGTCACAGATGAATCAGGTGTATGGTCAGAGACAGACCCGGCAGCAGACTTATAGCCAGCCACAGACTCAGAGCTATGGACAGCCACAGATTCAGCAGTCTTATGGTCAGCAGAACAATTACGTACAGCCACAGCAGACCTATGGTCAGACTCGGAATTACGTACAGCAACAGCAGACCTATGGCCAGACTCGGAATTACACACAGCAAACCTATGGCCAGACTCGGAATTACACACAGCAAACATACGGTCAGCAGAATATATACAGACAGCCACAGACTCAGTCTTATGCACAGCCACAGCAGAACAGCTATGGTCAAGCGCAGGCCTATGGTCAGCAGAACAACTATGGTCAGGCACAGCAGAACAATCCGCAATATGGCCAGCAGGGTAACTACACGAATCAGTGGTAGGGTGCTGACAGATTAATGGAACTTAAGAAAGATGCTTTTGGAATTTTCCAGAAGCATCTTTTTTTGATAGAATGATTTGAGCAAGACTTGGTCCTGTTTAGAAAGCATTAACATTAAGTGGTTAATGTAGAGGTTGATAGAAAAGAAATTTTAAAAGCTTATTATAAGGAGACAGAGTATGACAATTCCAAAGGATCCATTTATGTTACTGAGTTTTATGAATATGCAGTTAAGAGATAATTATTCATCCCTTGCAGAGATGGTTCGGGCAAATGATCTTGACCAGGCTGAAATTGAGGAGAAGTTAAAGAATGCTGGCTATCAGTATGATGAAGCGTTAAACCAGTTCAAGTCTCTCTAGTGGATTAGAAAGTGAAAAACGAGAGCAGTTCATTTGCATGATTTGCAAGGAGAGGACAGATTGCTGAATAAAGTCCTGTGTTTGCGGTTTTTGCCTTGCGGAATTCACAAAGTATGGTATGATTTTTAATTGCGAAGAAAGGCCTGAGTGGCTTTGTTTCGCCTAAAGTTTTTGTAAATTATTTTGATTTTATAATTAAAGGAGAATTACTATGAGTAAGAAACCTGTAGTTCTGATGGTTCTCGATGGTTATGGCCTGACAGATCACAAAGAAGGAAATGCCGTATACATGGCAAACACACCAAATATGGACAAGCTGATGGCGGAAGCACCTTTCGCTGAAGGTCTTGCTTCTGGTGAAGCAGTTGGTCTTCCAGATGGCCAGATGGGTAACTCAGAAGTTGGTCATATGAATATCGGTTCTGGTCGTATCATTTACCAGGATCTGACTCTGATTACAAAGAGAATTAAGGATGGCGATTTCTTCAAGAATGAAGAACTTCTTCGTGCTATCGATAACTGCAAGAAGAACAATTCTGATCTTCACCTTTGGGGACTGCTTTCTGACGGTGGTGTACACAGCCACAATACACACCTTTATGCACTGCTTGAACTCTGCAAGAAGGAAAACTTTGAAAATGTTTATATTCACCCATTCTTCGATGGACGTGATACACCTCCTGCATCTGGTAAGGATTACCTTCAGGAGCTGATTGATAAGACAAAGGAAATCGGCGTAGGTAAGGTAGCAACTCTTTCAGGTCGTTACTATGCTATGGACCGTGATAACAACTGGGATCGTATACAGAAGGCATATGATGCTCTTGTACTGGGCGAAGGCAACAAGGCTACTTGCCCAATCGAAGCTATGCAGAAGTCATATGACGATGGCGTAACGGATGAGTTCGTAGTTCCAACTGTAATTACAGATGAAGCAGGTGCTCCTCTTGCAACAGTTAAGGCTAACGATTCTGTTATTTTCTTTAACTTCCGTCCTGACCGTGCTCGTGAAATCACTAAGGCATTCTGCTACTCTGATGAAGATATCGCTGCAATGGATGGCGATGCATCTGATTCTAAGTGCATTAAGTCTCTGAAGAGAGCTAAGGGATTCCTTCCACTTACATATGTTTGCTTCAAGGACTACGAGGAAACAGTTCCTAACAAGTTCGTTGCATTCAAGAAGGAAGAAATCACAAATACATTTGGTGAAGTTCTTGCAAACGCTGGTCTTAAGCAGCTCCGTCTTGCTGAGACAGAGAAGTATGCTCATGTAACATTCTTCTTCAACGGTGGTAAGGAAGAACCAAATAAGGACGAGGAAAGAATTCTTGTTAACTCACCTGCAGTTGCTACATACGATCTGCAGCCTGAGATGTCTGCTCCAGAAGTATCTGAAAAGCTGAACGCTGCAATCGCTTCTGGCAAATATGATGTTATCGTAATCAACTTCGCGAACCCTGACATGGTAGGTCATACAGGTGTTATCCCTGCAGCAATCGCAGCAGTAGAGAAGGTTGATGAGTGCGTGGGCACTGCTTGTGAAGCTGTTAAGGCTGCTGATGGCGTTCTCTTCATCTGCGCTGACCACGGCAACGCTGAGCAGATGATCAATTATGAGACAGGAAATCCTCATACAGCTCATACAACAAACCCAGTACCATTCATCCTTTACAACTACGATCCTGCTTACACAATCAAGAAGGGCGGTAAGCTTTGCGACATCGCACCTACACTTCTTGAAGTAATGGGTATGGAACAGCCTAAGGAAATGACTGGTGAGTCTCTTCTTGTTAAGAAGAACTAGTTTTTTTCTGAAAAATTAGTAGCCTCTCCCAAGGGACTACTTAATTGAAAAGCATATTCAGGAGCAGGTTCATGCAAATGGACTTGCTCCTTTTTTATGTCAGTCCATCTAACTTGTTCTTTTTACCGGAAGAACCATGCAAATGGACTGCACATAGGCGCAGTATATTTGCAAAAACCTTATATATCTATTGCGTGGTTTTCTACTATGTTCTATAATTCCAATGTTGAAAATACATTCATATGTGCAGGGGAGCTATACTGCTGAGAGGAAGAGTTGTAATACTCTTTGACCCTTATACCGGCTGGATAATGCCAGTCAGGAAAAATAACTCCTGCTGATCGTATGAAAATCAGAAAGGAGTTTTTTTTATGCATGCAAGTGTAGCTATTCAGGTTTTACCAAGTGTTCAGAGTGAAGATGAGGTTATTCGTATCGTTGACGAAGTAATCGCTTATATCGATTCAACAGGTCTCAACTATTTTGTTGGGCCATGCGAAACTTCTATTGAAGGCGATGATTACGATCAGCTCATGGAAATCGTTAAGAACTGCCAGATCGTTGCTTGTAAGGCAGGATGTGGTGCAGTAAATACATACGTGAAGATTACATATAAGCCAGAAGGAGACGTGCTTTCCATTGCAAAGAAGACAGACAAGTATCACCAGTAAGATACCGGCCCTTGTTGCCATATTGCTTGTCATCGCTATCTGGTGGGGACTTTCCGCTTTAGGGATTGTTCCGTCCTACATGTTGCCATCACCCTATGATGTGGTAGTGGCCTTTGTGACCCAGGCGAACATCATTTTGATGCATGCCATGGTGTCTTTGCAGGAAGCTTTATACGGACTTCTCATTGGTATTGTTTTGGCTTTCGTCATTGCAACCCTGATGGATCGATTCCTGGTTTTGAACCGGGCTCTTTACCCAGTCATGATCATTACCCAGACCATTCCAACCATTGCCATTGCGCCAATGCTGGTTCTCTGGATGGGATTTGGCATGGCCCCAAAGATTGCCCTGGTGGTACTCACTACCTTTTTCCCAATCTCCATTGGACTTCTGGATGGATATCGTTCCGTGGATCCAGATGCCATACAGTTAATGCGAGCAATGGGTGCAAGCAGATTTCAAATATTTAAACATGTAAAATTCCCTTCCGCCCTTCCTCATTTCTTTACAGGACTGAAGGTGTCAGCTTCCTATTCCGTTGTGGGTGCCGTTGTAGCGGAATGGCTGGGTGGCTTTGAAGGCCTGGGTGTTTACATGACTCGTGTCCGTAAGGCCTATGCCTTCGACCGTATGTTTGCCGTTATCATTTTTATCGTTGTGATCTCATTACTTTTGATGGGACTGGTAAATGTGATTCGCAAACTTGTCATGCCTTGGGAAGGCGTGGCGCAGAAATAACTCCTTGGCAAATGGGAGGCGCATCTCATTTGCCAGGATTCATGAAGTGTTTATTAAAATTTAATAAGTTAAAAGTTAGGAGCATACTATGAAAAAGTTTAACAAGATTCTTGCAGGCGTATTAACAGCAGCAATGTTACTTGGACTTTCAGCCTGCGGCAGCGCTTCAGATGCTACCACAAACAAAGAAGCAAATCAGGGAACAGAAACAGCAAGTGATGCAGAGGGGGAGAATGGTCTTACAAAGATTACTTTCTGCCTGGACTGGACACCAAACACAAATCATACAGGTCTTTATGCCGCTAAGGCACTGGGCTACTATGAAGAAGCTGGTCTGGATGTAACTTTCGTACAGCCACCAGAAGGCGGCGCAACATCTATGTGCGCAGCGGGTCAGGCGCAGTTTGCCATTGATGCCCAGGATACCGCTGCAGCAGCATGGGATATGGACGAACCTCTTGGAATTACAGCAGTTGCAGCAATCCTTCAGCATAATACATCAGGTATCATGAGCCGTAAGGGTGATGGTATCGACAGCCCTAAGGGACTGGAAGGAAAGACTTATTCCACATGGGAGTCACCAATCGAACTTGCAATGCTGGATTATGTTATGAAGCAGGACGGTGGAGATTTCAGCAAGGTTAAGCAGATTCCAAATGATATTACAGACGAACCAGCTGCACTGGCTGCAAAGCAGACAGATGCCATCTGGGTATTCTACGGATGGGGCGGAATTAATGCCGATGTAGAAGGTGTTGATGTTGACTACTGGGCATTCGGTGATATCGCACCTGAACTGGATTATTACACACCAATTATTGTTGCAAATAATGATTTCCTGGAGCAGAATCCTGATACAGCAAAGGCATTCATGGAAGCAACAGCTAAGGGTTATGAATATGCCATTGAGAATCCTAAGGATGCAGCAGACATGCTGATTGCAGGAGATGACACAGGATCTCTTAAGGGATGTGAGGACCTTGTATATGCATCTCAGGAATGGATTTCTAAGCAGTACAAAGCAGATGCTTCTCAGTGGGGTATCATCGATGCAGAGCGCTGGAATGCTTTCTACAGCTGGTTATATGAAAATAAACTGACAACAAATGATCTGACAGGCAAGGGATTCACAAACGACTATCTCCCAGTTGCAGCCAGCACTACAAGTGCCAATGATGCAGCAACAGGCTCTGATTCAGATGCGGAGTAATATGGATATTTTAAAGGCAGAAAATATTAAAAAGTCATATGATGGCAGAACCATCATTGAAGGCATAAATATTCATCTGGAAGAGGGAGAGATTGTCTCCCTTCTGGGTGTATCCGGCGGCGGAAAAACCACACTCTTTCATTGCCTGTCCGGTCTGGTTACGCCAGATGAGGGACATGTATATCTGAACAGTTCATTTGCAAATGGATTTTGTGAAGATGCAGAAGATCATGAGAAGTGGGAAGAGATTACATCAAAGCCGGGACACATTTCCTATATGTTGCAGAAGGATCTTTTGATGCAGCATAAGAAGATTGTGGATAATGTTGCCATGCCACTGCTCTTAAAAGGAATGAAGAAAGCAGAAGCTAGAGAGAAAGCGTCTTCTTATTTTGAGACCTTTGGCCTTAGGGGAACGGAAAATAAGTATCCAAGTCAGCTGTCTGGTGGTATGAGACAGAGAGCGGCCCTTCTTCGTACTTATCTTGCTTCCGACGGCATTGCACTTTTGGATGAACCATTTTCTGCATTGGATGCCATAACCAAGGATGCCATGCATAGCTGGTATCTGGAGATTATGGAGAAGATTCATTTATCCACCATATTCATTTCACACGATATTGATGAGGCTATTAAGCTGTCTGACCGCATTTATATTCTGGGTGGAGAGCCGGGAAGTATCATTGATGAGATTGTGATTTCGGAGCCAAAGCCTCGTGGAGAAGATTTTAATCTCACGGAAGGCTTCCTGAAATATAAGAGAAGAATTATGGATTCTATTAAAAAGAATCAGGGAAAATAAGCTTTCTTCCATTGTGCCTCATTTGTTTTTAAGAATATCCTGTTGTATAATCACAACGAAAATTCGAAGTCGCGAATTTTTGCGACTTCTTTTTTAACCTTCAGTCTATGTAGGAATCAGAAGAAGAGGAGATACATAAGATGAGCGTGCATATGTTGGTTTTAGTACTAACGCATAAAGAAAACATGAATAAGGTCATTAAAGAATTTGCTGAAAATGATATTCATGGCGCAACTGTTATTGACAGTACCGGTATGGCTTCTGTGATTAATTCAGAAGATTTTGAAGATGTACCTATGTTCGGAATTCTTCGTCATATGATGGATAGTGATGATGAACGTGAAAAGAATTATACTGTTTTCACAGTCTTGGACGATGAAGATTTAAGCAAGGCAAAGAAACTTGTTAAGCAGGTATGTGGAAATCTGAATGAACCAAATTCAGGCATCATGTTTACAATCCCTGTAGATTCTGTGGAAGGAGTAGTTGAATAATAATGAGCACATCACTTAATGTTATGGAGGATGTGGCGCTCTTACTTGTAGCAGCCTTAATTGCGGGGAAAATAGTGAAGGCTATGAAACTTCCGAATGTAACAGGCTATCTCGTGATGGGTATTTTGATTGGACCTCACTGCCTGAATCTTTTGGAATCAGATACAGTTTTAAGTATGCAGTTTGTTTCAGACGCAGCTTTGGGATTTATTGCATTTTCAATTGGTGCAGAATTCAGTATCAGTTATCTGAAGAAGGTAGGTAAATCACCAGTTATAATTGCTGTACTTGAGGGATTTACAGCAACAATACTTTTGGATATTGTACTTTTATTACTAGGTTATGATTATCATCTGGCTATGGCTTTAGGTGCCATTGCATCAGCCACTGCGGCAGCTTCAACGCTTATGATTTGTAAGCAGTACAAGGCTAAGGGACCTGTTACCAACACCCTTTTACCAGTTGTTGCCATGGATGATGCAGTAGCTTTGGTTGCCTTTGGACTTTCCATGGCGGTTATCAAGGTTATTGACTCTGGTCAGTTCTCAATTAAGGCAGTGTCTATGCCACTCCTTGAGATTGTGGAAGCTCTGGCCTTAGGTTTTGTTCTGGGGCTGGTACTGACACAGCTTGTTAAGTTCTACACAGGACGTGGAAACAGACTGGCTCTGACAATCTCATTTGTATTCATCTGTTGCGGTGTATGTGCACAGCTGGGACTTTCTTCCCTGCTTGCCTGCATGATGATGAGTGCTGTATTTGCCAATACATCTAAGTTCACAGAAAAGATTTTCGAACCTCTGGATCGTATGACACCACCAATTTACATGATGTTCTTTATCATTTCTGGTGCGTCTCTGGATATCACAATCATTCCAAAGATTGGTGTGGTTGGTGTATGTTACGTTGTGGTTCGTGTAATTGGTAAGTTCTGTGGTGCATATCTGGGAGCGGTTCTTTCCAAGGCTCCTCCAGTTGTAAAGAAGTATCTGGGTCTTGCCCTGGTACCTCAGGAAGGTGTTGCCATCGGTCTTGTTACCGTTGCCAAGCAGCAGTTCCCTGAGTATGGAAATACCATTCAGACCGTTGTACTTTGCGGTATTGTTATCTATGAATTAGTGGGACCACTGATTTCCAAGATGACTCTGAAGGTTGCTGGCGAACTGGATTTGTCAGTGGATCAGAAAAAGAAAAAATAAAGCTGGAAACGACTGTACTTTCTGTACAGTCGTTTTTATGTGTGTTATGCCACTCGCGTGGCGGATAAAAACTGTTGTATTTGCTTTCATGAACTCTATGGATTGCAGTTGCCACATGGGTCATAGCCTGCGGCAATGGCTTCCTCTCTCGTGCCAGTGAATTCTGCCTTGTTTTTGTCCTTCATTTTTTTTACAGAAGAACAGTCAGGTCGATGGAACTTTCTGGTGTTGGTATTGAGGATATAAGTGCAGCTAATCTCATTTCCATTATTCTGTTTAAAAGTGCTGCTTTGTTCTGTGCTTTCTGTCTTACTTTCAGTTTTGCTGTCTGTTGTGTTTCCTGTTGTACTTCCTGTTGTGCTTCCGGTGAAGGCAGGACCTGTGCTGTCGCCGTTTACATAGTTTATGGTGATACCAGGCTGGACATTGTAGCAGTAGACACAGAAGGATAAGCCTTTGCCCGCATCTTCAATGGAATAGGCTTCCATGGTGACTCCAGAGGCCAGGAGATTGTCTCCTTCAAAAATAGGAATGACACGGTAGAGAACGTGGTTCCCTGTGCTCTTGATGTAGTCTGCAGTTTTATTTTCATATGGAAGCATGCCTTCCACATTCATGTAGCGGGTTCCTGTAATGAGATTTCGAGTGTTGGAGTTTTCGCCGGATAACTGGTAGCCAATGAGGTGGCAACGGTTGTAAAGGTAATTACCATCAATGCCGTCATACTTCACGGTGTGCCAGCCACTTGGTTTTACAGAACCAATTTCCCCACGTTCCTCTGTGGGCATGGTATCAAGGCTTAGACTTGCCTGAGTAATGCCGCATCTGTCTAAGGAATCAAGAGGAGAGTAGGCTTCGTAGGAGTTACTTGCAGCGACTGCAATCTCATCCTCAGTGAAATATGGAGTGTTATTGTTCAGTTTTATACTGGCACTTTTGCTATAAGCAGGAAGAGCCAGGACGTCTGCCTGGATTTCTTCCAGGAGAGACTGTCTTGAGTCTTCTGACTGACTTGGATTGCTAGTACTGTTTGTATCAGACTCTGTAGTAAGGGAGTTATTGGAATCTAAAGTGTTTGTATCTGAGTTTGCAGTGACGGAAGATGTAGTAGCATTACTTGCAGTGGCAGGACTTGCATCTTCTGGACTTGCAGTTTCTGTGCTGATTTCTTCTTCGCTTGTGACAATGGTGACTGGGCATGCGGTCTCACTTGTACTGGTAAGATCCAGACAGCCACTTAAGGAAAAAGAGAAAAGGACAGCAAGAACTGCTGTCCCAATATATTTTTTCAAATCTTTAAATTTCATGTCATTATCCCCCGAAGTAAATGATTTCTCTTATTTTATAATTCGAGCAAGAACAAGTAAAGCAGCAAGAAATACAAGACTGTAAATGGTAAAGTAAATAATGTAATCCCGAATGGCGTGCTTTCTATTCAGGGAGCGCATTTCTGCTGAGTACTGCTGGTAGGTGATGAGGCTGGCCATGGATGCAATCAATGTTCCCAGTCCACCCAGATTCACGCCAATCAACAGGTTATCTGCGCTAGGTGTAAAGCTGGAGAAGAGTACTGCAGCAGGTACATTGGAAATAACTTGGGATGCTGCGACACTGATTAAAAGCGGATTTGTTTTTGTGATGGATACCAGCCAGTCGTGGAAGGCTGGAATACGTCCCAAATTACCGATTAATACATAGAAGAATACGAAGGTAATCAGAAGCCTGTAATTTACTTCTTTAAAGAGTCTTGGCTTTACACAAAGTGTAATGACAGCCACTGCCAGAAAGGCCAGTTTGTAATCCACAATGCGAGCTACAGTCAGCACAGCAATGACAAAGAGGATGGCGTAGAGTAAGAGTAAGTAAGTTTTATTTTTAGATTCTGATTCTTTTTCAGATTCTTTTCCAGATTCTTTTCCACTTTCTTTCTTTGTCGCTTTCTTTTCTGCCTTCTTCTCTGTTGCGACAATCTCATTTGCCTTCTTTACAGTACCGTCGTTTGGGATAAAGAGATGAACGGCGCCGATTAAGAGAAGGAAGGACAGCAGGGTGAAAGGTAGCATGGTGATGAGGAAATGTCCCAGGTTCATGGAGAAATAGTTGTAGAGGTAAAGGTTCTGAGGATTTCCAATTGGCAGTAACATGGATCCCAGGTTTGCCGCCAGTGTCTCCAGAATTAGGGTCAGCATAAGGCGGTAACGCAGCAGGGTGTGGCTGCCGTAGTGATTTGGTATGGCAATACCGGTATGGCTGATGGTCATAATGGTAAAGGGTACGATGGTGATCAGGGTCACATCGTTGGTGAGGAACATGCTCATAAAGAAGGACACCAGGATGAGAGAAAGGGACAGAGCCTTTGCGGAATGTACCCGGGCCAGAAGGGCATGCATTAAAATATCAAATAACCCAGCTTCCATAAGTCCGGCCACGATGAGCATAAGCATACAGAGAATTCCAAGTACACGGAAATCGATATAGGAAGCGTATGTTCTGTCGGGATGGACAAATATGCAGGAAATCAGAGCAAGGATACCTGCAATGGTGAGAACTGGGTCTATGGTTAAAATGTTTTTAATTTTTTTGAGAACTTTCATTTTCGTCTTCTTCACTTGTTTTCTAATAGACTGGAGTCTATTGCGAAATGATAGTAGTGAAAAAAGAGGAATTTGTCAAAGGTCAGGCAACGACACGACCGAAGACACGGAAGTCACTGTTTTCGTCAATCTTGATAATCCAGATGAAAAGTTAAAAGTAATGACAGAGGAAGAACTTTCGGCAGGAGAAAGAACTTCTGCAGAGAAGGTTTATGTAGATGTGGACGCTGTTTTTACCAGAGAGGGAATTCTGCAGCCGAGACGAATTCGGTGGAGTGATGGCAAGGTTTATGTGATAGACAGAATCCTGGACGTGAGACGGGCTGCCAGTCTGAAAGCAGGAGGAGCTGGAATCCGATATACCTGCCGGATTCTGGGGGTACAGTGTTATCTCTTTTATGAAGAAAATAATCGATGGTTTATGGAAGGCAAGTAATAGAAATGACAAAAATATAAAAGAATAGCAATGTGGATGCGCAGTTCATTTGCTATAATAGAGACAGTTGTTTTTAACTGGAAAAGAGGCTGGAAAGCCTGAGAAAGAGGAGAATAAATATGGCAAAGAAATTAGGTTTTGGACTCATGCGTCTGCCACTGACAAACCCGGATGATGGCGGATCTATTGATTTGGAAGAAACAAAGAAAATGGTGGATCGATTCCTGGAGAAGGGCTTTACTTATTTTGATACCGCTTGGATGTATTGTAATTTTAAGAGCGAGGAGGCTGTGAAGGAAGTTCTGGTTTCTCGCCATGATCGTGACGCCTTTACGCTGACAACAAAGCTCCATTCAGGATTCATTAAGACTCTTGAGGACAGAGATAAGATTTTCAATGAGCAGCGTAGAAAGACTGGCGTAGATTATTTTGATTATTATCTGCTCCACGATATCAACACCCATTCCATTGAAGTGTATAAGAAACTGGATTGCTTTAACTGGATTCAGGAAAAGAAGAAGCAGGGGCTGGTTCGTCACATTGGTTTCTCTTTCCATGATGGTCCAGAACTTCTGGATAAGGTTCTGACAGAGCATCCTGAGTTTGAGTATGTTCAGCTTCAGCTTAATTATCTGGACTGGGATTCGATGGGGGTGCAGTCTCGCAAATGTTATGAAGTGGCTGCAAAGCATGGCAAGCAGGTGATTGTTATGGAACCAGTAAAGGGCGGTACCCTGGCTGCAGTTCCAGATTCTGTAAAGAATCTCTTTCAGGAATATAATCCAGAGGCATCCATTCCTTCCTGGGCAATTCGATTTGCCGCCAGCCAGGAAAATGTATTTGTAGTCCTTTCTGGTATGAGCAATATGGAACAGCTGGAAGACAATACTTCTTATATGCAGGATTTTGTTCCAATCAATGAAGAAGAAGCCAAGAGAATTAAAGAGGCAGCAGATCTGATTAATAAGAATATTACAATTCCTTGTACAGGCTGTAGTTACTGTGCACCAGGATGTCCAATGCAGATTGCTATTCCAAAGTATTTCTCTCTTTACAACGCAGACCTGCAGGAAGTAAAAGGTAAGGACTGGACACCACAGAGTGAATATTATGACAATCTGACTAAGGACTTTGGTAAGGCCAGTGAATGTATCGCTTGTGGTCAGTGCGAAGGCGTATGTCCTCAGCATCTGGAAATCATTAATCTGCTGAAGGATGTGGCGGATCACTTTGAGGATTAATGATATCCTAAATAAAGGGTTAGAAATGAGGTTACAACCTGTATCCTGAAACATATACGGTACGGTAGGAACTACCGAAACCTAACGCCTGTGGACACCGTGTAAGACAAGCCAGCAACCTATGTTGTCAGGAATGCAGTGGTGGTCGAAACAGGAATCCCACTACCTTTAGGTGGTGGGTAGTTCAATTTGTAACAGGTGGGTATTGGGGAAAAGGCGAGGAGAGGTATTATGATTAAAGTTAAAAATCTGGGTAAGACATACAATGGGAAAGTGAAGGCAGTTTCGGACATCTCATTTGACGTAAATGATGGAGAAATTGTGGGCTTCATCGGACCCAACGGTGCAGGTAAGACCACGACCATTAAGATGCTGACAGGAATCCTCAAGCCGGATGATGGTGAGATTCAGATTAATGAATTCGATATGAAAAAGGATCCTATCAAGGCCAAGCAGATTATTGGTTACATTTCGGATAATCCGGATACCTTCCTGAAACTAACAGGATTGGAATATATTAACTTCCTGGCTGATATTTACAAGGTTACAGAAGAGGAGCGGAAGGAAAGAATTCCTTACTTTGCCAAGCAGTTTGGTATGGAGAAAGATCTGGGAGAGCGTATGACCAGCTATTCTCATGGTATGAGACAAAAGCTTATGGTGATTGCAGCTCTTGTGCATAATCCGGCAGTCTGGATTTTGGACGAACCTATGGTGGGACTGGACCCTCAGGCAGCCTTCCATCTGAAACGGATGATGCGAGAACATGCGGACAAGGGCAACAGTGTGCTTTTTTCCACCCATGTGCTGGAAGTGGCAGAAAAACTTTGTGACCGAATTATCATTGTGGCCAAGGGAACTCTCCAGTATGAAGGCACACTGGATGCATTAAAAGAAGAATATGGAGACAAGGACCTGGAGAAAATCTTCCTGGAGATTACTGGCGAAGAAATGAATGCAGATCAGAAATAGGAGGAGCGGCTATGTTTAAAAATCTCTTGTCGCTTTACCGGGTTCTGATGGCAGATATCCGAATGGATAAGGCGACTGAAAAAAGAAGAAAGAGAATGGTGGCAGTGATCATTACCATCGTTCTGCTTTTCGTATTTATACCGGTAATGGTGGGTTCAGCTTTACTGACATTTCTCATGACAAAGTCTCTTTCAGAAAGTGCCAGTCCTGCCTTTGGTATTCAGCTTATGTACGGACTGATTTCCATCTTTACTGTCATGTTCGGAATTAATGTTGTATTTAATGAATTATATTTCTCTGAAGATATTCAGCACATTCTTCCCTTACCAATTAAGCCTTGGGAGATTGCTGGTGCCAAGTTACTTGCTGTTTTCATGAATGAAAATGTGATTCAGTTTATGATTGTTCTGGCTTGCAATATTGGATTCTGTCTGGCAGTGTCAGCAAATCCTCTTATGTGGATTGTATCCATTGCAGCAGGATTTACATTATCTGTAGCACCAACAGCAGCATGTGCCATTATCGGCATTCTTATGATGCGGTTTTCCCGACTGATTCATAGCAAGGATACGGTACGAAGAATCTCTGGAATCTTTATGCTGATTATTGCAGCATTTATGGTGGGCGCTCTTCTTAGTCTTTCTAATCAGGATCTGGATGCTTTTATTGTAAGTGCATCTGCAGGCGATGTGGCTTTTGTACATGTACTGAAGATTTTATTTCCACAGATCAGTATGCTGAGTCGGTTTATGGCCAGTGGAAATGTACTTGCCCTGCTTGGCTATCTTGCCATATCCCTGGCTTTGGTAGTACTTTTTCTTTTGATTGCACAGGCTTTTTATGTTCAGTCAGTTACTGGACTGGGAGAAGCAAGTCATGCTTCATCCAAGGCCATTGATTTATCAAAGACAGAGAAGGTTCGTAGTATTGGGCGAGCTCTGAGAGCCAAGGAATATCATATTCTTATGCGCACCAATGTATTCTTTACCAACTGTGTGGCAGTAACTTTTATCTGGCCAGTATTTGTAATCATTGCCTGGAAGATTCTGGGAACGGATCTAAGTCAGGAAGTTCAGGTTGCCAGGTATGGAGATGGAAATTCCTATAGCGTACTGATTATGCTCTTTGCCATGGCCATTACCCTGGTGATGGCATCCATGAATTCTCTGGGATCTGATGCCTTCTCAAGAGAAGGAGAGAACTTCTATTTCATGAGAGCCATACCTCTGGATTTAAAATATACATGGCATGCCAAGGCCCAGGTCAGCATGACGGTAACGAGTCTTGGAACCATTCCATTTATGCTAGGTTTTGGAATTTATATTCATATGCCAATTGCGCATATGATTATGATGGTGCTTCTGCAAGCAGCGGCAGCCTTCTTTGTAACCTATTTGGGAATGTTACTGGATTCCATGAATCCAAAACTTGTATGGGAAGATGTTTTATCTTCTCTTCGTGAGAATGATAATACCTTTTTCTGTATGGCAATTTCCATTCTGACTGCTGTCTTTATTGGCGGAGGACTTTTCTATATAAGCCGTGTAACTGCTATGAGTGCTCTTCTTGTTGGTGCAATTGCATTTATCCTGCTTGTGATTATGGACTTAATTTTATATCATAGGGCTATGACAAGAGGTATTCAGAATTTATGGGAAGTAGGAGAGGTTTAAGTTATGCGAATGAAAAAGTTATTACTGCTTTTGACAGGAGGAACTATTTGTTCTTTTCCGGATTCAGAGGGACACAGAAGCTCTGATGCGAAGATGGCAGCTCCGCTCTTGGTGGAGACACTAAGAAATTCGCGTTCTGCATATAAGAATTATGAAATTGATGTAGAGACAGTTAGTAATGTGCTCAGCGAAAATATGACGGTGGAAGTATGGAACAGTCTGCTGGAAAAGTTACGTCTGATTGTGGAAAATACTCCTCAGGAATATGCGGGTATTTTGATTGCCCATGGTACAGATACATTAGCTTATACAGCACCACTCTTAGATTATTTGATGACGGGAAGTCGTATTCCGGTCATGCTGGTATCGGCTCAAAAGCCACTGACAGATCCAGATAGCAATGGCGGAAATAATTTTGTTGAGTCTGTGGAATGGATTTTGAATCGCAGAGTGCAGGATGGATGCTGGGTTGTTTACCGCAATATGGACGGCACAACCTATTTGCATAGAGGTTCTCACCTTTTACAGAGTGGAGATTACTCCAATGATTTCTACAGCATTGATAAGAAGCAGGAAGCTCCAGTCTTCCATGTGAATGCAGATTTACTGAAAGAATATACAGGCCTGGAAGAACCACTCATTATGGAACTGAATGCTAGTAGCTTTCTTCAGGATGGCATCTTGAAAATCATGCCTTATGTGGGAATCAATTACGCAAACTATTCTTTAAAGAATGTGAAGTCTGTTATGCATGGACTCTATCATTCAGCAACAGCACCGGTGGAAAGAGGAGACTCCTGTGTTCTTAGTTTCATCAATAAGTGCAAGAAGCAGGAAGTGCCATTTTACATCTTCCCTTGTAAGGCGGATGACTATGGTTATGTAACCACAAAGGCCATGCTGGATGCAGGGGCAAAGCCTCTTTATGGTCCATCAGAAAACGCAGCTTATGTGAAGCTTTTGCTCAGTCAGTCTTTGGGACTGACCCCTGATCAACAGGATGCATTTATGCAGATTGATATTGCAGATGAGATGGTGCACCAGTAAGGGGGTACCTGAAAGGGAATACAGCAGTAAGGTACGTGCCTGAAAGGGAATGTAGCAGTAAGGTGCGTGCCTGAAAGGGAATACAGCAGTAAGGTGCGTGCCTGAAAGGGAATGCAACAGTAAAAACTGTGGGCATATTTATGAGAGTAAATAAAAAAGGAAGTTCTCTGCTAATGAAAACAGAAAACTTCCTTTTTTGATTTGCAAATGTATGCAAAGTCCATTTGGAAAATTATTTTTATGAATTTGGATCCATCTTTGAAATAACCTTCTTGCGAATACGAAGGAAGAGAAAAATGGATGTACATACTGAGGCTACTTCGGCGATGTTAAAGGACCACCATACGGACTGTAGGACACCTGTCAGGGACAGGAGGTAAGCTGCTGGCAGTAAAACTACAAGCTGTCTCATGAAGGAAACAATCATGGAATATAAACCGTTTCCCAGAGCTTGGAACATGGAGCTGCAGATAATGGAAACGGCTGCAAATGGGAAGGAAAGAGCAATGATGCGAAGAGCAGGAATACCGATTTTCCTCATATAGTCAGAAGCCTTGAACATGGACAGGAAAATTCCTGGGAATGATTCAAAAAGAATTAAACCGATACCAAGAATAATGATGGCATATGTAAGACCCAGACGGAAAGTCTTTTCCATTCTCTTTCTTTTTCCGGCACCATAGTTGTAAGCGATGATTGGAACCAGACCATTGTTGAGACCAAAGATTGGCATGAAGATAAAGGACTGGAGCTTGAAGTAAACACCAAATACAGCAGATGCGGTTGAAGTAAAGGAAAGTAAAATCTTATTCATACCATATACCATGACAGAACCAATGGCCTGCATGAGAAGAGTAGGAATGCCCACAGCGAAAATACGCTTGATGATATCCCATTCCGGACGGAAGCCCTTCAGGTATAACTGGATTTCTAAATTCTTTTTCTTATTGAAATAGAGTGCCAGCAGGGCAGCAACTGTCTGACCGAAAATGGTGGCAACAGCGGCACCGGTAACGCCCATCTTAGGGAAGCCAAGAAGACCGAAAATCAGGATTGGATCCATGACCAGGTTGATAATGGCACCCAGAGACTGCGTAATCATTGTGTAAATGGTTTTACCAGTAGACTGGAGAAGCCTCTCCATAGTCATCTGCATAAAGAGGAAGATGGAGCAGGAGCAGATCACTGTCATGTACTGAATACCGTAATGTACGATCTCAGCATCGCTTGTCTGACTCTTCATAAAAGCTGCTGGAAGGAAAAGACCAATCAGCAGAAAAATGATGCCGGATACAACTTCCAGGAAAATACCATTCATGGCTGCCTTATTAACACGGTCCTGTATCTTTTCACCCAGGGAACGGGAAAGCAGAGAGGAGAAACCAACTCCCAGACCTGCACCGAAGGCAATCATCAAACTCTGAATTGGGAAAATCAAAGAAACTGCGGTAAGTGCATTTTCACTGATCTGAGCAACGAAAATGGAATCCACAATGTTGTAAAGAGCCTGTACCAACATGGAAATCATCATAGGTACAGAAATTGTTAAAATGAGTTTATTGACAGGCATGGTGCCCATCTTGTTTTCTCTAGTGTTTTCTGTCATTTTAAATACTCCTTATTAAATTACCGGAAACTATTCTAACACAATTCTAAAGAGTTCGTTGTAAAAATGTTGGATTATTATAAGTAAGTGACAGAAATTATGAAGGGAAAAGTATGTAATGAAAAGTATGTAATAAAAAAGAACCTTCGCATTTCTGTCCTTGTAGTTTTGTCGGGAGGAATGGAAGGTTCTATTAATTTATTTACTATGTTTGGATTCCAGAGATTCTGAAATCTTTTCCTTTAAGCGGGACACAGAGAAGCGTTCCTTATTCTCCGCGTAAATCTGGTGAATATCGAAGGGTGTTTTCTTCTTGATTCTCTGCATGTTGAAGAAAAAGAAGAAATGTTGTTTTTCTTCTGCTTCCGTACGGAGATCAATCAAATGTTCCTTCAGTTCATTGTACTTGACGATAATCTCATATTCATCGGCAAAGGCTTTGATCTTGGCAACCAAGTGGAAGGAGTATACACAGTCCATAATGAAGATGCCGTAGAAAAGTCCGATGAAGAAGGAGAAGGCAAGGTTACGGGATAACCAGTCTAAAGCGCTTAATACATGAGGGTGAATCAAAATGTAATAAGCTGCACCAAGGATTCCCCAGAAGAGGGAGAAGATTGGACAGATGATTCCCTGAATGTTCCATTTGCGGTTTGAGTAATCCCAAAGCATAACATGCATGCCCTTGATGAAAATGAGACCAGTAATGTATTCAATGACTGTCATGGCAATGGCCATGAAAAGAATGATTAAAAGTTTTTCATACAGAGGATTCTTTTCTGCAATGGCTGGAAAATGAATGGAGGCCATGGCATAGAGGACACATTGGCCACTTCCGTAAAGTGGAAGCCAGGGACCAGTGAGGAAACCTGGGTTCACCCATTTTTTTGTGGCACGATTGGAAACAAAACGGCGGAAGAAAAGTTCGATACACCAGCCAATCAGAGAACCCACAGAAAATAGAAATAAGTAAATCAGTATGCTATTCATGATTTTCTTTATGCTCCTTTACTTTTGTTTTAATGGCATCGATAGGATGCGGAATTCGAATGGAAAAGTTTTCTCTATGCTGTTCGAAAATATCTCTTACGGAAACAGTTCTCATTCTGGTCTGCACAAAAAGGGAAGTACGTTCCTTGGCTTCCATCTGAAGATCCAGGATCTTACTCTTAAAGGCACCATACTTGATGATGATTCCGTATTCGTCGGCCATAGCTTTCAGACGACCGGCAACATTGAAGGAATAAATCAAATCGATGGTAAGGATTCCGTAGAACCATCCAATGAACCAGGTGAAGACCAGGTTACGGGATAACCAGTCCAGAGCGGTAAGAATTCTTGGATGCATACATAAATAGTAGAAAGCAGCCAGGGCGTACCAGAAGAGGGAGAAGAGTGGACAAATAACACCCTTAATGTTTCCCCAATATGGTGTGTAATCCCAAAGCTGCAGGTGCATGCCATGAATGAAAATCATACCGGAAATAAATTCAACGGAAGTCATGGCCAGAGCCATAAGCAGGAAAATGCAAAGCTTCTGTAAAAATGGATTGGAATCCAGCATTGGAAGTTCTATATGTCCAAGAGCATATAAAAGAATGAGTCCAAAGCCATAAACTGGTAGACAGGGACCAGTAAGAAATCCTGGATTAACCCATTTCTTCTTTTTACGTTCAACAGGATCTAAGAAGCGGCGGAAGAAGAGTTCAATGCCCCAACCCATACTACTGCCAACAGCAAATAGAAATAAAAGAATAACTAGTTTATTCATAAGTCTCCCCTAATAAATATCTTTAAGCGGCTAAATTATATCATGTATTCGCAAATATGAAAAAGGGACAAGTCATCCTGCTTGTCTTGTAAAACTGTGGCTTTTACTTGAAAAGTTTTGCATCACATCATACAATATTCGGGGCAGATTCTGTCAAAAATAGAATTATCAAGAAAATGGTGAAACCATGAAATTTATACATATCTCAGACGTATATCTTGGCATTCAGCCAGAAACAAATGCTGACTGGGCAGGCAAACGTGCAAAAGAAATTGAAGACACATTTATTCAGGTTCTACAGGCTTGTAATGAACGAGATGTAGACTTGCTTTTGATTGCTGGAAATCTTTTCGCAAAGAGTCCTGAAGTCGCAGACTTTGAATGGCTGGATGAAAAGTTACAGACATTAACAAAAACAAGAACGATTATTGTTCCAGGACATGCAGATTACCTGGAAGCTGACTCGGAAGCTGCATCCTATCACTTCCGGTCCAGAACCGTTCTTCTTCCAGCAGGTAGAACAACCAATGCCTATCTTAGAGGTATTAATACCTGCGTAACCGGTTTTGGTTATGCAAAGCCGGAATATAAGGGTAGGATTTTAGAGGGCATTGAGCCAGGACGTGCCGGAGCAATCAATATTCTGATTGGCTCAGCAGGTGATAAGAATCACATGCCATTTGATAAGGAAGTTGTGGCACGTAAGGCATTTGATTATGTTGCCCTGGGTCACTATCATCGTCCAATTCATATTCTGAAAAATCGTATCGCTTACAGTGGTTCTCCAGAACCTGTATTACATACAGATCAGGGACGACATGGTTATATCTTTGGTGAGATTACCGATGATGGTACGAACATCTCATTTACACCAATTGCAAAACGTTCTTATGTGACCATTGAAGTTACACTGCGCACAGACATCACAGCGGAGACCGTGAAGGAAAATCTGGAAGAGCAGTTGATGAAGATGGGACAGGACAATATTTATACCATTGTCTTCCGTGGATTTGCGCAGAATGAATATCTGCCGGATCTTACAAGAATTAAGAACAGATTTGATGTATACGATGTTGTGGATCTGACAATTACAAAGGCAGATGAAGAACTGCTTCTTGCAGAGAACCAGAACAATATCATGGGCAGATTCATTAAGGAAATGCATGACTCTGTAAATATTGATGAAAAGATCCGAAATAAGGCGCTGCGTTATGGAATGGAAGCACTGATCATGGCAGGAGATAAAAAGTAGATGTTTTTTAGTAAGCTATTTCTGAGAGGATTTGGCAAATTTAATAATACAGGACTTGCCTTAAAGAAGGGCATCAATGTGGTAACAAGCGAAGAAGAGGGAAAGAGTGATTCTGTCAGAGCTTTTCTTCTTGGTATGCTCTTTGGCATTCCACAGCGCTCAGGTATTACAAAGGTTCGTTCTGGTTATCAGTCTTATAAACCAGTAAAGGGTTCTGACTATTCAGGTACAGCCTATCTGAATGATGAGGATAAATCTTATCTGATTGAACGTGACTTCCTGGGAACAGGAAAGACTTCTGTACTGGATGTTCAGTCTGGACGTGAAATAAGACTTTCACAGACCAATTCTCTTACAGGGGCAGTATTAAATGCTGACCGTAATACATATATTGATGAAAAAGTCATTACAGAACTGGAAGCGGATTCTTCGGATGAAGCGTCCCAGAAGTTTGAAAAGTACCTGCAGAATATGATGGTTACTGGTACTTCATCCATTGATTATGAAACTTCTAAGCGCTATTTAATGGCAGAGAAGAAAAAGAATGTTTCTAAGCCACTGGTTCGCAGACTGAATCAGCTGGACCGTGCCATGAGCAAATACGATGGTGTGGATGAAGAAATTGATCAGATTGAAGCAGAACTGAAGAAGTTAAATGAAGACTTCATTATTGAAGCAGAAAAGAGAAAGCGTGTAGCCCGTCGTCTGGTGGAAAATGAAGATGGCTCTGTTACCTATCAGCAGGATGAAGAAGTTGATGAAAAGATGGATCGACTGACTGCATCCGAAAAGACCTATGGTGCCCAGCTGAATAAAGAGGATGAGGACGAAGCAGGTAAGAAGAAGTTTACAGACCGTATTCCTGTTATCATCGGTACAGGTGTGCTGGTTGTACTGATTATTTCCTTTATCGTATATTTGCTTCCTTTCGATAATTTAATCCGAGAAATGTTCATTATCATTACAGCCCTGGCAGTTATTGTGACTATGCTGGATGGTTTCCGCGTTAAGGGTTTCTTTGATGTGGAAGATGAAGTTGGCACGCCGGATGAAGATGACTTTAAGAAGGTTCTGAAGGAACTGGAAGACGAAGGAGAAGAACGAGCTGAAATCGAGTTCGATATGACTTTCGCCAAGGAATATGCAGAGAAGAAGGAAGAACTGAAAGCTCGTGAAGATGTTCTTCTGGATAAGCGTAGAGAAAAGAACAAGCTGAAACGTGAATTTGATCTGGTCTTCAAGAAGAAGAGCGAACTGGAGGATGAGGAAAAGGCAATTGATTATGCTCTTGCCCGTCTTGCAGCAATTTCTCAGAAATTCATGAAGGACGCAGTGGAAAAACTCCTGCCTCATATGAATGATTTCGTTCCACTCTTTACAAATGGTAAAGTGGAAGGTCTTCTCTATGAAGGAAATAATCTGCAGGTAAAGACAGAAGATGGTATCCAGAATCTGAATGAATTACCTTTAGAAGATATTCAGAAGATTTATCTTGCAGTACGTCTTAGCATTGCAAGAGCATTGGGAAGTCAAGAACTCCCACTGATTATCTCTGGTACAGACATGCTGGATGATGATGCTTTGATTTCTCTTGTGGAGTTACTTGAATTATTTGAAGATGAACAGATTCTGATCTTAAGTGACAATACAAACTTGAAAGAAGGATTTCCAGTCGAAGCAAATTTTGTGGAGGCTTAAAAGACAAAGGGGATTGCTGGAAAGCAATCCTCTTTTTTTGAGAACAATTATAATTACAGAATGAGAGGACCTTATGAAGATCGATTTTCATACCCACACATGGCCAGACCGAGTTGCAGCAGTGGCAGTGCCATCTTTAAAAGCACGTAGTAACTCAGATGGATTCACAGATGGAACCAATGCAGGATTAAGTCAGAGCATGAAGGAGGCAGGAGTGGATTTATCCATCGTACTGCCGGTAATTACCAACCCAGCATCCAACTCTAAAATTAATCAGAATGCGGCAAAGGTAAATGAGACCACAGAGGAAACAGGCATTTTCTCCTTTGGAGGTATTCATCCAGAAGCCAGCAACCTGAAGGAACTTGTTCATGAATGCAAGGAACTGGGTCTGAAGGGACTTAAGCTTCACCCGGATTATGTTGGCATTCCATTTAACGATATCCGCATTAAAAACATCATTTCCTATGCAGAGGAAGAGGGGCTGGTGGTGGTGACCCATGCAGGTATGGACATTGGACTTTATCCACCAATTCAGTGCACCATTGATATGATTATTGAAGTGATGAAAGAGGTGGCACCTAGTCGCCTGATTCTTGCTCATATGGGTGGCTGGATGAACTGGGAAGAGGTGAATGAAAGACTTCCTGAATATCCGGTATATCTGGATACTGCCTTTTCCATTGGACAGATTCCATGGATCAAAGAAGAGGGCCACAAGCCTTACCATATGATGGCAAATGGGACCTTCGAAAAGATGGTTCACACTTTTGGAGCGGACCGTATTTGTTTCGCCACAGATAGTCCCTGGGCGGACCAGAAGGAATATGTGGAACTGATCCAGAATATGCAACTGACAGATGCGGAGAAGGAGCAGATTTTCTCTGGCACTGCAAAGAAACTTCTGGCTCTCTAAAGCCTGGCAAATGGACTTTGCAGGGGCAAAGCACATACCATTTGGAAGAGGAAAGTATCTAAATTCCTACTTATATAATAAAAAAAGATAGGTGTCACATATGTTACGAGCAAATGTGGCGCTTTTTTGTATACTACTACGTGGAAAAATAGGTGACAGATTTTGCGAGTAGGAAATGTTTTCAAAAGAGAAAATTTGGAAGTATTTCTTACTCGTGAAAGCATCACAAAAAGATTTAGGAGGCAGATATGTCTGATTTACTTAGTGTAGAAGGATTAAAAGTAAATGTGTCCGACAAGGAAATTCTTCATGGTCTTGACCTGAAAGTTGACCCTGGTGAGACACATGTCATCATGGGACCTAACGGTGCTGGTAAGTCCACAATGGGCTATGCACTTATGGGAAATCCAAATTATAAAGTAACTGAAGGTAAGATTCTTTTTGGTGATAAGGATATTACAGAAGAGAATCCAAGTGAGAGAGCAAAAGATGGTATCTTCCTTTCCTTCCAGAACCCAATTGAGGTTCCTGGTATTTCTCTTTCAAACTTCATCCGAAACGCAGTTGATGCAAAGTCTGAAAAGCGTGTACGTCTTTGGGACTTTAGAAAGTCTCTGGAAAAGGAAATGAAGGTTCTGAATATGGATCCATCCTATGCAGATCGTGACCTGAACGTAGGTTTCTCTGGTGGTGAAAAGAAGAAGGCAGAGATTCTTCAGATGCTTATGCTGAAGCCTCGTCTTGCTATCTTGGATGAAACAGACTCTGGTCTTGATGTAGATGCAGTTCGTACAGTATCTGATGGTGTACAGGAATTCCAGCAGAATACAGATGGCGCCCTGATCATCATCACTCATTCCACAAGAATCCTTGAGTCTCTGCATGTTGATTACACACACATCTTAGTAGACGGTAAGATCGTTGCAACTGGTGACGCAAGCCTCGTAGATGAAATCAACGACCACGGTTTTGAGAAGTACCTGAATAAATAAGGAAATAGCCGGGCAAATGAACTGCGCAAGTGTAGCGCCGAACATTTGCATGAATAGTATTGGAGACAGGAAGGAAGTAACCATGGAAGAAAAGAACCAGGTAAATGAAGTAGATCACAGCCTGTATGACTTCCGCTATGAGGAAAAGGAATCGGATTTCTATAAGGTGCAGGAAGGTCTGACACCAGAAATCGTTGAAAAGATTTCCGAGGAAAAGAATGATCCTCAGTGGATGCATGATTTCAGACTGAAATCTCTTGAAATATATAATAAAATGCAGGTTCCTAACTGGGGACCATCCATCGACGGACTGAACATGAACGATATTGTTACTTACGTACGTCCTAAGACAGAAATGAGTGCAAAGTGGTCAGAAGTTCCAGATGATATTAAGGAAACTTTTGAAAAGCTGGGTATTCCACAGGCAGAGCGTGAGTCTCTGGCAGGTGTTGGTGCTCAGTATGACTCTGAGCTTGTTTATCACAATGTAAAGAAAGAAGTAGCTGATCAGGGTGTTGTTTATACTGACCTTGAGTCCGCTATGCACGGACCATATGCTGACATGATTAAGGAACATTTCATGCATCTGGTAACGCCAGGCGACCACAAGTTTGCTGCTCTGCATGGAGCAGTTTGGTCAGGTGGCTCATTCGTTTATGTACCACCAGGTGTTACTGTTGAAATTCCTCTGCAGTCATATTTCCGTTTAAATGCTCCTGGCGCAGGTCAGTTCGAGCATACACTGATCATCGTTGATGAAGGTGCTAACCTGCACTTTATCGAGGGATGTTCTGCACCGAAGTACAATGTTGCCAACCTGCATGCAGGTTGCGTAGAACTTTACGTAGGTAAGAATGCAAAACTTCGTTATTCAACAATTGAGAACTGGTCAAAGAATATGTACAACCTGAACACAAAGCGTGCCACGGTTGAAGAAGGTGGAAAGATGGAATGGGTTTCTGGTTCCTTCGGTTCTCACGTTTCTTATCTTTACCCTATGACAATTCTCAAGGGTGATAATTCATCTATGGAATTCACGGGCATCACATTTGCCGGTGAAGGACAGGATCTGGATACAGGTATGAAGGTTGTGCACCAGGGTAAGTACACATCTTCATCTGTAAATACAAAGTCAATTTCCAAGTCTGGCGGTGTTGGTACTTTCCGTTCTGCTGTTGTAGTTGGAACAGAAGCCAAGGGTGCGAAGGCTGTTGTTGACTGCTCATCCCTTATGCTGGATGAGATTTCACGTTCTGATACCATTCCTGCAATGGATGTTCGTACAGATGATGCAGATATCGGACATGAAGCAAAGATCGGCCGTATCAGTGATGAAGCTATTTTCTACCTGATGAGCCGTGGTATTTCTGAAGAAGACGCTCGTACTATGATTGTTAGTGGTTTCGCTGACAATGTATCCAAGGAACTTCCTCTGGAATACGCAGTAGAAATGAATAACTTAATTAGACTTGAAATGAAGGGCAATGGCTGATGAAAGGGGAAGAGATAATGAATACATTAAGATTAAATCCACTTCCAACGCCAACTTGGAACTGGCTGCATTGCAATGATACCAATGTAACTGTACCAGCCGGCCTTTCGGAAGTAGAAGTGCAGGAAGTTTTTCCTGCTGAAGCTGAAACTGCAAAGGTTGCAGCTGCTGACATCCCAGCAGTGGAAACTTCTGCAGGCCCAGCATTTGATAAATATCTTGCAGAGACAGGTCTTTCTGCAGAAGAAGTAAAGATTGCTGATAAGGTGCTTGCAAGCCAGGCAGTTAATAAGAAGATTGCCTTCAATGCCAATGCTGAGGCAGGTCGTGCAGTCTATCGAGTCGGTAAGGGCGCAAGTCTTACAATCGCCCATTTCTTCACAGCCAGGGACTTTGATCTTGCAGGAGAAGAGGGAGCAAATCCAAAGGCTCGTAAGTTTGTATCCTACGACACAAGAATTATTGCGGATGAAGAAGCAGAAGTTGTTCTGGTAGATGTGATTGATATGCCAGGAGATGTAACTTTTGTTGATAACATTGGCGGAAGCGCAGCAAAGTCTGCAAACGTTAAGGTGATTCAGGTACTTTTAAATGGTGGGAATGTACTGACAGGTACAGCTCTGGGACTTGATGGAGATAAGGCCACTGTTCAGATTGATACGGGATATGTAGTTAAGAATCAGGAGAACCTGGATATCAATTATGTTATCCGTCATCGTGGTAAGTACACAGACACAAAGATTGCTGCAAACGGCGTTCTTCGTGATCAGGCTACAAAGATTTTCCGTGACACCATCGATTTCATCCGTGGATGTAAGGCATCAACTGGTGATGAAAGAGAAGATGTTCTTCTTATGAATCCTGGTATTGTCAATAAGTCAGTACCACTGATTCTCTGTGCAGAAGAAGATGTAGAGGGTACACATGGTGCCTCTATTGGTAAGATTTCTGATGAAGAACTTTTCTACTTTGAGTCACGTGGCATCTCAGAAGAAGATGTACAGGAACTGATGGCTAAGTCAAGAATTGATGCAGTGGTTGGTCGTATTCCAGATGAAGCAGTTCGCACAGAACTGATGCAGAAACTTCATCCAGAAGAGTTTTAGGAATAGAAAAAGGACAAGATATGATAAAGGTTGAAGAAATCAGAAGGGACTTTCCTTTCTTTGACAAAACAAAACTTGCATATTTAGACAATTCAGCCACAACACAGAGACCTCGTCAGGTGGTGGAGGCAGTGGCAGATTATGAATACTACCACAATGCCAATCCATTCCGTGGACTTTATGATTTATCCATCGATGCAACAGAGCGTTATGAAGAAGCGCGCCGCAAGGTAGCAAAATTCATCAATGCTGCTTCTGATACAGAAATTATATTTACCAGAAATGCATCCGAGTCCCTGAATCTGGCAGCTACATCTCTCAGTGAACTGCTTTTAGAGCCAGGAGATGAAGTGATTACAACTGTGGCTGAACATCACTCCAATATGCTTCCCTGGAGATTAAATGCAGAAAAGAAGGGAGCTACTGTAAAGTATCTCTCTACAAATATTAAGGGTGAGTTTTCTTTAGAAGAATTCAAATCCTTACTGACACCAAAGACAAAGATTGTTGCCATGACAGCCATGTCAAATGTATTTGGCCGTGTAAATGATGTGAAAGCATTTGCGGCAGAAGCACATTCGGTTGGAGCTGTATTTGTGGCAGATGGTGCCCAGTCTGTTCCTCACTCAAAGACAGATGTGCAGGATCTGGATGTGGACTTTATTGCTTTCTCAGGCCATAAGCTTTTATCGCCAATGGGAATTGGTGTTCTCTATGGTAAGAAGGAAATCCTGGAAAAGATGCCAGTTTACATGTCTGGTGGTGAAATGATTGATACCGTTTCCCTGGAAGAAATCACTTACGCACCACTTCCTCATAAGTTTGAGGCAGGTACCGTAAATGCAGCTGGCGCAGTTGGACTTGCTGCAGCCATTGATTATATTGAATCAATCGGCCTGGATGATATTGAAGCAAGAGAACTGGCTTTGACAGAGATGGCTCTGGAAGGTATGAAGAAAATCCCTCATGTAAATGTACTTGGCGGCGATACAGCTGCAGAGCATCATGGTATCATCACATTTACAGTAGATGGTGTACATCCTCATGATATTGCAGATATTATTGCTCATGATGATGTGGCGGTTCGTGCGGGACACCACTGTGCAGAACCTCTGCATCAGCATTTGGGAATTCCATCCACGACAAGAGCATCCTTGATGTTTTATAATACAGAGGAAGAAGTAGAGCGCTTCTTAGATAGCGTAGCATTAATCAGGAGGTTAATGGGATTCCATGAGTGATAATCGTACATTTTATAATGAAGTTGTTCTGGAGCATGCAAATTATCCAGCACATAAGTTTAAGATGATTGACCCAACCAACGCTCTTCGTGGTGTAAATCCAACTTGTGGTGATGATATTACACTGCAGTTAAAGATTAGCGAAGATGGTGTGGTGGAAGATGGTTCTTATATCGGGGATGGCTGTGCCATTTCTCGTGCCAGCGCAGATATGATGCTGGATCTGATCATTGGCAAGAAGGTAGAAGATGCCCTGGCCTTAAAGGATTTATTCCTGAAGATGATCAAGGATCGTAAGGAACTTTCTGAAGAAGAATTAGAAGAACTGGAAGAAGCAGGAGCACTGCAGGATGTATCTCATATGCCATCCCGTGTTAAATGCGCAGTTCTTTCTTGGCATACATTAGAAGAAATCCTGGATAAGGATAATGATGGTAAGGATGTAAGGGGCTGTGAAAAAAATGAGATAATCATTTTTTCCAGCTCCCTTTTTATATCATTTTTTGTGAGGTATGCTGTTTCTGGCAAAAATAGAGTATAATGCCCCTTTCCCCAAAAACTACAAAC
>Ga0129311_1000424_pt1 | contig 38392 bp, 34 predicted proteins | sample Go1ome_FD_94435 | JGI IMG/M metagenome (GOLD analysis project Ga0129311, IMG submission 94435) | Western lowland gorrila individual fecal microbial communities from Wisconsin, USA - Go1022B metagenome | ecosystem: Host-associated > Mammals > Digestive system > Large intestine > Fecal | place...
ACGCAGTGAAGCTGTTGGAATAAATGCGACTTTCTTATTTTCAATTTCTTCCTTTATCAGACTTCCTACACTTGAAAAGTGCGAACATAAAAATAGTTTCATCAATATTCTCCTTTATAAATTATCGTTTGCAGGTCTGTTCGGCTCCATATTATCATACGGCCGGATAAACTACAAGAACAGCCACAGCAGTGCAAGCTGCTGTGGCTGTTCGCTGCCTTATGAACACCGACCAGTCGGCCTGGGGTATTGCTCCCGGGGCCCAGCGGCGACACACTAACACTTTCGTTACTTGCATTTTTTACCGGCCTATGGTATACTGCACTTTAATTATTCCAGAATTTATGTCCGCCCTCCGTGGAGCCGGACAAATCTATGAAGAAAGCCGAGTTGATTCGTCCCAAATGGACAGCAGCAGTATAGGAATGATCGTCGCCCTTTTGATCCTGGTGGCCATGTCCGCCTATTTCTCCGCCACAGAGACCGCCTTTACATCCCTGAACCGCATCCGCCTGAAAAGCAAAGCGGATGACGGCGACCTGCGGGCCGCTAAAACCCTGGCGATGGCAGAGGATTACGACAAACTCCTCTCCACGATTCTCATTGGCAACAACATCGTCAACAACGCGGCTACCACCATCAGCGCCGTGCTGTTCATCGAGCTGATGGGTCAGGAGCGGGGCCCCGCCCTGTCCGCCATCATCCTGACGGTGGTCATCCTCATTTTCGGCGAGATTACCCCTAAAAGTCTGGCCAAGGAGTCTCCCGAGTCCTGGGCCATGTCCTCCCTGCCGCTTCTGAAATTCTTCCTGGTGGTTCTGACACCCCTGAATTTCCTGTTCACCCAGTGGAAGAAGCTGATCTCCCTGCTGTTCCACAGCAGCGACGACAACGCCATCACCGAAGAGGAACTGGTGGGCATGGTGGATCAGGCCCAGACCGAGGGCGGCCTGGACGAGCACGAGAGCGACCTGATCCGCAACGCCATCGCCTTCAACGACATGGAGGTGAGCGAGATCCTCACTCCCCGGGTGGATCTGGTCGCCGTGGAAGATGATGCCACCATGGACCAGGCCGCTGCCCTGTTCACCGAAAGCGGCTATTCCCGCCTGCCTGTCTATCACGACACCATTGACAACATCGTGGGCGTCATCCACGAAAAGGACTTCTATCAGGCCCGCAGTCGAAAGGAAGACCGCCTGAATCTGATCAAAACTCCCGTGCTGTACACCACCGGCACCGCCAAGATCTCCGAGCTGCTGCGTATTTTGCAGCGGAGCAAGGCCCACATGGCCGTAGTGGTAGACGAGTACGGCGGCACCGAGGGCATCGTCACCTTGGAGGATATCATTGAAGAGCTGGTGGGCGAGATCTGGGACGAACACGACGAGGTGATCGAAACCTTCCAGAAGCAGGCAGACGGCAGCTACCTCATCGCCTGCTCCGCCAATCTGGACGATATGTACGACCTGTTCCAGGTGAAGGGCAGCTGCGAAGCCGCCACCGTCTCCGGCTGGGTGTTAGAGCAGGTAGGCCGGGTGCCCGAGCCCGGGGACCGCTTCCAAGCCGAGGGTCTGGATGTCACCGTCACCAAGGTGGAGCACCGCCGGGTATTGGAGATCCAAGTGCGGGTGCTGAAAGACGAGGACCGGGAAGAGAATCAAGATTGATAAACAGGGTCTTTCCCTCACGGCGGGAAAGACCCTGTTTTTTGTCCATAAGACTGAGCCCCGCCCATAAGGGCGGGGCTCAGTCTTATGATTATGGTTCTGATTTACTCAATGACCTTGGTGTCCACGGCTTCCTTCAGCAGAGCGCAGAACTGCTCGTAGGTCATAGCGCCCAGATCCTCGCCGGAGCGCTTGCGGACGGACACGGTGCCGTTCTCCATATCCCGGTCGCCCACCACCAGCATGTAGGGCACCTTTTCCAGAGTGGCCTCGCGGATCTTCTTGCCGATCTTCTCGTTACGGTCGTCCACCTCCGGGCGGTAGCCGGCGGCGTCCAGCTTGGCGGAGATGCTCTGGGCATACTCCAAAGCGCGGTCGGTCACGGGCAGCACCTTCACCTGCACAGGAGCCAGCCAGGCGGGGAAAGCGCCGGCAAAGTGCTCGGTGATCACGCCGATAAACCGCTCGATGCTGCCCAGCACCACCCGGTGCAGCATGACGGGGCGGTGCTTCTGGCCGTCCTCGCCGGTATACTCCAGCTCGAACCGCTCGGGCAGCTGGCTGTCCAGCTGAACGGTGCCGCACTGCCAGGTACGGCCCAGGGAGTCGGCCAGATGGAAGTCCAGCTTGGGGCCGTAGAAGGCGCCGTCGCCCTCGTTGACCTCAAAGTCCTTGCCCATCTCGGTGATGGCCTCCTTCAGGATATTCTGGTTGTGCTCCCACTGCTCCACGGTGCCGATGTGATCCTCGGGCATGGTGGACAGCTCGATCTTATAGGGCAGGCCAAAGACGGAGTAGACCTCGTCAAACAGCTTGACCACGTTCTTGATCTCGTCCTTCAGCTGTTCCTGCGTCATGAAGATGTGGGCGTCGTCCTGGGTGAAGCAGCGCACGCGGAACAGGCCGTGAAGGGCGCCGGACAGCTCGTGGCGGTGGACCAGACCCAGCTCACCCACCCGCATGGGCAGATCGCGGTAGGAGTGGGGCTCGCTGGCATACACCAGCATACCGCCGGGGCAGTTCATGGGCTTAACGGCGTAGTCCTCGCCATCGATGACGGTGGTGTACATATTCTGCTTGTAGTGGTCCCAGTGGCCGGAGCGCTCCCACAGGCGGCGGTTCAGGATGATGGGGGTGGACACCTCAACATAGCCGTAGCGCTTGTGGACCTGACGCCAGTAGTCGATCAGGGTGTTCTTCAGCACCATGCCCTTGGGCAGGAAGAAGGGGAAGCCGGGGCCCTCGTCGGTGAGCATAAACAGGCCCAGCTCCTTGCCCAGCTTGCGGTGGTCGCGGCGCTTGGCCTCCTCGATGCGCTGGAGGTAGGCGTCCAGTTCCTCCTTCTTGGGGAAGGCGATGCCGTAGATACGCTGCAGGGTCTCCCGGTTGGAGTCGCCCCGCCAGTAGGCGGCGTTGCAGGTGAGCAGCTTTATGGCGTTGCCCTTGATGCGGCCGGTGGAGTCCAGATGGGGGCCGGCGCACAGGTCTACAAACTCGCCCTGCCGGTAGAAGGAGATGTGGGCGTCCTCGGGCAGGTCCTGAATGAGCTCCACCTTGAAGGGCTCGCCCTTCTCCTCCATAAACTTGATGGCCTCGGCCCGGGGCAGCTCGAAGCGCTCCAGCTTCAGCTTCTCCTTGCAGATTTTCCGCATCTCCGCCTCGATCTTCTCCATATGCTCGGGGGTGAAGGCGAAGGGGGCGTCCATGTCGTAGTACCAGCCCTCTTCAATGGAGGGGCCGATGGCCAGCTTGACCTCCGGCCACAGACGCTTCACGGCCTGGGCCATCACGTGGGAGCAGGTGTGCCAATAGGTCTTGCGGTACTCGGGATTTTCAAAGGTATACTGATTGTTTTCCTCTGCCATGATAAATTCCTCCTTAAACAATTCGGGGGAGTACAAAAAAACGCCTCACCCCTGATGAAATTCAGGGGTGAGGCGCTGAACTTGTCAACCGTCCCACGGTTCCACCCTGCTTGCCGGAAGCGCTGAGCCGCCGCAAGCGCGTCGCCGCAAATTTCATATCATTTCATCGTTGTGCGTGATACGAAGCTTGTGAGGACGAGGCTGCGAGCAAGCGAAGCGTGACCACCGGCCGCTCGTGTCTTTCGATAACGGGAAAGTCCCGGCCCGGTCATCCCGGGCGGCTTGGGAGTGGTACTGCCGTTCCGAACCGCAGGGCACTTTCAGCATTCGTGTCCCTCTCTGTGCGGCGGAGTACGGTTGCTTCTCCGTCAATGCCATTTTGAACGCTGATAGTTTATCACTGCCGTCCCCACTTGTCAAGCCCTTCCCCCGCCCCTTGTCACGCCCGGCGAAATATGATATGCTTTCCAAAACAGTTCGCTCAGAAAGGAGACCTCCTATGGACGCCCCTGCGCTGCCTCCACAGGTCAATACCGCCCTGGGCCGCCTGGCGGCGGCGGGCTTCCACGCCTATGTGGTAGGGGGAGCGATCCGGGATTGGGTCCGGGGCTCTGCCGCCGGGCAGGACTGGGACATGACCACAGACGCCCTTCCGGAACAGGTGGAGCAGGTATTCCACGACTGCCGCCTGGTGGAGACCGGTCTGAAGCACGGCACCGTCACCGTCCTGCTGGAGAGCCTGCCCCTGGAGATCACGACCTTTCGGGTGGACGGGGCTTACACCGACCACCGCCGCCCGGATCGGGTCCAGTTCACCCCCAGCCTGGAGGAGGACTTGGTCCGCCGGGACTTCACCATGAACGCGCTGGCCTGGAGCCCCACCGCCGGACTGGTGGACTGCTGCGGCGGCGTATCCGACATCGCCGCCGGAATCATCCGCTGCGTGGGACAGCCCGACCGCCGCTTTCAAGAGGATGGACTGCGCATCCTCCGGGCCCTGCGCTTCGCCTCCGTGCTGGGCTTCCGTCTGGAGGCGGACACAGCCAAGGCCGTCCATCGGAACCGGGGCCTGCTGGCCGCTATCGCGGCGGAACGGGTTCAGGCAGAGCTCACCCGCCTGCTGTGCGGCCAAAATGCCGAAGCCGTTCTGCTGGAGTATGGCGATGTACTGGCTGTATCCATCCCCGAACTTGCCCCCATGTTTGGCTTTCAGCAGCACAATCCCCACCACGACCGGGATGTGTGGGCCCATACCGCCGCTGTGGTAGCCGCCGCCCCTGCGGAGCCCGTTCTGCGCTGGGCCGCTCTGCTCCACGATGTGGGCAAGCCGGCCTGCTTCTCTCTGGCCTCCGATGGCATCGGCCATTTTTACGGCCACGCCCAGCACAGCACCGCTCTGGCCAACGAGATCCTGACCCGCCTGCGCCTGGACCGCGACAGCCGGGAGCGCATCCTGGCCTTGATCCGCTACCACGATCTGCCCATCCCCCCGGAAGCCAAGCCGGTAAAGCGCCTGATGAACAAGCTGGGCGCCGATGCTGTAAGACAGCTGATCTGCCTGCACAAGGCGGATACTGCCGGACAGTCCCCCCTGTGTGCCGGGCGCATCCAAGAATACGACCAGGTAGAAGCGGTGCGTCAGGCCCTGTTGGCTCAAGCGGCCTGTTTTTCCCTGAAAGATCTCGCCGTCAACGGCAGGGATCTGCTGTCTCTGGGGTTAACGGGCAGGGAGATCGGCCAGGCGCTGGAATACTGCCTGAACGCCGTAATAGACGAGCGCCTTCCCAATGAAAAACAGCCCCTGCTGGAGGAACTCCGGCAGCGGTACTTCCCCGGCTCCTGATTTGCAAAACAGCCTTGCCGGCCGTGGGCCGACAGGCTGTTTTTCTGTTTTGGGTCAGCCGCTGCGCCGGAGGATTTTAGATGTGTCCGGAGCACAACTACATTTTGGGCCGCCGCTGTCTTTTTTATCCACGGGTTGTGGATTTTTGTGCGTCTTTTCCCCCCTTGAGTATTGCTTTTCTATTTTCAGGCTGTTATCATAGCCTCAGTTCCTATTTCGTTTTCCCCTTCAGGGACAGAAATAGTATATGTATGGAACCCGCCCCATGGGCTGGAAAGGAGAACGATTCCATGAATATTGTTTGCCTGGATATGGAGGGCGTCCTCGTCCCCGAAATCTGGATCGCTTTTGCCGAGGCCAGCGGCATCCCGGAGCTGCGCCGCACCACCCGGGATGAACCCGATTATGACAAGCTGATGAACTACCGCCTGAACATCTTAAAGGAGCACGGCTTGGGTCTGAAGGAGATCCAGCGGGTCATCTCCACCATCGACCCCCTGCCCGGAGCCAAGGAGTTCCTGGACCAGCTGCGGCAGGAGACTCAGGTGGTCATCCTCAGCGACACCTTCGAGCAGTTCGCCAAGCCCCTGATGGAAAAGCTGAACTGGCCCGCTATCTTCTGCAACACCCTGAAGGTGGCTGACAACGGAGAGATCGTGGGGTACCAGATGCGGTGTGAAAAGTCCAAGCTGACCACGGTGAAGGCCCTTCAGTCCTGCGGCTTCGACACCATCGCCGCCGGGGACAGCTTTAACGACCTGGCCATGATCCAGGCCAGCAAAGCCGGCTTCCTGTTCAAGAGCACCGATAAAATCAAGGCCGACTTCCCCCACATCCCCGCCTATGAGGAATTCAGCGACCTGCTGTCCGCCATTCGGGCAGCGCTGTAAAGAGAGGAGGCTCCCCCGTGAATAAGTTTGACTCTCTCCCCTTCCGCCCGGCGGACATTCTGCTGCCCCAGAACTGCGACCTGTCCCTGTGGAGCGTGGTGGCCTGCGACCAGTATACCTCCCAGCCGGAATACTGGCAGCGGGTGGAGGAACGGGTGGGCTCTGCCCCCTCCGCCCTGCGGCTGATCCTGCCGGAGAGCTGTCTGGAGGGCCCCGATGTGGAGGGGGATATTATGAATATCAACTCCACCATGACCCACTATCTGCGGGAAAACCGTTTTCGCCTTCTGCCCGGGGCGCTGATCTACGTGGAGCGCACCTTGGACTGCGGCAAGATCCGCCGGGGTCTGGTGGGCATGGTGGATCTGGAGGCCTATGACTACGAGCCCGGCTCCCCCGCCCCCGTCCGGGCCACCGAGGGCACGGTGCTCTCCCGGATCCCGCCCCGGGTGGCGGTACGGAAAAACGCCCCCATCGAGCTGCCCCACATCATGCTGCTGGCTGACGACCCGGGCATGACGGTCATCCAGCCCCTTGAATTTGAAAAGCAGGACATGGAGCCGCTGTACGACTTCGACCTGATGGAGCACGGCGGCCACATCTCCGGCTGGAAGCTGGGCCAGCGGCAGCTGGACCAGGTGGCCGATGCCCTGAGCGCTCTGGCCGACCCCGGCACCTTCCGGGCCAAGTACGGCCTGCACGGGGATGAGGCCGTGCTGCTGTTCGCCGTGGGCGACGGCAACCACTCTCTGGCCACCGCCAAGGAGTGCTACGAGCGCCAGAAGAAGCTGACTCCCCCCGAAAAGTGGGCCTCCCTCCCCGCCCGCTGGGCCCTGTGCGAGCTGGTGAACCTCCACGACGAGTCTCTGGAGTTCGAGCCCATCCACCGGGTGGTCTTTGGGGTGCAGCCCCAGCAGCTGCTGGATGCTCTGAAGGACTATTACCCCGGTGCGGCCGAAGGCGCCGGAACCGGCCACGTTCTGCACTACCTGTATGCCGGCGGCGAGGGGGACATCACCGTCCCCTCCCCCGCTGCCAACCTGCCCGTGGGCACCCTTCAGGCTTTCCTGGACAGCTATCTGGCCGCCCATGCGGGGACCAGAGTAGACTATATCCACGGGGAGGACGTGGTGCGGCAGCTGGCCGCCCATGAGGACACCGTGGGCTTCCTCCTGCCCCCCATGGGCAAGGACGAGCTGTTCCCCACGGTCATTCACGACGGCGTTTTGCCCCGCAAAACCTTCTCCATGGGGGAGGCCCAGGACAAGCGGTTCTATTTGGAAGCCCGGAAGATCCGCAACTGACCCGTCTCTTCTCTTCTCAAGCCATATGCCCGCCCTGATCAGGGCGGGCATATCAGTCTATCTTCCTCTCAAGGAGCACTTGTATGAATTATGCCGATATTCGCCCCATTGACGTAGCCAACGGTCCGGGCATCCGTGTTTCCCTCTTTGTCTCCGGCTGCACCCACCGGTGCAAGGACTGCTTCAATCAGGAGGCATGGGACTTTCAGTACGGCCATCCCTTTGGGCAGGCTCAGGTGGATGAGATCCTTCAAGACCTGTCCAAGCCCTACATCAAGGGTCTGTCCCTGCTGGGGGGCGAGCCCTTCCACCCGGACAACCAGTCCGCCGTGCTGGACCTGGTGCAGCAAGCCCGTGCAGCTTACCCGAACCTGAATATCTGGTGCTACTCCGGATATCTGTTCCAGGACCTGGCCGCCGGACAGGTGGGCCGCCACAGCCGCGCCCTGCTGGAGCAGCTGGACATTCTGGTCGACGGTCCATTCGTAGCGGAAAAAAAGAATTTGAGTCTGCGCTTCCGGGGCTCGGAAAACCAACGCATCATCCAGGTTCAGCCCTCTCTGGCCCGGGGAAAGATTATTCTCTGGGACGAAACGGCGGAGCTTTGATCCATCAAGACACCCCTGCTGCATATGCGGCAGGGGTGTCTTGGTCTTCTTTCTTATTCTCTTCTTCCCGGCTTCCGCCGGGCAGCAGGACAGTCTTTTCTTCCGCACGCAAACAGTCCCGCCTATATACGGCTGTTCCCCGCAGCAGTTTGCCGCCCTTACAGGGCGGTTCCTTTTTCCGGCACAAACAGGCGTCCCGTCTCGGCGCCCTCCAGCTCTAACAGCTTCAGCTTCCGCTGCACGCCTCCGGCGTAGCCCACCAGACTGCCCCCGGCTCCCACCACCCGGTGACAGGGAACCAGGATGGAGATTCGATTGCGCCCCACCGCTCCCCCCACGGCCTGGGCGGACACACGGGGCCGTCCCATCCCCAGAGCCAGCTTTGCGGCCAACGCTCCATAGGTCGTGGTGGTCCCATAGGGGATCTCCAGCAGCAGCTCCCACACCGCCTTCTGAAAATCAGTTCCTATCAGGTGGATTGGGGGCAGAGCTTCAGGCCGGCGGCCATCAAAATAGCAGTCCAGCCAGCGGCACGCCTCCTCCAGGACAGGGAGCCGGCCCGCTTCACGGCCATCGTCCAATCCGGCGGCAAAATAGCGCTGCCCCCGGAACCACAGGCCGGTCAGGCCATCCCCATCCGCCGCCAGCAGGATCTCTCCCAGGGGCGATTCATATCGCTTTGTAACGGCCACGCGCCTCCCCCCCTATTCTTCCCGCTCCGGCACGACCCGCCGCTCCTCCATAAATTCAGCAAACATCTGCTGGATCTGGGTGGGATTCTTTTTCCGCTGGGTCAGATAGATGCTCCGCACCGCCAGCGGATCATCCAGACGGTAGAAGCGAACGCGGTCTGTGGGAAACACATATTCCGGGATGGTAGAGCGGAGAAAGGTCACGCCGCTGCCCTCGCAGGTCAGGTGATAGGCCGTCATCATCTGGGACACATAGAGGGTGATCTTGGGGGAAAAATCGGCGTTCCGGCAGATCTCCCTGCTGCGCTCGTAGATGTCATTGCCCCGGTTCAGCATGATAAAGTTCTCCTGAGCAAAGGCGGACAGGGGGACACAGGGCCGCTCCTCCCCCGCCCGGTTGCGATTTAAGAACTCCTCGAAGGAATACCCGTAGGCCTCCAGCGTCCCATTGACCGGCCTGTCTGCGGGAACGGCCAAAATGACTTCCTCCGCCCCCCACTCGCTGCTGTCAAACAGCGCCGGGTCTGCCTGTTCCACCTCCAGCACAAAGTCCAGATCTCCGTTTTTCAGCTGCTCGAACAGGGCGGCAGCGCTCCCCTCCGTAAAGGTAAGGGTGATGTTGGGGTACATCTGCCGGAACTCCTCCACCACCGCGGGCAGCACATAGGTGCAGAAGAACATGGAACTGCCGATCCTCAAATTGGCGTGAGAGGCAGCGGACAGAGCGGTAAAATGTTCTTTGATTTCCCGCTGGATGGCCAGAATACGCTCGATCTGGCGGATGTAATACTCCCCCTCTGCCGTCAGGGAGATGGGATTGGTACTGCGGTCGAAAATAGGGACATTCAGCTCCTGCTCCGCCTTTTTCACCACCGAGCTCAGCCAGGGCTGAGAGACATATAAGCGCCTGGCCGCCTTGGAAAAGCTCTTCTCCTGATAGACAGCATAGATGTATTCCATGTGGGACAGCATGGGCGTCTCCTCCAAAATGTCTATACGAATTTGATTATGGGTCCTTCAACTGTTGCGTATTTTACAGAAAGATGACGGCCCGGTATACTTATTTTGCAAGTTAACTATATCACAAATCCCCAGCATGTCAAAGGAGTGTGTATTTTTCTATGAAAATCGCAGCAAGAATGGACCGGATGGCCCCCTCCGGCATCCGCAAGGTCAACGAAAAAGCACTGGCCATGGAGCGCCAGGGGGAAAAGGTGCTCCACTTCGAAATCGGCCGCCCGGATTTCGACACCCCCGCCTACATCAAGCAGGCCGCCATCGACAGCCTGAACCAGGGCAATGTCTTCTATACCTCCAACTACGGCACCATGGAGCTGCGGGAGGAGATCGCCAAGAAGCTCAAGCGGGAAAACGGCATCGACTATAAGCCCACAGAGGTTCTGGTAACCGCCGGCCTGTCCGAGGCCGTGTTCGCCGTACTGGCCTCCATTCTGGACGAGGGAGACGAGATTCTGGTCCCCGATCCCGTGTGGCTGAACTACATCAACGTGCCCCGTATGCTCGACGCCGTCCCGGTCACTTACGAACTGCGGGAGGAAAACGGCTATCAGCTGGACCTGAAGGAGATCGAGTCCAAGATCACCCCCAAGACCCGGGCCATTGTGATCGTCACCCCCAACAACCCCACCGGCGGCGTGCTGTCTGAGGAGACCCTGAAGGGGCTGGCCGACATCGTCCTGCGCCACGATCTGATGGTCATCTCCGACGAGGTATATGAGCGGCTGATCTATGACGGAGCCAAGCACATCAGCATCGCCTCCCTCCCCGGCATGAAGGATCACACCTTCACCATGAACGGCATGTCCAAGGCCTACTCCATGACCGGCTGGCGTCTGGGCTATGTGGCGGCGCCGGAGGAGTACATCCCCGTGCTGAACAAATTCCACCAGCATAACACCACCTGCGCCGTCTCCTTCGGACAGGCCGCCGCTGTGGTGGCTCTGCGGGATGAGAAGGACGAAGTGAACGACATGGTAAAGGAGTACCAGCGCCGCCGGGACTACGCGGTGGACGCCATCAACGCCATTGACGGCATCTCCTGCCTGAAGCCCAAGGGCGCGTTCTACATCTTCATCAACTGCAAGCAGCTGGGTATGAAGTCCGCACAGCTGGCAGACTACCTTCTGGAGAACGCAAAGATCGCCCTGGTCCCCGGCGACGTGTTCGGCCCCGGCGGAGAGGGTTACCTGCGTATGTCCTTCGCCAACAGCTATGAGAATATTGTAGAGGGCTGCCGCCGCCTGGGCGAAGCTGTTGCCGCCCTGCGGGCAAAGCAGTAAATCACGGACCAGTTCCGGTCCCTGCCTTTGGGCAGCTGGGACCAGATTGGAGCCCCCTTGGAGAGGGAACTCAGCACAGAAAAAACAAAATAAAAAATGGGAGTGTAGAAAAGTATGAGCGAAAAGACCGGAAAGAAAAAGCTAAGTCTGGCCGCAAAAACCTTCATCGGTTTCGCCCTGGGTATCGTCATTGGCCTGATCTTCAAGGAAAAGGCCAGCATCATCAAGCCGATCGGCACCATCTTCCTCAACATGATCAAGATGATCGTCGTTCCGATGGTCTTTTTCTCCATCACGGCTGGTGTCGCAAATCTGGGCGACCTGCGTAAGCTGCGCAGCATCGGCGTAAAAACAGTGGGCATTTTCGCCCTTACCTCCGCCATCTGCGTGGGCATCGGCCTGATCATGGCCTACATCATTCAGCCCGGCAAGGGCTTCGACATGAGCGTGCTCTCCTCCGAGACCGTCTATGAAGCCAAAGAAATGCCCAGCGTGATCGACACCATTGTAGACGCCTTCCCCACCAACATCTTCGGCTCTTTCGTCAACACCAGCCTGCTGCAGATCATCGTGTTCTCCATCTTCCTGGGCACCGCCCTCATCCTGCTGGGGGAAAAGGGCAACCGCATTGCCAGCACCATCTCCGACCTGGCCGACGTGATGTATAAGATCACCGATATTGTGATGAAGTTTTCCCCCATCGGCGTGTGCGCTCTGCTGGCCGACTCCATCGGCGCCTATGGTCTGGACATCTTCGGGCCTCTGGGCAAGCTGATTCTTACCATCTACGCCTCTGACGTGGTCATCGTCTTTGTTCTCTACGTCCCCATGCTGGCTCTCTTTGCCCGGTTCCCCCTCAAGGTCTTCTTCGAGCACATCTGGAAGCTCTGGGTGGTCACCGCCAGCACCACCAGCAGCAACGGCTCTCTGCCCGTCTCCACCTCAATCACCAATGACGAGTACGGCGTTTCCTCCGAGCTGTCCTCCTTCTCCCTGCCCCTTGGCGCTACTATTAACATGAACGGCGGCTGCGTCTTCTATGCCGCTACCATTGTTCTGGTGGCTCAGGTCTACGGCGTGGAGTTGTCCGCCGGCGCTCTGTTCACCATTATCGTCTCTACCGTTCTGGTGGCTATGGGCTGCCCCGGTGTTCCCGGCGGTGCCATCATTATGACCACCATCCTGCTGACCAACATGGGTCTGCCCCTGGAGCTGGTTGGCCCCATCGCCGGCATCTTCCGTCTGATCGATATGGCTGATACCACCTTCAACTGCACCGGCGACGTTGTCACCACTCTGGTGGTCGCCCGCAGCGAGAACATGTTTACAAAAGAAGTAAAATGAACTAAAATAAACGTAATCTACCAACCAAAGAAGGAGTAACTGATTTATGAGACTTGCTACCATTAAACTTCACGGCGCCGAAGTCGCCGGTATCGTTGTCAAGAACGGCATTCTGCCCGTATCCGCACTGAACGCCGCCAAGGGCACCGGCTGGAAAGAGGATATGATGAGCCTGATCCAGGCCGGCCACATCCCCGGACTGACCAACTGGTACAACAACGGCGGCAAGGAGGAGCTGGAGACCATGCCCGGTCTTGTTCCCGCCGAGGAGGTAGTCTACGCCCCGCTGTACCGCAACCCCAAGCGGATCTTCGGCATCGGCCTGAACTATAAGGATCACGCCGGCGACATCGGTTCCGCCACCCCCACCGGCTTCCCCGGCAGCTTCTTCAAAATGGCCGACACCCTTGTGGGCCCTGGCGACGACATCCTGCTGCCCAAGCTGAAGGAAGCCCAGCGCACCACTGCCGAGGCCGAGCTGGGCGTCATCATGGGCCGGGACTGCCGGGACGTGAGCGAGGAGGACTGGCAGAGCGCCATCGTGGGCTACACCACCATTCTGGATATGACGGAGGAGTCCATCCTGAAGGGCAACGACTTCGTCCCCGGCAACCCCCGCTACCTCTGCATCGTGAAGAACTTCCCCACCTTCTTCTCCTTCGGGCCCCAGCTGGTCACTCCTGACGAGGTCCCCGATGTGATGAAGCTGGAGATCCAGAGCGTCCACAATGGTACCGTCCACGCCAAGAACACGGTGGACCACATGATGCACCCGCCGGCACGGCTGGTCTCCCTCCACTCCAGCATCCAGGGCTGGTACGCCGGAGACGTGCTGTCCACCGGCACCCCCCGCGCCTTCCCCATCGAGGACGGCGATGTCGCCGAGTGCCGCATCGTGGGGCCTGACGGCTTCGTGATGGAGTCCCTGGTCAACCCTGTTGTCGACCTGAAAAAGCACCCTGAAAAGGGCTGAGCCGCATCCTGCGTATTTAGGAAAGAAGGAAAAAACTATGAAAGCAACTTTTGTTTTGACCCCCGCTGAGGCCCGCCGCCTGATCGCCAAGGCGGTCATCCAGACTCCCGAGTTCCAGAAGGCCTGGAAGGACGCCTATGTGCTGCTGGCCGGCGGCACCACCAACGCCTTCATCGCCCAGGAGCTGGGATATGATGTGGAGCCCGGCCTGTGCACCGTGGGCAACAGCACCGACGCAATGCTGTGCGTCACCGAGCCCTCCAGCCGCAAGAGCTTCCCCAATGTGTTCTACAAGGGCCAGCCCGTGGACAAGAAGATGGACGAGGCCCTGCAGGACTTCCACGCCGACACCGTCATCATCAAGGGCGCCAACGCCTTCGACCTGGACGGCCATGTGGGCATCATCACCTCCGGCTTCAACGGCGGCACCATCCCCAACTTCATCGGCTACATGACCAGCAAGGGGCTGAAGTGGATCTGCCCCGTGGGCTATGAGAAGATGGTTCCCAGCGTCCCCGCCGCCAGCCGCGCCCTGGGCGGAGCCACCCACATCGACATCTCCATGGGTGCCGACCCCGGTCTGTACTGCCTGTCCAGCGCCGATATTCTGACTGAAGTGGACGCCATCAAGCAGATGTTCCACTGCGAGGCCAAGGTGGTGTGTGCCGGCGGCATCGGCGGCAACGAGGGCGCCCACTACTGGGCCGTGGACGGCGAGGAGGCCGACATCAAGGCTCTGGTAGACTACCTGGAGCAGAACATCAAGGGCGAGCCCGCCGTGAAGGGCAACAAGGGCAACTGCGCCAACTGCCGCTATCCCGGCTGCCGCTACAACGGGCTGAAGCCCGAGGAGCTGCCCGCCTGGATGAAGAAACGCGGCATTGAAAAGTAATTTCCCCCACTCTCCACACCAGAAGGAACACTCCGGTACGGATCAAGGTCCGTACCGGAGTGTTCCGTTTTTTTACAGCCGTTCCGAAATAATCTGGAAGCCCGCCTGCCGCAGGGTATTCTCGATCTCCTGGATCTGCTCGAAGCTGCGGGTCTCCATGCCCACCTTCAGATAGCAGCTGGAGATGGGCATATTGGCATCGGACCGCTCATGGTGGACGCTGATCACGTTGCCGCCGCAGCGGGAGATGATCTCGCTGACTCCCACCAGCTGGCCGGGCTTGTCCTCCAGGGCGATCTGCAGCGCAGCCATGCGGCCGCTGGTGACCAGGCCCCGGGTGATGACCCGGGAGAGGATATTCACGTCGATGTTGCCGCCGGACAGGATGCACACCGTCTTTTTCCCCTGGATGGGCACCTTATGGAACAGAGCCGCCGCCACACTGACGGCGCCCGCCCCCTCGGCCACCAGCTTCTGTTTCTCCATCAGCGTGAGGATCGCGGCGGCGATCTCGTCCTCGCTGACGGTGACCACGTCATCCACATACTGCTGGGTCAGGGCGAAGGTCAGGTCGCCGGGATGCTTCACCGCAATGCCGTCGGCAAAGGTGGCGGCGGTATTCAGGGTGATCTGCTTGCCCTCTTTGCGGCTCTGGGCCATACTGGGGGCGTTGGCCGCCTGTACGCCGTACACCTTGATATTGGGGTTCAGGCTCTTGATGGCAAAGGCCACGCCGGAGATCAAACCGCCGCCGCCGATGGGCACGATCACCGCTTCGGCATCGGGCAGCTGCTCCAGCACCTCCAGACCGATCGTCCCCTGTCCTGCAACAACCTGCTCATCGTCAAAGGGGTGGATCAAGGTGGCCCCGGTCTCCTGCTGGATCTCCAGCGCCTTGGCATAGGCGTCGTCATAGGCCCCCTTTACCAGACAGATCTCCGCCCCCAGGCGGCGGGTGGCCTCCACCTTGCTCAAGGGGGCCCCGTCCGGCATACACACGGTGCTGCGGATGCCCATTTTTGTGGCCGCCAGGGCCACGCCCTGGGCGTGGTTGCCCGCGCTGCAGGCGATGATACCCGCCTTCTTCTGTTCCTCGTTCAGCTGGCTGATCTTATAGTAGGCTCCGCGGACCTTAAAGCTGCCGGTTACCTGCAAGTTCTCTGTCTTCAGGTACAGCTGAGTGTCGTGGCTCAGCTCCGGCGCATAGATCAGGTCGGTCCGCCGGGCCACCTCCTTCAGGATATACGCAGCGTGATAAACTTTATCCAATGTCAGCATAGTATCTGTCCTTCTCCCTGTTCAGATTGGTTTTGATTCTCTTGCTTCCCTTCCCCGGCAACGCCTTCCATCCCCGCCGCCGGGGACAAAGAGGGATTGGGACATTATGTATCCAGTGCGTCAATAAACTGCCGGGCGGTCCGGCCGGAGCGGCTTCCGCTGCGCACCTGCCAGGTGGCGGCGGCGGCCCGCAGCTGAGCCGGCGTCAGCTTGCTCCCCGCGCCGCCCCGAAGGGCCAGGGCGGACACAATGCCCTGATACTCCTCAAAGGTGGGGGCGGGGTAGAAGATCTGAAGGCCGAACCGGCTGGCCAGGGACAGCTTCTCCTCCATGGTGTCCGAGCGGTGAATATCCCCGTCGTGCTCCATATCCGTGCGGTCGTTCCACATCTCCCGCACCAGATGCCGCCGGTTGGAGGTGGCGTAGATGCGCACATTTTCCGGTGCGGCCTCCGCGCCCCCCTCCATCACCGCCTTCAGGTATTTATAAGCGGTCTCGTCTTCCTCAAAGGACAGGTCGTCCAGGAAGAGGATAAATCGGTAGTTTCGCCCCTTCACCTGCCGCAGGATGTCGGGGATCAGCTCATACTGGTCCTTATACACCTCGATCAGCCGCAGCCCCTCCGGGGCATATTCGTTGACTATGGCCTGAATGCTGGTGGATTTCCCGGTGCCTGCGTCGCCGTACAGCAGCACATTGTTCCCCCGGCCGCCCTTCAGAAAGGCCAGGGTATTGTTCCGCAGCTGCTCCTTCTGCTTCTCATAGCCCACCAGGTCGTTCAGCCGCACATCCGGCCGGTCCTCCACCGGGAACAGACGGGCTCCGCCGGCCTTCTCTTCCGCGCGGAACACCTGCCCCAGGCCCAGCAGACCCACGCCCCGGTCCCGGTAGAAGGCGCACAGCCCCTCCAGCATGGCCCGGGGGGTCGCTGCCTTTTCCAGTGTCTCTGTCAGCTTCATTCGCTGCCTATCCCCCCGGGCGCGGTCCACCCGGAACCGCCGCAGCAGCTCCCAAGGGCCCTCGTTCAGCTCCAGGGCGAACAGGCTGTAAAAGAGCTCCATGTCCTTCAGCGCCAGCTCCCACAGGGAGTCCGCCGGAGCCGGGCGGCGCTCACAGGCCAGGGAAAAGGGATTCTCGCTCTCTGCCAGCGCCTGGGTCAGGCAGCAGTGCCACAGATTTCCCTGCCAGCCCTCCTTTGCCGCAATGCTCACCAGCTCAGACAGGGCAGCCTGACGGTCCTCCCATTCGGGGGCAGTCAGACGGCCGAGCAGCGTCTCCGGCCCCTGGCGGAACAGAATGGCCCGGGACAGCAGCTGTCCCATCGTTTCGTTCAGTTCCACAGCGGCACTCCTTACAGCAGGATGGCGCCCTTGTCAGCGGAGCTGACGGAACGGGCGTAGCGGGCCAGATAGCCGGTCTTGATCCGGGGCTCAGGGCAGACCCAATCCTTGCGGCGGCGGGCCAGCTCGTCCTCGTCCACGCACAGGTTGATGGTGTGGTTGGGGATATCGATCTCGATCAGGTCGCCCTCCTGCACCAGCCCGATGGGGCCGCCGGAGGCGCCCTCCGGGCTGACGTGACCGATGGAGGCTCCCCGGGTGGCCCCGGAGAAGCGGCCGTCGGTGATAAGGGCCACGTCCTTGTCCAGGCCCATGCCCGCGATGGCGGAGGTGGGGTTCAGCATCTCCCGCATACCGGGGCCGCCCTTGGGGCCCTCGTAGCGGATGACCACCACATCCCCGGCGTGGATGCCTCCGGCGTAGATCACGGCGATGGCCTCGTCCTCGCTGTTGAACACCCGGGCGGGGCCCTTGTGGCGCATCATCTCCTGGGCCACGGCGCTCTGCTTTACCACGCAGCCGTCGGGGGCCAGATTGCCGTACAGCACGGCGATGCCGCCGGTCTTGGAATAGGGGTCGTCCAGGGGGCGGATCAGGCTGGTGTCCCGGTTAGTCACGCCCTCCAGATTCTCCTCCACGGTCTTGCCCGTCACCGTGGGCAGAGAGGTGTCCAGCAGTCCGGCCTTGGTCAGCTCCTTCATCACGGCCCAGACGCCGCCCGCCCGGTCCAGGTCCTCCATAAAGGTGTCGCCGGCGGGGGCCAGGTGGCACAGGTTGGGGGTCTTGGCGCTGATCTCGTTGACCATGTGCAGGTCCAGCTCCACCCCGGCCTCGTGGGCGATGGCGGGCAGGTGGAGCATGGTGTTGGTGGAGCAGCCCAGGGCCATGTCCACCGTCTCCGCGTTGTGGAAGGCGGCGGCGGTCATGATATCCCGGGGGCGGATGTTCTTTTCGATCAGCTCCATGATCTTCATGCCCGTGTGCTTGGCCAGGCGCAGGCGGGCGGAGTAAACGGCGGGGATGGTTCCGTTGCCCCGCAGGGCCATGCCGATGGCCTCGGTCAGGCAGTTCATGGAGTTGGCGGTGTACATGCCGGAGCAGCTGCCGCAGGTGGGGCAGGCGTTCTCCGTGTAGTCCTCTACCCCGTTCTCATCCAGCTTGCCCGCGTGATAGGCACCCACGGCCTCAAACATGTGGCTCAGGCAGGTGCGGCGGCCGTCGGCCAGGTGGCCGGCCAGCATGGGGCCGCCGGAGCAGAAGATGGTGGGGATATTCAGGCGGGCCGCGGCCATGAGCAGGCCGGGCACGTTCTTGTCGCAGTTGGGGATCATCACCAGGCCGTCGAACTGATGGGCCATGACCATGGCCTCGGTGGAGTCGGCGATCAGGTCCCGGGTGACCAGGGAGTACTTCATGCCCACATGACCCATGGCGATGCCGTCGCACACGGCGATGGCGGGGAACATGACGGGGGTGCCCCCGGCGGCCCGGATCCCGGCCTTCACTGCCTCGGCGATCTTATCCAGGTTCATGTGGCCGGGCACGACCTCGTTATAGGAGCTGACCACGCCCACCAGGGGGCGGGAGAGTTCCTCGTCCGTATAGCCCAGGGCGTACAGCAGCGAACGGTTGGGGGCGCGCTCCACCCCGGTCTTGATCTGTTCAGAACGCATTTTTGTGTGACCTCCTAAAAAAGTATGAAGAATATTTTAAAATTTGTGCAGTATATTGACAAATGAGAAGTCGATTTTTAGAATAAAATTAGAGTATTAACAGAGTATCCACATCTGTGTGGACAAGAGAGGAGAAATTCTATGGGGATAAAGCCCGAGCTTTCTGTCTGTCCGTACTGCGGCAGGCCCTTTGAACAGCGATATCTGTATACCACCGGCGGCCCCGGGCTCTTTCTCTCCAGGGGGCGGCGCGTATCCTGGCCCGCCCTGCTCCCCCCTACCGTCAATGTGCTGCGGGAGAATAATCCGGGGCTCGAAATTCTGGCCGGGCCCTTCAAGGTGGACCTCAATATCTCATCTGTTCCGGTCCTCTACTGCCCGGACTGCAAATCAGCGGTCTTTCAGACTCTGATCGATCCGTCGGTGGAGGAACCTTACGGTGTCAAGGAGGATCTCCAGCAGTGGGGTGTCTCGATCGTTCAAGCTTTAAAGCGGAAATGGAATGAATCCTGGAATGGATCTGAGGATTCTGAATGAAGCTGCTCCAGCTTCCCTTGGTGGGCAGCGGCACAGCATAAAAAGGAGGTCATCTCTTGGACATCATCACGTTTTTCGGCGCGGCGCTGCTTGGCTTCTTCGGCGACCTGCTGCTGGGCAGGGTCTTTCTGGATATGGGTGCCGTTCTGGCGATTGCCTTTGTGGGCAGCAGGATCGTATACTTCCTGTATGAACAGCAAAATCAGGACGAGGACAAGGACGATCCCGCGCCATAACGACGCTTCATGCGCTCCCCCGGCAGTGCCGGGGGAGCGCATTTCTGCTGTTGGCAGCTTAGTTGGAAGCGGTGTCCAGGTCGGTGTCGTTGCCCCAGAGCATGTTCTTGCGCAGCTCGGCGCCGACGGTCTCCATCTGGTGCTTGGCCAGCTGGGCGCGCTTGGAGTTGAAGAAGGTGCGGCCGCAGCTCTTGTTCTCGGAGATCCAGCGGCCGGCGAAGGTGCCGTCCTGGATGTCGTTCAGGACCGCCTTCATGTTGGCCTTGGTCTGCTCATAGGGCAGGACGCGGGGGCCGGAGACGTACTCGCCGAACTCAGCGGTGTCGGAGATGGAGTAGTTCATCGCAGCCACGCCGCCCTTGTTGATCAGGTCGATGATCAGCTTCATCTCGTGGATGCACTCGAAGTAGGCGTTCTCGGGCTCGTAGCCGGCCTCCACCAGGGTCTCGAAGCCGCACTTCATCAGCTCCACAACGCCGCCGCACAGCACGGCCTGCTCGCCGAACAGGTCGGTCTCGGTCTCGTCGCTGAAGGTGGTCTCCATGATACCGGCGCGGGCGCCGCCGATGCCGGCGATGTAGGCCAGGGCGATCTCATAGGCGTGGCCGGTGGCGTTCTGCTCCACAGCCACCAGGCAGGGCACGCCCTTGCCGTTCACATAGGTGGAGCGGACGGTATGGCCGGGGCCCTTGGGGGCCGCCATGAACACGTCCACACCGGCGGGAGGCACGATCTGCTTGTAGCGGATGTTGAAGCCGTGGGCAAAGGCCAGGGCGTTGCCCTCCTCCAGGTTGGGGGCGATTTCCTTCTTATAGACGTCGGCCTGCACCTCGTCGTTGATCAGCATCATGACCACGTCGGCCCACTTGGCGGCTTCGGCCACGGTCTTCACGGTCAGGCCGGCCTTCTCGGCGGCGTCCCAGCTCTTGGAGCCGTTACGCAGGCCGACGCACACGTCGCAGCCGGAGTCCTTCAGGTTCAGGGCGTGGGCATGGCCCTGGGAGCCATAGCCGATGATGGCGATCTTCTTGCCGTTCAGGTAGTTCAGGTCACAATCCTTCTCGTAATACATTTTAGCCATTTTAAATTTCTCCTTTGATCTAAATTATTTCAACGGCGCCGCCGCCTGTTTACAGCAAGCTTTTGCCGAGGTTGAACTCTACCGTCTCTTTCCGCTCGTCGGAAATGGTGTACTGGCCCCGCTCCAGGGCCACAATGCCGGTGCGCACCAGCTCCAGGATGCCGAATTCCCGCAGCAGATCCGCCAGGGCCTCCGCTTTGTTCTCGTCGCCGATCACGGCCAGGGTCAGCGACATGGTGGATACGTCCAGAATGGACGCCCGGAAGATGTTGGCCAGCTGGATCACCTCGTTGCGCACGTCCCGGCTCTCCGCCTTGACCTTATAAAGGACCAATTCCCGGCGGATGGAATGCTCTGCGGACAGCAGGCGAACGGAGTGAACGGGGACCATCTTGGCCAGCTGGTTGCACAGCAGCTGGGTCTGGTTGTCGTTGGTCAGCACCTCGATGGTAATGCGGGAAATGGTGGGGTCGTCCGTAGGACCCACCGCCAGAGACTCGATATTAAAGCCCTTCCGGGAAAACAGGCGGGACACCTGAGACAGGATGCCCGCCTCGTTATCCACCAGGACGGACAGGGTGCGAAGCTTTGCTTCATCCATGTGGGCTACCTCCCTTAGTACAACATAAATTCTGTGATATGGTGGCCGCCGCCCACCATGGGGTGGACCATCTCATCTGCATCAATGGCGCAGTCGATGACATAGCCGCGGCCCTTCTTGCCCTCCTCCAGGGCCTCCCGGATGGCGGCCTCCAGCTCCTCCGGCTGGGTCACCCGCCGGGCCTTCAGGCCAAAGGACTCTGCGTACTTCACAAAGTCAGGACCCCGGTCCAGCACGGTCTGGGAGAAGTGCTTGTCGTAGATCAGATTCTGCCACTGGCGCACCATGCCTAAGTTGCCGTTGTTGAAGATGAAGGTAATGACGGGCAGCTTATAGAACTCCTCGGTGGCCAGCTCGTTGCCGTTCATACGGAAGCTGCCGTCACCGGTGATGTGGATCACCGTCTTTTCCGGATTGCCCTGCTTGGCGCCGATGGCGGCCCCCAGGCCGAAGCCCATGGCGCCGAACCCGCCGGAGGTAAGCAGCTGGCCGGGATAATCGAAATGGAAGTGCTGGATGGCCCACATCTGATGCTGGCCCACATCGGTGGCCACCACGGTGTCCTGGGGACAAATCCGGGCGATGGCAGTTAAAATCTGTTTGGGCGTGAGGGCGCTGGGATTTTCCTCATACTCTGTCTCCGTGGGATAGGAGAACACATAGTCCTTCCACTCCTTGTGGTCGTACTGGGGCACCCGCTCCAGCAGCAGCTCCAGCACCTGCTTGGCGTCCCCGATGATGTGGTGGTCAGTCCGGACATTCTTGTTGATCTCCGCCCGGTCGATGTCGATCTGCACCACCTTGGCCTGGTGGGCGAAGGTCTCGGGCTTCAGGGCCACCCGGTCGGAGAAGCGGCAGCCCACGGCGATCAGCAGGTCGCAGTTGTCGCAGGCCATGTTGGAGGCCATGGAGCCGTGCATCCCGATCATGCCGGTGGTCAGGGGGTCCCGGCCCCGGATGCCGCCGCCGCCCATAATGGTGACTGCCACGGGGGCGTCGATCCGCCGGGCGAACTGGCGGAACTCCTCGTGGGCGCGGCCGCGGACCACGCCGCCGCCGCAGATCAGCATGGGCTTCTTGGACTGGGCGATCATCTCCACCAGCTTGTCCACATCCCCCAGGTCGGCCTCCGGCATTTTCAGGCAGCTGGTATACGCCCGGCGGTAGAGGGAGGCCAAATGGCCGGAAGCTGCGTGCTTCTCCAAGGGCAGATATTCGTAGTCGCACTCGGCGGCGGTCACATCCTTGGTGATATCAATAACCACCGGCCCGGGGCGGCCGCTGCGGGCCAGGGCGAAGGAGTCCCGCACCACATCAGCCAGCTGCTCCACATTGCGCACCAGATAGGTGAACTTGGTGATCGGCATGGCGATACCGGTAAAGTCAACCTCCTGAAAAGCGTCCTTTCCGATCAGATTCTGGGCCACATTGCAGGAGATAAATACTACGGGGGAGGAGTCCATATACGCCGTCGCGATCCCGGTGATCAAATTGGTCGCGCCGGGTCCCGAAGTGGCAAAGCACACGCCCACCTTGCCCGTACTGCGGGCGTATCCGTCGGCGGCGTGGGCCGCCCCCTGCTCATGGGACGTTAGAATATGGCGGATCCGGTCGCTGTAACCGTACAGCGCGTCATACACATTCAGGATGGTTCCGCCGGGGTAGCCAAAAATGGTGTCCACATTCTGTTCCAGCAGACATTCCAGCAAGATCTGCGCACCGCTCATTTTCATTTTCTAATTCCTCCTGTTTCTGCCGTTCTTCATTTGCCTTTACATATCGCATATAAAAAAGCGGCCTCACCGCTGCCGGTGAGACCGCTTACCATTCCCGTTTTTCCTGCCCTACTGCGCAGTCACTGTCTCATCCGACCATATTCAATTGTCTCAATAATCAGAATAATGGACAACAGGACGACCAGCAGAGCTACTACGTCCAATACGGACACTACGCCGGAAATAACAAAAATGGACACCATCAGAATGGTGTCCATCAGCAGAGCGATATTCATAGCAGAAAAAGCGCGGAAAGAGTCGGCGCCTGCCTGAGCAGCCGTCATGGCACTATTAAACTGATAAGCCTTCATCATATTCATAGTCCTCCGCTCCTTTCCTGAAATATGGCCTTACTTTATCACTCGAAAGCACGCATGTCAATCTTTTTCGTATTTCCACAGAAGATTTTGTTAATATGCCCCATCTGATTTTCTGAATTTCCACGGCTGTTTTGTGGAATTATACCCAGTGTTCCTCGCCTTCTGTTTTTGTATTGTAGACACTTGTTTTTGATTTTCCGTTTCCCCCAGCCTATGGAGATGCAAATTTTTTCCTGTTTTCCCCTTGACATTTCCCACGGATCGCGTATAATGGACTCATAAACAAGAATTATTCTCGTTAATCTTTTTATCTTTTCTTATCCTGCGCCAATTTTTTTGAAAGGAAGGACAATCACTATGAATAAGTACGCCGGAACAAAGACCGAAAAGAATCTGGAGGCCGCCTTCGCCGGTGAGTCTCAGGCCCGGAACAAGTACACCTATTTCGCCAGCATCGCCAAAAAAGAGGGCTTCGAGCAGATCTCCTCTCTGTTCCTGAAAACCGCCGACAACGAGAAGGAGCACGCCAAGCTGTGGTTCAAGGAGCTCAACGGCATCGGCAGCACCTCCGAGAACCTGCTCCACGCCGCCGAGGGCGAGAACTACGAGTGGACCGATATGTACGAGGACTTCGCCAAGACCGCTGAGGAGGAGGGCTTCACCGAGCTGGCCGCCAAGTTCCGTATGGTGGGCGAGATCGAAAAGCACCACGAGGAGCGCTACCGCGCCCTGCTGCACAACATCGAGGCGGCCGAGGTCTTTGCCAAGAGCGAGGTCAAGGTCTGGGAGTGCCGGAACTGCGGCCATATCGTGGTCGGCACCAAGGCCCCCGAGGTCTGCCCCGTCTGCGCCCATCCCCAGAGCTTCTTTGAGGTCCACGCTGAAAACTATTGATCTGACATCAAAACAGGAGGAAGAAACATGGAACAGAAATTCTTTATCTGTGAGCATTGCGGCAATATCATCGCCATGGTCAACGACACCGGCGTACCCGTTATGTGCTGCGGCCAAAAGATGACCCAGCTGATTCCCAACACGGTGGATGCCGCTTTTGAAAAGCATGTGCCCGTCTATACCGTAGAGGGTAATCTGGTCCACGTCACCGTGGGTTCCGTCGAGCACCCCATGCTGCCGGAACACTACATCCAGTGGATCTCGCTGCACACCAAGCAGGGCAACCAGCGTAAGGTATTGCAGCCCGGTCAGGCTCCCAAGGCCGATTTTGCCCTGTGCCCCGGCGACGAAGTCGTCTCCGTCTACGCCTACTGCAACCTCCACGGACTTTGGAAGGCTTAAAGCCGCTCCCCGGTCATCCCTGTTCCCCGCCTGTCTCAAAAGGACAGGCGGGGATTTTTTATATCACAAAACCGGCGCAGCCCATGCAAAGCACAGGCTGCGCCGGTCATGCAGATATTACACTTCGCCCAGACCGATATCATCGGTAGTGGGCGGCGCTTCGTCATCCTTTTCGGTGGAAGGCGCGGGGATAAACTCCTCCAGATACGCCTCCTCCGGCAGACCGGCCATATAGCCGGGCAGGTTGATGATGACGCCATCCAGATCATGGGGCACCTTCAGGGAGTATACGGAAGTGGTCTCGCTGCCGCCCTTCTGCTGCATAACCTCCACGGTCAGCTCCAGCTTATCACCGATATTGGTGACGGAGCAGCGTTCCTTCTCATAGAGCTTAGAGATCTGCTCGCCATTGACAATCACAGTGATCTTATAGGGGGCGGCGGTAGTCGCGCCCTGATACTCCAGCGCGCGGTTGTCAAAGTAGATGGTATGGCCGCGGCCGATGCGCAGCATCAGCACGGCGAGGAGCACCAGCACCAACACAAAGGCGCTGCGGATGATCCATGAACGGGTCTTGGTCTTCATGCGGTCTTCCCCTCCTCCTCGGCTTTCTGCTCGTTGGCAAGCTGCTGGCCCATTGTGCGGTTTTCCTTGCGCTTCTTTGCCTCGTACATGACCAGCGCCACAGTGATGACGCCATAGGACATGAACACGCGGAAGTACTCACCGATCATGGAGTCGCCGGTGATCTTGCCGCCGGCGGCAGGGGCCACGATAAACATGGTGTGGAACAGGATAACACCCAAAAACACGTTGCGAATGGATGCCTTATCCACGGAAGCTCCGCCCACCAGCAGCGCAGCGATACAGAACATACCGATGTTGGTATGCGCCTGATAAGTGGGGAAGTTACCCATGTTTTGCAGATAGATGATCATGCCGAAGCTGGCGAACACCGTGGACATCACGATGGAAATCAGACGGGTGCGGTCCACGTCGATACCGGCGTCACGCGCCACGTTCATGTCCTGGCCCACAGCCCGCATATCCTGACCCAGCTTCGTGCGGCGGAACCACACGATGAACAGGCAGGCCAGCGCGATAATGATCAGCGTCAGGAAGGGGATCTTTACCCCGTTGATGCTGACAGCAAGGGCGTTATCCAGGCTCTGGCGCATTTGCAGCAGGCTGACGGTATTGCGGATACCATACCCGCGGGGCAGCTTCAGGGTGCTGTGCATAATGGGGATAATGGAGCCCATCATATACAGCACAATCAGCTGGTACACACCGTTCATGAAGAATGCGATGAAGTAGCTGGTGATCATTTCGCGGCCCTTGGCGCGATTCAGTATACTGCCGCACAAGAGTCCCAGCAGGATGGACAGAGGAATGGACAGAATGGTGGCCAGCACAAGGCCGGGAATCCCCCAGATCTGCCAGTCCGCCACCATGATCAGTGCCATCTCACCGGCCATAGCGCCCAGCGTCATGCCGAAGTTCAGGCCCATACCGGCCATAATGGGGATCAGCAGGCTGAGGATCAGGAAGGTGTTGCGGCCCAGTCGGGTCACGACCTCGTTCAGCAGATAGTTGGCCGGAAGCCCGGAGAGGGGGATCATAACGGCACAGATAATAACGAACAGGATGGGCACGGAGTTGGCGCTGATCAAGCTCCCCAGGTTAAAGTTCTTTTTGGTTTTCATGTCAGCGCCCCCTTTCCGTCTTTCTGGTCAGGGCGTAGAGGATCATACCGTTGGACACCACAATACGGATGACCTCGCTCATATCCATCTGGAAGGCGGAGTTCATCACGGTGGGGGTCATGGTCACAATACCCTGATACAGGATCGTACCGATAATAACATTGCCGATGGACGCCTTGTTCACCGACGCACCGCCGATCAGGATCGCAGCCACGGCGGGCATGGCCATCCAGAAGGGGGCCGTGTACAGCTGCACAAAGCCGAAGCCCTGCTCATACACCAGGATGCCGACGGCGCCCAGCCAAGTGGACATGATCACAGAGATGAACCGCATCTTGTCCACATTGATGCCGGCGGCGCGGGCAAAGGCGGGATTGGAGCCCACAGCGGTCATGGCAGTGCCGGTCTTGGTGTGCAGGAAGGCCCACATGAGGAAGGCCAGCAGTGCAAAGAACAGCAGTGTCCCCGTGGGGATCACCAGATTGACGCCGAACTTCTTCAGGTCAATGGTCAAAAAGTTGGCCAGCGCCTTGTCGTAGAAGCCCTCCAGAGAAATAACGGTACGCAGTCCCTTGGCGGAAAAGCCCCAAACCATGGTGGGGTGCTTATACGGGAGCAGCAGCCACATCATGCACATGAGGGACACGGAGGAGAAGCCTACATAGGTGGCGATCATCATTTCGCCGCCCTTGATCTTGTTCAGCAGCCAGCCGTAGCCGCCGCCCAGCAGCAGCGCGAAGGGGGTGGCGATCAGGATGGCGACGAGGAAGCTGGTAAAGCCGGTAAAGCCCAGCTCGATGGACAGCGTGGCGCCCAGCAGGCCGGAGACGATGCCCAGGGGCAGACCGAAGTTCAGTCCGCAGCCGGCATGTACCATCGGCACCATGGCCAGCACCATCACAGCGTTCCAGCTGAAGCGGGTAATGATGTTGGTGATCTGGGTGGCAAAGTCCAGCCCCACAATGGGGGCGGCAATCAGCAGCAGCAGCAGGAAGCCCGCGATGATAAGACGGGGCAGTCCAAAGCTGTCCAGCAGTTCTTTCAGTTTTGTCTTGTTTCCAAGAGTGGTCGTATTGCCCATTTCTTCCTCCTTATTTCACCTGACTGACCATGAGCATACCGAACTCCTCGGAGGAATGGTCAGCGGGCAGGGTTCCGGCGATCTTGCCGCCGGACACGATGGCGATGCGGTCGCAGATCATGCGCAGCTCCTCCAGCTCGGAGGAGATCATGACCACGGTGACGCCGGATTCGCGGTTGAACTTCCGCAGGGCCTCCAGTACCAGGGCCTTAGCACCTACGTCAATACCGCGGGTAGGCTCGGAGACGAAGAGGAAGCGGGGCTCCAGGGCGAATGCCTTGGCAAGGCAGACCTTCTGCTGGTTGCCGCCGGAAAGCTCTCTGGCCTTCTGCTCGGAACCGGTGCATTTGATCTTCAGCTCATCGATATACTGATTGGTCACATTGGCGATTGCCTTTTCATCGCGCCATGTGAAGAAGCCGATCTTCTTGAGGAACTTGTTCTGGATCTGCATGGCGGGGAACGCGACGTTCCACTCCAGAGACTCATCCAGCAGCAGGCCCACGCTGCGGCGGTCCTCCGACACGAAGGCCAGCTGGGCGTCCAGACACTTGCGGGGATTGTTCAGGTCAATGGCCTTGCCGTCAAACTCCACGGTTCCGCCGGCGTCGTACAGGCCCATAACGCCGTTGGGAATGCCCAGCTTGCCCTGACCGGCCAGACCGCCGATGCCCAGGATCTCGCCCTCTTTTATGTCCAGATTGACGTTGCGGACGATCTCGCCGGGCATATCCACCCACAGCTTGCGGATGGACATAATGGTGCGGGCGTCGGAATGATCCCGCACCTCACGGGCGGCATTCCCGCCCTCCTTGACCTCACGGCCCACCATGGCGCGGGTGATCTCGCGCACGTCCGTCTCTTTGGCGGGGACGTCCTTGACCACATAGCCGTCGCGCATAATGATCACTTTGTCGCAAACAGAGAGGATCTCCTGCAGGCGGTGGGTGATGAAGATCACGGCAATGCCCTGGGCCGCCATGCTGCGAATGGAGTCCAGCAGCGCCTGTGCCTCCCGCTCGGTGAGCACGGCAGTGGGTTCGTCCAGGATCAGCAGCCGCAGATTCTCTTTGCTGAGCTCGCGGGCGATCTCGGTGAACTGCTTATGGCCGACGGGCATATCGCTTACGACCATTTTAGAGTCAATGTCAACGCCCATCTTTTTGATGGATTCCTCAGCGCGGCGATCCATCTCCTTATAATTGAGAGTGTCCATGCGCTCGCCGAACACTTCTGAAAAGACACTTTTCTTAATGGGTTCGCGGTTGAGTAGAATATTCTCCGTGGCGGTAAAGCCGGGGATCAGAGAAAATTCCTGATGCACCATGCCGATGCCGGCCTTCAGTGCGTCAAAGGGGGTGTTGAACTGCATTTTCTCTCCGTTGAGCAGGACGTCCCCCTTATAGCCGCCCGTCTCGCGGATCACGTCCATGCCAAACAGTATTTTCATCAGGGTGCTTTTTCCGGCGCCATTCTCACCCACAAGGCCCAGTACCTGGCCCGCTTCCAGGGTGAAGTTGATGTCCGTAAGCACCTGATTGCCGAAAAAGTCCTTTTGGATATTCCGCAGTTCAAGCAGCGGAGTATTGTTCTTTTCCATAATTATCCCTACTTAAAACAGCGGGGAGGGAGGAAACCCTCCCTCCCCGCTTGAATGGTTGCTTTCTGCAAGCGTTATCGTCAGCTGACGGTGTAGTACTTCTCGGGAATTTCCACGGTGGCGTTGCCCATGAAGTGACCGGGATCGCCCATGATGTAGCAGTCCTGATAGATCAGGAACACGTTATCAGACTTGACGCCGGTGGTGGCGTTGGTATAGCCGGCACCGTTCCATGCGGCATCGGGGGAGTAGACCTGCAGGGCAGCGGCCACATCGTCCATATCCCGCAGCTCGCTCTTGCCGTCGAGCACGTTCTTGGCGTGGAGGGCCAGACCGGCGGACAGGGTGTAGCCATAGGAGTAAGCCCAGGTGCCGAAGCGGTCGGCGCCGCCCGCCTCTACGACGGCGGACTCAACCTTGGCCAGAATCTTCTCAAAGTCGCCGGCTTCCTCGGTCAGGTCCAGACCCAGAGCGCCGGGATAGCCCATCAGAGGAGAGGGCAGGTCGGCCTCGATGAAGTAGCCGCCGCACTCCAGCAGGCGCTTCAGCAGGGGCTCGGTGTGGGCATCGTTGGTACAGAAGTAAGCTGCCTTCTGGCCGTACTTCTCAACCCACTCGGGCACCTTCTCCAGAACATAAGCCTGAGCGCCGGACACGCCAACGTCAGAGGTGGGATCGGGAGCGGTTTCCAGCACGAAGTTCATGCCAAACTCCTCGCAGGCGGCCTTCATGATGGCCACACGGCGGGACATGGTCTCGTAAGACATGTGCCGGGGGAAGGAGATATGCACGAAGGTGTCGCAGCCCAGCTCGTGGGCGGTGCGGATGATCAGGTAGCCGCGGGACACGAAGTCGTTGTTGCACACCAGGTCGGCAGCGGAGCCGATCTCGGGCAGGTCCTCGTGGGACTCGCCGGCAATGCAGAGGATGTCAGGACGGGACTCCTTGATCTTACGGAAGGCCTCGGTGACGCCGGGGACGGACTGGTTCACGATGATCGCCTTCATCTGGGGGTCGGCAGACATATTTACAATGGTCTGAATGGTGGTTTCCAGCTCGTCGCCGAAGTTGTCGGGGTAGGTGGCCAGCTTGACCATATCCTCGCCGTACTCTGCCTGGAAGGCCTCAGCACCGCGGCGGTCATCCTCAGACTGAGAGACGGAACCGGTCACGATACCAATGTGGTAGGTGTCGTCTTTCTCCTCAGGCTTCTTGCCGCAGGCAACGCAAGAGAGCACCATAACGAGGGCCAAGAGCATAGATACTGCTTTTTTCATGTTTACCTCCAATTCATTATTTCCGCTGTATCGCCTCTCCTCCAAAAGAAACGATGAACAGGGTCGCCCCTGTTCTTTACACCGCGGATGCGTTGTGCTTATTTGATTCTATCAGATAAGTTTACAATCTGTCAACAACTCTGTGTCTCCAATTGACGTTCAAAAGCAGACAAGTGTGTTTCTATCATGTGCACTTTTTGTTAATTTTTCCGCAGAATTTGCAGTTTTCCCGGCTTTGAGTGCTCAAAATAGTTAGATTCCTGTATTTCACCAGAAAAGGAAAATTTTTCTTGCGCCATGCTGTTTTCTTCTTGTTTTTTGGGATACTCCCATAAAAATCGCGGGAATCAAAGGCCCTTTCTCTGAATTTTGGAAGAACCCATCTTTCAAAGCCTGTCCCAGTTGTGGGACGAATCGATCCGGCTCCCCCTGTTTCCACGCCCTCGCAGACTGTCGCCCCCGGAAGAACCAAACAACAGAAAACGGCATGACCGAAGTCACGCCGTTTCCGCGAACATATACAATTGCTTTTCCATGCCCGGCCGTATGGTCCCGGAAAGCATTCACCGCCTGAAGGACAGGTTTTGTCAAGGAAGCCTTCCCTTATCCCAGAACGCCCAGGTGCTCCAGCAAAATTTTCACGCCCATAAGGATCAGAATGGCGCCGCCTGCCAGCTCCGCCCGGCTGCGGGACTTCTCCCCCAGCACCGAACCTGCCCACACGCCTGTACTGGAAAAAAGAAAGGTGACCACTCCAATAAACACCACGGCACGCACAATATTTACCCGCAAGAAGGCAAAGGTGACCCCCACGGCCAGAGCGTCGATGCTGGTGGCCACCGCAAGGGGCGCCATAGCCTTGGGCGAAAAGGACGTTTCCATATCCTCATCCCCCTCCTGCCGGGACTCCCGGATCATATTGGCTCCTATAATGCTCAGCAGCACAAAGGCGATCCAATGGTCCACGGAAACAATCAGATCCTGCAGCTGTACGCCTAACAGCCAGCCCACCAGAGGCATCAGCCCCTGAAAGCCCCCAAACCACACTCCGCAGGTCAGGGCATGGGCCGGTTTTACTCTGCCCACAGACAGGCCCTTACACACCGAAACGGCAAAGGCATCCATAGACAGTCCCACCGCCAAAACAAACAGTTCCCAAAGTTCCATACGCAAACTCCTTCTTTTCTTCCGCTCCTCCCCCGCCGCCCCTCCCTGGGCGGCGCAGGGGCTTCCTAGGGAGTCTTTTCCGTTTCGCAGACAAAGAAAAAAGACCTATCTGTCCCGGGACAGATAAGTCTCGTCAATTAAGATCCGGCCAGGAGGAACCCCCTCCAGCTTGTTGACCGGACCGCGCTATGCGCTGACTACTCCCTTATTGTTTCACCAACTTTATCATACCCCTTCCGGCCCTGTCAAGTCTATCCCCATGTTCTCCCAATTTTATCCTTTTTTCTGCAGAAACATTCTTTTTACAAGAAAATGATTTTTTTGCAAAAAAGTGTTGACACTCGCAAAGCTTTGTGGTAGTATACTGCTTGCGCTGAACAACATGGCGCAAACACCACGCGCGAGTGGTGGAATTGGTAGACTCGCTGGCTTCAGGTGCCAGTGCTCGCAAGGGCGTGCGGGTTCGACTCCCGCCTCGCGCACCAAAGAAAGACACGACAAGGTCGTGTCTTTCTTTTTTTCTTTTATCCCGTGGTCCATCCAGCAGATCTGCAAGCAAAAAAAGAATGACCCCCGACCAGTTTTCCAGTCAGGAGTCATTCTTCGTAGTGCTTGGGCTCTACCATCCGTGATTAACCTCTCTTTCTACAGATTTTCGGTTCCGATCATCCTGTCTCGCTGCTTCGACTCTCATTTATATCAACGCACAGTGTGCGGTTCTTTGCCGTATATGACGACTGCATTTGGAGAGCTTGCTTCTTTGGATGTCGGTTCCTTCCCCGTTTTCAATTTCCGGGGCGAATCACTTGTACATTGGACTCACCCTTTCTGTATCTAAATAATAGCAAAAAAGATCCGGAAAAACAATTCGCAAAACTCCACGAACTTCCCCTTCCGTTTTTGTGCGTTCCGACTGTTTTTATTTGTTTTTTATCTTCACCATTGATATATCTCACAATATCGTTTATAATATTAGTGTTGTGTTTCGTTCCGGGCCGTACAAGCTGTGCGGTCCGGATTTATTCGTTTTTCCTTCGTTTCCTCGCCTTTTTTATCCAAAATTCCAACAAATAGCCAGTTTTATTCTTTCTTACTCCAATTCGTTGACAGTTTCCCCGCTTTTCACTATAATAAAGCAGATCTTGATTTGATTCCCACTCTGGTCCGTATTTCCCCGGTGCGGCTGGATTGGGATACTTCTTTCCATCGGCAATTTTAAGTCCAACCTTAAAGGAGGTCCCCCCATGAGTTCCCCCCAAGCTCCCAAAGAAAACAAGATGGGTGTTATGCCGGTCAACAAGCTGCTGCTGAGCATGTCTATCCCCATGATGCTGTCTATGCTGGTACAGGCCCTATATAATGTAGTAGACAGCGTCTTTGTCTCCCGCATCAGCGAAGACGCCCTGAACGCCGTCTCGTTAGCCTTCCCGATTCAAAACCTGATGATCGCGGTTTCTGTGGGCACCGGCGTGGGCATCAACGCCCAGCTCTCCCGCTACTTAGGCTCCAAAGACCAGAAGCGCGCAGATGCCACCGCAGTCAACGGCCTGTTTGTTTCCATCATCAGCCTGCTGGTCTTTACTCTGCTGGGACTGACCGGCTCCCGCTTTTACTACACGATTCAAACAGATATTCAGCCCATTATAAATTACGGCCGCGACTATCTGTTGATTGTCTGTGGGTGCTGTGTGGGTCTGTTTGTTCAAATCACCATGGATCGGATCTTACAGTCCACCGGCCGCACCGTCCTGACCATGTTCACTCAAATTTTAGGGGCTGGCATCAACATTATCCTGGACCCCATCCTGATTTTCGGATTGTTCGGCTTTCCCCGTTTAGAGGTGGCGGGCGCCGCCATCGCCACCGTGATCGGGCAGATCATGGCCGCCTGCCTGTCCATCTTCTTCAACTGGAAGCTGAATCCCGACGTCCACTTCCAGTTCAAGGGCTTCCGCCCCGACGGCGGCATCATCAAGGGCATTTACAGCGTAGGCGTCCCCTCCATCATTATGGGCTCTATCGGCTCTGTCATGACCTTTGGCATGAACCAGATCCTGCTGGCCTTCACCGCCACGGCCACCGCCGTGTTCGGTATCTATTTCAAGCTCCAGTCCTTTATCTTCATGCCCGTGTTCGGCCTGAACAACGGCATGGTGCCCATCGTGGCCTACAACTACGGCGCCCGCAAGCCCAGCCGCATCACCGCCACCATCAAGCTGAGCATCTGCTACGCCGTGGGCATCATGGTTGTGGGTCTGCTGATCTTCCAGTTCTTCCCCGACATGCTCATCGGGATGTTCATGGCGGAGGACGGCTCCTCCGCCGACCTGCTGACCATCGGTGTACCCGCCCTGCGGATCATCTCCATCAGCTTCCCCTTTGCCGGCTTCTGCATCGTCTGCGGCTCTGTGCTGCAGGCCCTGGGACACGGTTTTCTGTCCATGCTTGTCTCGGTGGTGCGCCAGCTGTGCGTGTTGCTGCCCGCCGCATTTATCCTGTCCCGTCTGCTGGGTCTGCACGCTGTCTGGTGGTCCTTCCCCATCGCCGAGATCTTCTCTCTGGCGCTAAGCACCCTGTTCCTGAGTCACGCCTTCCACAAGGAGATCAAGCCCCTTTATTAAAGCAGCAACGCACCCGCCGTTTTTCGGCAGGTGCGTTGTTTTTTGCAAAAAACCGTGTTATTCTGGAGGAAAAGGAGGGATCCGCCATGGAAAATTCCCCTGTCTGCGGCCGGTTTGCCCCCAGCCCCAGCGGACGGATGCATCTGGGCAACCTGTGGTCCTGTCTGCTGGCCTGGCTGTCCGCCCGCAGTGTGGGCGGGCGCATGGTGCTGCGGCTGGAGGATCTGGACCCCGACCGCTGCCGTCAGGAATACTGTGACCAAGTCATGCGGGATCTGGAGTGGCTGGGCCTGGACTGGGACAACGAGCCCGTGTATCAGAGCCAACGCAGCGAGCTCTACCGCGCCGCCTTTCAGGCGCTGTCTGCCGCCGGACTGGTCTACCCCTGCTACTGCACCCGGGCGGAGCGGCTGGCCGCCTCTGCCCCCCACCGGTCTGACGGCCTGTCGGTCTACAATGGCCGGTGCCGCGCCCTGACACAGGCGCAGCGGGAGGAGCTGTCCCGCACCCGGCGCCCCGCCTGGCGGATCGCCGTACCCGACCAGCAAATTTCCTTTCCCGACCTGTGCCAGGGCACCTATACGGAAAATCTGGCCCGGGACTGCGGAGACTTCATCCTCCGCCGCTCCGACGGAGTGTACGCCTATCAGCTGGCGGTGGTGGTGGACGACGCCGATATGGGAGTGACCCAGGTGGTCCGGGGCAGCGACCTGCTGTCCTCCGCCCCCCGGCAGCTGTGGCTCCAGCAGCAGCTGGGCCTGCCCCATCCGGAGTACGGCCATGTGCCCCTGCTTCTGGCCCCCGACGGCCGCCGCCTGGCCAAACGGGACCGGGACCAGGAGCTGGGCCAGCTTCAGCGGCAGTACACCGCCCAAGAGCTGGTGGGTCTCCTGGCCCACGCCGCCGGACTCATCCCGGAGCCCACCCCCATCTCTCCCTGTGACCTGCTGCCCCTGTTCGCCTGGGAGAAGGTCCCCCGGGAGGATCTGGTCCTGCGGATGGAGCAATAGCCGCCGCTCAGGGGTTCCCGGACAGGCGGGACGTTATACGAATTTCAAAATTCGTTTGATATCCCCAAGGTTCTCGGCAAAATAGATTCCCGCTTGTCGCTCTTTGGAGGACAGTCCTTTTTCAATCATATGATTCAGAAGCGCTTTCAAATCATTGTAGTAACCGTTCAGGTTATAGAGAATACACGGCGCGTCCAGATGCTTCAGAGACACCTTTGACATGACCTCTGTAATTTCTTCCAGTGTTCCCGTGCCGCCGGGGAAGGCAATAAAGGCATCGCCCAACTCGATCATTTTATGTTTGCGCTCCGCCATATCCTTGGTCACGATCAATTGGGTCAAGCCGTCATGCTGAAATTCCTTTTCGATGAAAAACTGCGGCTCGACACCTGTCACTTCACCGCCGGCCTTCAAAACGCTGTCCGCAATCGCGCCCATCAGTCCGGATTTGGAGCCGCCGTAGACCAGCGCATTTCCGCTGTTTCCGATCCATGCGCCCAACTCCTCAACCGCTTTCCGTAAGCTCAGGTCATTTCCTTCATTTGCACCAAGATAGACGGTGATATTCATCCAAAATCTCCTCCGATTTGTACAAATCCCGCGGCCTTCCTCATAGCTTCACCCCGACCGCGGACTCCAACGGCTGCCTCATCCCCTCACTGGGCCTCTGGTCCACTCCTCCCCTGCGGGGCGGGGAGTGGTGCGGCACAGGTTATACAGGTCGGTACAGCGGCTCTCCAATTCAAACAGCCGCCGCCCCTCCGCCTCCAGCCCCCGCGCCTGAACGGGCATGGTCAGGATGGGCAGACAGGCCCGCCCTTTCATCTCCCTCAGCAGCTCCTGCCCCCGGGCATTGAAGCCCAGCACCCGAATGTAGGGGGGGACAGCGGGCACATCCGCCGCCGTAATTCCTAAAAAGGCCCACAGCACCAGCCGCCGCAGGCGGGAATGGGTGTAGCGCTTGGTCTTGGCCAGGTCGAAAAACTCCTCCATGGATCGGCACTCCCGCCCTGCCCGCTCCAGGCGGTTGGGCAGTCCCTCCGCCGCTCCGGCGTCGGGCAGACGCCCCCAGTCCTCCGCTGACATGGTGCGCACCCGGGTGAGCATGGCCCGTTCCAGCTGCCTCAGGGCGGGCAGCTCCACCCCGTTCTCCCGCAGCAGTGCCGCCCCCTCCCGGGGCAGATAGGGGGCCATCAGCTCCCACTCCCCATCCATAAGATGCCCCCGGATGGCGGTGGCGGACAGGGTGGGATTGTACTGCCGGAACAGCCGGTCTGTCTCCTCCCGGGAGGCCGACCCGGCGAACACGGCGGCCTCGTTGTGCCCGGCCCCCTCCCGCTTTACGGTAATGGGGCGGATGGCGCTGTGCATACTGTTCAACGCCCGGATATACTCAATGCCAAGGGTGTTGTTGGGCCGGGACAGGGCAGCAGCGTCCGGTCCCAGCAGCTGCTCCGCCGCTCCCTGCCGGGCGGCAGGAAAGGAGAGGCCCCGGCTGAGCCGCTCCTTCAGCAGGGCGGGATACTCCCTCCCGTCCAGACAGGCGGCCACCCGCTCCAGCTGTTCCATGTCCCCGCTCTCGCTGCCGAAGGACAGGGCATCCACGACCCCGCTGGCATTCAGAATGGATACCGCCCCCCGGGCGAAGGACTCCGCCGAGGACACCGCCCACACTGTGGGCAGCTCCAGCACCAGATCCACGCCCCCCATCAGGGCCAACTGCGCCCGGGTCCACTTGTCGGCGATGGCGCAGTCCGCCTGCTGCACCCAATTGCCGCTCATCACAGCGGCCACCGGTATGTCCCGGCCCAGCTTGGCCCGGGTCCGTGCAATCTGCCCGGCGTGGCCGGTATGAAAGGGGTTATATTCCGCAACGATTCCGATTGCCCCCATGACATTCTCTCTTTCTCTGAATAAATTGGCAAAATTTTTATGAAAAAAGGTTGTCTTTCTCCCACATTCGCTGTAAAATAGAACAGAATGTGGGTTCTGTTATACTATAATACCACCCGCCCCGAAAAGGCAACCAAAATATATCATCTGACAAAGGAGAATCGTCCCATGAACATTCTGGTCATCAACGCCGGCAGCTCCTCCCTGAAGTATCAGCTGCTGAATCCCGAGACCGAGCAGGTGCTGGCCAAGGGCCTGTGCGAGCGCATCGGCATCGACGGCAAGTTCACCTATAAGCCCACCGGCAAGCAGGCCGTGAAGGAGGCCGACGTGGCTATGCCCACCCACTCCGAGGCCATTCAGGCTGTGCTGAACGCCCTGGTGGACAAGGACAACGGTGTGATCGCCTCCATGAAGGAGATCGACGCTGTGGGTCACCGCGTGGTCCACGGCGGCGAGAAGTTCGCCAAGTCCGTCCTGATTACCGACGAGGTCATGGCCGCCATCGAGGAGTGCAACCCCCTGGCCCCCCTGCACAACCCCGCCAACATCATCGGCATCAAGGCCTGCCAGAAGCTGATGCCCGGCACCCCCATGGTCGCCGTTTTCGACACCGCCTTCCACCAGACCATGCCTCCCGTCGCTTATACTTACGCTCTGCCCTATGAGTATTACGAGAAGGACGCCGTCCGCCGCTACGGCTTCCACGGCACCAGCCACAAGTATGTCTCTCAGCGGGCCGCCGCTATGCTGGGCAAGCCCATTGAAGAGCTGAAGCTGATCTCCTGCCACCTGGGCAACGGCTCCTCCGTCACTGCTATCGACGGCGGCAAGTCTGTGGACACCTCCATGGGCTTCACCCCTCTGGCCGGTCTGCCCATGGGCACCCGCTCCGGCGACATCGACGCCGGCATCATGGAGTACCTGATGAACAAGTACAACATGAACATCAACGAGATGCTGACCATCCTGAACAAGAAGTCCGGCGTGCTGGGTATCTCCGGCGTGTCCTCCGACTTCCGCGACCTGGAGTCCGCCGCTGAGCAGGGCAACAAGCGCGCCGCCCTGGCTGTGGAGGCCTTCGAGTACGGCGTGAAGAAGCTGATCGGCTCCTATGCCGCCGCCATGGGCGGTGTTGACGCCATCATCTTTACCGCCGGCGTGGGCGAAAACGGCATCGGCAACCGTGCCAACATCGTCAAGGGTCTGGAGTTCATGGGCGTCAAGCTGGATGCCGAGGCCAACAAGGTCCGCGGCGAGGAGACTGTGATCTCCGCCGCCGACTCCAAGGTGAAGATCCTGCTGATCCCCACCAACGAAGAGCTGATGATCGCCATCGACACTGCCGCTCTGGCTCAGTAATCCATACTGATCTAAAAAATCACCCCCGCGTCCGATAGCCGGGTGGTCGTAAAACAGTAAAATCAAAAAATGGTGAAAACCTTGTGTTTTCAAGGGGCGGCGTGACTTCGGTCACGCCGTTTCCTTTTTCATCAGCTCATTCAGAGGGATAAAACCC